>SDBT01008441.1_pt1 | contig 16834 bp, 16 predicted proteins | sample 2277101 | NCBI WGS metagenome assembly SDBT01 (sample SAMN10404973, study PRJNA504765) | marine sediment metagenome | isolation source: marine sediment core GS10_PC15, 103 cmbsf | place: Arctic Ocean: Southern Knipovich Ridge | collected 2010
CCGCTTGGTCAATGTATGACTTCGCAGGCACCATCTTCGCTATGAATGTCATTACACTGTATTTCGCCTTATGGGTGACAGTGGATATGCACCATCAAGATATTTTTTATAGCATCCCCTTTTCTGCGTCAATGCTGCTTGCTGCATTATCTGCACCAATACTCGGCGCCATTTCAGATCAACTTAAAAAACGCATGCCGTTTTTAATTGTGCTGACTGTGGTTTGTTCTATATTCACCGCATTGATTGGCATCACTAACAATTTTTACCTCGCCTTGTTTTTTTTCGCCATTGCTAATTATTGTTTTCAGTCGGGCGACATTATTTACAATGCACTACTGCCTGATATAAGTGAAAATAAAAACGTCGGAAAAATTTCTGGCATTGGCAAAGGCGTTGCTTATTTAGGTACAATTGTTGGCTTGTTGATTATTAGTCCATTCGCCATTAAATACGGACGGCAAGCAACTTTTATTCCGTCATCTGTTATCTTTTTAATCTTTGCCTTACCTTGTTTCTTATTTGTTAAAGATCGCAAACATTTCCAATTAATTAAGCGGAAAATCAAATGGAAAAAAATTATTAAAAAATCGTTTGCTGAGCTTGACAAAACGGTCAACAATATTAAAAAGTTTCATGGCTTGGGTAGCTTCCTGATTTCAATCTTTTTTGCATTTAACGCAATCAATACAATTTTTATTTTCATGTCAGTTTATACGCGAAAAATTATTGGCTTTACCGGTTATCAAATTATTATTTTTTATATTGTCTCGAGCGCCTTTGCGATCATAGGCTCTCTTTTTTCAGGCTATATCACTGATAAACTCGGCGCAAAACGAACCTTGTCTTATTCTTATTGGTTATGGTTATTCATGTTAATCGTTGCTGCATTAACACAACACAAAGTGGTTTTCTGGATCCTTGGGCCCATTGTTGGCATCAGCATGGGTGCTACCTGGACTAGCGCCCGAACGTTAGCAACACATTTATCACCTAAACATATGTATGGTGAAATCTTTGGTTTCTATGGCTTGGTTATTAAAATAGGCGCAGTTTTTGGACCGCTTGTCTGGGGCGTCATTATTTTACTTTTCAGCTCATTTGGCTTAGTGAAATATCGTATTGCTGTTGGATCGTTGACCCTGTTTATCATTGCAGGATTAATTATGTTGCAAAAAGTACCCCACCTAAAAGCCGATGAAAGAAATTAGTTTTTTGGAAAAAATATCACATGACAACACTTCACGAAAAATTAAAAGAGATTGTTGCATCAGCGCCTGATGTCGTTGTCATGCAAATTAAAAATGAAAATGGATATCAGCAATATACATATCAGCAGTTTTATAACAAAGCACTCGCAATTTCTCAATCGTTATTATCTCAACAAATTAAAAAAGGCGATCGCATTGGCATCATTTTAGAAAATTGCTTAGACTGGGGTTGCATTTATTTTGGAATATTAATAGCCGGCGGCATTGCTGTACCGCTAGATCCGCAATCAACGCCGGATGATGTTAAATTTTTTATTGAACATGCGCAATGCAAAATTATTTTTACGTCTAAACAAATCCTTTCAACGTTTCAAGAAACGTTTGCAAAAGTTAAATGTATTGAAAAGTGTATTACTAGCGATTCGCTTGACGACTTTATACAAAGCGCGAATAAAAACGTGCCAGCGCCCAAATGCAATGCTGAAGACATTGCGTCGATACTATATACATCAGGCACAACCGGCACACCAAAAGGCGTCATGCTAACGCATCATAATTTTTATGCTAATTTTGACAGCATCGATAAATTCGGCGGGCTATCTGACAAACATAATTTTTTATCAATTCTGCCTTTACATCATTCATTTCCATTTATGGCAACGTTGCTTTTTCCACTATTTACAAAAAATAAAATCACTTATTTGTCGAGTTTAAAACAAAGCGATATTCTAACCTGTATTAAAGAAGCAAAAGTCACAACCCTAATCGGTGTACCACAATTATTTACGTTAATTGCCCAATCGATCCAACATGAAATAAACAAAAAATCCTTACCATTAAGACTCGCCTTAAAATATGTCATGTCAATCGGCTGGATGACTCGAACTATCACAGGCCTCAACATCTCTAAACTGTTATTTGCCAAGGTTCATGCCAAATTTGGTAGTCAATTTAGATTTCTCGTTTCTGGTGGCGCCAAATTAAATACTGATGTCGAGTTACTATTAGATAAACTTGGTTTTACGGTCATTCAAGGTTATGGCCTCACCGAAACCTCTCCGGCTGTCACGTTCAACCCTGTTGATAAAGTTCGCGTTGGCTCTGTCGGCAAAACCATTCCAAACGTTGAAATTAAAATTCATCAGCCTGATCAAAACAACATTGGCGAAGTGTTAATTCACGGACCTAACGTGATGAAAGGCTATTACAAAAACGAAAAAGAAACAAATGAAGTGTTAAAAGACGACTGGTTTTATTCAGGTGACCTTGGTTATATTGATAAAGACAATTATCTTTTTTTAACTGGCCGACAAAAAGAAGTCATTGTTTTAAGCAATGGAAAAAACATTTATCCAGATGAAGTCGAAAATTATTATGCACAAAGCCACTATATTAAAGAACTGTGCATATTATCTGTTGCTGAAGACGGCACTGAAAAACTAATGGCCGTCATTGTGCCCGACTTTGATTATTTTAGAAAAATTAATGAGGTGAATTTCGATTTCTCAATTCGCTGGGATGTTGAAAATTTCTCGGAAAAATACCCTGCTTATAGACGCATTATGAAATTTATTTTGGCAAAACAAGAATTGCCAAAAACACGTCTAGGTAAATTAAAGCGCTACGAAATCAAAGAAAAATATTTAAATGAATTAAAAAGCGGCGAAGCAGCAAAAGAAGAATTTATGCCAGAAGGTGAAGATTTAAATCTATTATCATCCCATACATACACGGAGCTTTGTGATATTTTAAAAGAATCGCATAATGTTCAAAGAGCACCGATTCAACTTAATGATCACTTAGAGCTTGATTTAGGATTTGATTCGTTAAACCGTATCGAATTACTCGCATCAATTGAAAAACATTTCCAAATTAAACTTGATGAGGCCGAGTTTATTAAAATTTTTACGGTAAAAGAACTCGTCAATACAATTGACAAATTACCTGCTTCACAAGACTCAACCCGCATAAAATCTGATATTAAAACAAGCGAGCCTGTTTGGAAAAAGATTCTTCTCACTGATCCTGAAAAAAACACGTTAGAAAAAATTGACCTCAAACCTAACTTTTTCTCAAGACTGTTAAATAATTTGTTTACGGGGTTTTTATGGGTTCTTTTTAAATTATTTTTCCACTTTAAAATTTCTGGCATTGAAAACTTGCCGAAAGGTGGGCGATTTATGTTGTGCTCAAATCACGTCAGCTTTTTGGATGCGTTTTTTATGGCTGCCGCTTTACCGAAACATTTATTATTTCAAACTTTCTCATTAGGCTTTGCCGCCTATTTTGATCTGCCCATTATAAGACATCTTGTGAAAATTTGGCGCGTGATCCCTGTCGATCCGTCTGTAAAATTAATCGATGCCATGCAGGGATCAAGTTATGTGTTACGCCAAAACAAATCGGTTTGTATTTTTCCTGAAGCAGCTCGATCAATTGATGGCACGCTGCAATCGTTTCGACAAGGCGTTGGTATATTGGCGCAAGAATTAGATGTACCGATTGTTCCCATTTCAATTAAGGGCACTTTTGAATCATGGCCAAGAACTCAACGCTTTCCAAAACCACATCCGATCAGCATTACCTTTGGCAAACCCTGCTCGCCAGATGAATTGAAAAAAATTGGTTATAAGCACGGCGCAAAAAATGATTATGAAGCGATTACGTCGGGCTTGTTTCAGAAAATTCTTGAGTTAAGTTTGCAAAATTCGTAGGCATTTCATATCATGCGACCCGGTCACGCCAACGGCGTGGCTGATTTGCGCATGCAGCTTGACAATTTTTTAGTGGACCTCCGGTCCCCCGGGACGCATACTATGCGTCCCCTACAAACAGACCGCATTATATGCATTCCCCACAATTGTCACGGCAATTAAGCCCGACGAATCATCACTAATAACATCTTAAATTGTTTCAGCGCTTTCAACGCATGTGGCTCATCGGCAGGCATGATAAGTGACTCGCCAGCTTTGACTGTATGTTCTTTTCCGCTAATAATAATCTGCGCTTCACCATCAATGATTTGAACGAGCACATCAAACGGCGCTGAATGCTCGCTAATTCCCTGCCCTTCATCAATCGCAAACAGCGTGATTGTGCCTTTATCTGTTTTGAGGATTTCCTTGCTCACGATCGCGCCAGCGCTGTATGCAATCACCTCATTAAACTGAAAAACCCCTGTTAAATCTGTCATTGTGTAGCCTCCAAAGTAATATATTTGCAATATAGCATAATTGACTTTAGTATTAAAACAGATAAGGAGACATGGCATTGAAAAAGGAATTCCATTACAAACCACCTAAAAAGGTGCTGGGGAAATTTTCACTCGCGATGATTGCTGTTGCTGCAATTATCAGTTTACGAAATTTACCATTGACTGCAAGCTACGGGCTTGGCTCCATTTTTTTCTATGTTATCGCAGGCTTAACTTTTCTTGTTCCAACGGCACTTGTCGCTGCAGAGCTCGCAACGACTTGGCCAGAAACAGGCGGACTTTACGCATGGATCTGTGAAGCATTTGGACCTCAATATGGATTTTTTGCAACGTGGATTGAATGGGTGATGAATGCTGTTTGGAACCCTACGGCATTGGCATTTATCGCGGCAACCATCGCCTATGTTATCAACCCAAAACTGGCAAGCGACCGCACATTTATTATCACCGTGATGTTGGTCGTCTTATGGGGCGCAACGTTTATTAATTTTCTCGGCATGAAAGCGTCGAGTTTAATCAGCAGCATTGGCGTTGTCATGGGCACATTAATTCCAGGCTTTATTATTATTGTACTCGCGATAATTTGGTTGCTCACCAAACAACACTCACAAATGAGTTTTTCGCCATCGCATTTAATACCAAGCTTGCATCTCAGTAATATCGTTTTCTTTTCCGGTGTCTTGTTAAGTTTAGCCGGCATGGAGGTTGTTGCATTCCATGCATCAGAAGCAAAAAACCCGCAAAAAGATTATCCGCGCGCTATTTTTATTGCGACCATTTTAATTCTAACTATTTTTATTCTCGGCACATTAGCGATCGCCATTGTTGTACCTCACGGCAAAATTAGTTTAGTCGCCGGACTCATGCAAGCCGTTGACGCATTCTTAGATCCATTTCACATGAAATGGGCGACGGATGTTATTGGCGGATTACTGGTTGTCGGCGCACTTGCCATGTTAAGCACTTGGTTAACAGGCCCCAGCCAAGGTTTGCTCGCTGCTGCACAACATGGTGATTTACCACCAAGCCTTCATCGTACAAATAAAAATGGCATGCCAACAACCATCTTAATTGTGCAAGCGATACTTGGCTCCCTGCTTTGCTTAGTCTTTTTATTCATGCCAAACGTCAGCAGCTCTTATTGGATTCTCACAGACTTAACCGCGCAACTCACCACTTTTATTTATATTCTTATGTTTAGCGCAGCCATTTATTTGCGATTTTCTCAGCCCGACAAAGTCAGACCCTACAAAGTGCCTGGTGGAAAAATAGGAATGTTAATTGTCGCTGGCATTGGCTTGCTCGCCTCATTATTTGCCCTGTTGATCGGATTTATTCCACCGAGCACATTACACACCGGAAATATAGTGTTTTACGAAGGCTTTCTAATCGTTGGTATTTTAGTGCTATCAGCACCGCCATTTATTTTTAGAAAATTTAAAAAACCATCTTGGACTGAAAAGGAGAATTGATGATGAAACTAGAAGATGTTGTGAATGGTGCAGTCGGACCATTTGATGATTATGCAGACGGTTACGGAAACGCAGGCGCAAGCGGACTGGGTTATATTTCTGTCTTAAAACTTGAAACAGGAAAAGTCAAAGCAGATATGGATGAAGTGCTTGAAGGCATTGTTTCATATGATCGTGCAGAATCAAACGGTACTTACGTCGGACAAATTAATATGATTGCCGCCTCTTCTTTTAATGGATTAAACGGCGCAGTTTGGGGATATCATCTTTCTAAACATGAATCGATTGCAGACGAATCCATTAAACCTTTATTTACTAAAACACGCACAGATGGATTTGAGGTGCCAGTTTATTCTGTCGAACCTTTATTAAATGCAGGACAACGCTTATTCGGCACGCGCGATGAGAGACGTTATCCCATATTGCCAGGCGCACATACAATTTGTGCGGTAAAATCTGCAACAGCAGTTGGACCGACTGCTGTGTGGTGTGCTATTGCTATCGCTATTGCCGAAGATCGAGAAAAAGATTCAAATTTATTCATTGAAGATGCTGGCAACAACTTACCTTGCAACAGTGACGAAGAACAAACTGTTTTCTTAAATAATTTAATGGAAAAAATTGCCACAAGCATTGTGCGTTGTGGTGATGACTCGAAAGTAAAATATAAAGAAATTTTTGTGGGATACAAAATGGAAATTATTCCAGAAGGTTATGTCGGTTGCGCATTAACTTGTGCACCTTATGTTGTGCTTGCAAAAAACGCCATCCCTAAAAAAACAAAACCTGCAGATATGTTAAAAATGTCAGTTGCTGACTGGGAAAAAGAAATGAGATTTTAATCCTAAAAATCTCGATTCAATGACAATCTCCCCTCCCTCTTCGTAAGCGGCCTAAGAACTACATGTTTACAGGCTAGAGTGAGCGTTTTCATCGAACGATCAGAGGAATTTTATCAAGTGGCTTTTCGTAAAAAGTTTTATAATTCATTTGACAAATTGTAAAAAGATTTAGATGATTAGTTTTATCATTACAATCATAAAAGAACGCACCAAGGAAAAATGTGCTGTGGCAGAACGCTAATGCAAACTTTCCTTGAGGACAAAAAGGACTGATAAGAAAAAATTGACAATCTCAACTTATATTAACAGTAGTTTTTAACCTGAAAAATGTGTGACTGTCACATAAAGTTTGAACTATTACAACATAGTATTTTCCGTTGATATTTTTTTGACGTCTTTTCCATTTTTTAGCCATTTAAATGTCCCCCCTATTCATTTTCCAATTTGAAACTTCTTAGCGCGTGCATATATTGTGCCCGTACTAATTCTTGCGGATTTGAAACAAGTTTTTTGCATAATAGGCCTTTTATATCATCAATAGAATTAAAGTTTTTGCATTTTAGCCAATCGTTTAATCCAGACAACAATATACCTAAATAATCAATTTGGTTTTTCATTAAACAGGATGCGCACATTACAGCATCTGCGCCGGCTAACAAGTATTTAATAACATCTTTGCAGGTATGAACACCAGTAGAGCCAGCAATTGACACTTTTACTCGGTTCTTAAGAAGGGCAATCCATATTAATGGGAGACGAGCTTCATAAGAGTTGCTTAATTGGATATCTGTTTTATAGTCTAGCTTGTCAATGTCAACATCCGGATAATAAAAGCGATTAAATAAAACAAGTCCGTCAATCCCTGTCATTTTATCGAGTTTTAATGCCATGTCATAAATTGAAGTAAAAAATGGACTTAATTTAACAGCTAATGGAATATTAATAGCACCTTTAAGTTCTTTAACAATATCAAGATATTGCTTCTCGATCGTTTCCGCTGATTCTGCTTTAGTTGGCAGGTGATATAAATTAAGTTCTAATGCACTAATTCCAGTATCTTGCATTTTAACTGCATAGTCTAACCAGCCTTCACTTGTAATAGCATTTAAACTACCAATAATAGGAATATCAACAGATTCAACCGCTTTTGATAGGTGAAAAAGGCGACCATCTAAAAAACTTTTTTGATTACCTATATTTGGAAAATAGGTTAATGCTTCAGAAAAACTTTCTGAGCCATATTGCATAAAATAATCTAAGAAAGCATCGTTATATTTTATTTCTTCTTCAAAAATAGAATGCATAACAACTGCTGCCGCTCCAGCTTTTTCCATTGCTTTAAGATTATCGATGCTTTCAGATAACCGGCAAGAGGAAACAATTAACGGATTTTTTAGTGTTAATCCAAGATAATTTGTTTCTAAATTCATTGTGGTTCCCCCATATCTTTTAAAAGTGTTTCGAGATCATCTTCATGAGTTAATTCGTCATCCAAAATAGATACAATCATTTGATAGGTAATATTATCTTTGTCCCTGATTTTTTTGATAATATCATTGTAAACTGTAATCGCACAACGCTCTCCAGCAAGGGCTTGTTTTACAACGGCAGCAGTTTGTGGATCAGTGGGCGCTAGAAAGCTGCAATTAGCCATCTTACTCCAATCAGCATGATCTAAAATAGGCGTGCCACCAAGCCGAATGATTCTTTGAGCTAACATTTGCGCGTGCCTTAATTCATCATTTGCGTGACTAATTAATTCAGCGACGACAGCTTGTCTGGTTAAACCAGTAACAACTTGAGCAGCAATCCAATATTGATAATATGCTAACCATTCGTCTGCAAATGCTTTATTTAATTCATTAATAAGTTCATTAACATCAATGTTAATTATTTCTATTGCCTTTTTTCCCATGACTATTTTCTCCTGTTTGTTTAAATACTTTATGAAGTTCAACCATGCTGTTTTCCTTCATATACTTTGTTTGATCCCAAACAAATCGGTTGCTGATTACCACGCCATTGGCCTTCAGATTTTTCAAAAATTCCAATACATTTTGTGCTACAAAATGGACAACGTGCTTCTTCATTTAATTTGTAATCCGCAATGTTATTAGCAGTTCTTTTAATAATGTTTTTGTGGCAATAATGGCAATAAGTATTACTTCCTTTTGAATCTCGAATGTTTCCTGTATAAACATAATTGATCCCATTTTTTAGCGCTATTTCTCTCGCTTGTATAACTGTTTTGGGTGGGGTTGATGGAACATCTTGCATTTTCCAATCGGGATGAAAGGCGCTAAAGTGAAGCGGTACATTAGGCCCAAGCTTTTTTACTATCCATTGTGTTAGCTCATCGATTTCTTTTTCTGAATCATTTTTGCCTGGAATTAATAAAGTTGTAATTTCCAACCAAACATTAGTTTCGTCTTTTAAATAAATTAACGTATTCAAAACAGGTTGCAAATGACTTAGAGTTATTTTTTGATAAAAATCTTCTGTAAATCCTTTTAAATCGACATTTGCTGCGTCCATATGGCTAAAAAATTCTTTTCGTGGTTTTTCACAAATATAACCATTAGTAACAGCAACCGTCTTGATGCCTAATTTGTGACATTCTTTTGCAACATCAATGGCATATTCAATAAAAACCACAGGATCGTTATAGGTAAATGCAACACTTTTGCAGCCATGTTTTTTAGCGGCTTCTGCGATATTTCTTGGTGTTGCTACTTGAGTTAATATATCAAGCTCTTTTGATTTGCTAATATCCCAATTTTGACAAAACAAACAGCCTAAATTACAACCAGCAGTTCCAAATGATAAAGCTGAGGTGCCAGGCAAAAAATGATTAAGTGGTTTTTTTTCTATAGGATCAATGCAGAAACCGCTTGAATATCCATAGGTAGTTGAAACGATTTGATTGTTTTCTCTTGCTCGAACATAACAAAATCCTCGTTGGCTCTCTTTTAATTTACATGCGCGAGGACAAACATCACATTGTATGCGATTATCTTCTAGCTTATGCCAATATTTTGTTGGATGAGAATGAGTTATTTCCGTGCTCATAAAAGATCCTTTAAATTGCGTTTTCGTTTGTATAATGGTGTTTTAGATTTTTGATAAATCGAGACTCTTACCTCATATGCTTCTTTTTCTTGTTTATAAAAAATCCCACACGGTAGTTTTTTTTCTTCAACTGATTTTGCAAATGCATTTTTCTGGCTAGTAACATCATGGTTTTTTAAATAATAAATACGCTTTTCAAACCATTCGTAAGTGTTAATTTTATTAAAAGTGACACAGGGCTGAAAAATGTCTACCAATGCATAGCCGTTATGTTGAATTGCAGCTTTTATTATCTCTTTGGTTTTATCAATATCCCCAGCAAAAGCGCGGGCAACGAATGAAGCGTTTTGAGAAATGGCAAGAGCTATTGGGTTGAGTGGCTCAGTAATAACGCCATCAACTTGAATGGGGGTTTTGAATCCGAGTTCGCTGGTAGGCGAGGCTTGACCTTTTGTTAAACCATAAACCATATTGTTATGAACAATATGTGTTATGTTTATGTTTCGCCTAATAGTATGCAAAAAATGGTTGCCTCCTTCGCCATACATATCACCATCACCACCTTCTGCAATTACAGTTAAGGATGGGTTGACTAATTTAATGCCTGTTGCAACAGGCAGTGCTCTACCGTGCAAACCATTAAACATGTTTGTATTAAAATATTGTGGTGTCTTTGCTGCTTGACCAATTCCAGAAACAGTAACAAGCTCGGTCGGCTTGATATTTAATTCTGATAATGCTTTTTTCAATGCGGCTAGAATTTGAAAATTCCCGCAACCAGGGCACCAGGCGATATCAATATCTTTTTTGTCAAATGCTATCGTTGAACTCATTTGTTTCTCCGTAACAATTTACTATTAATCTCTTTTATCATCTCCTCAACTGAAAATGAAAGTCCATTAAACTTTAAAATAGTTTCATCAATTTGAATAAGTAGCTTTTGTTTTAATAATTCTGCAAATTGAGCCGTTGCATTATTTTCTATGACAATTGTTTTGACTGATTGATTAAAATATTTAGTTATTTTTTTACTAAGCGGGAAAACTTGTGAAAAGTGCAAATAGGCAATATAAGGATTGTTGATGGTGCAAAGCGCTTCTTTAATAACATGATAGTTGCTACCCCACGAAATAATCAAATATTTGTAGTTTTTATTACCCTTAAATTCAGGCATAACAAATTCGTTCATTAGTGATTTGAATTTTTTTAATCGTTTTTCAACCATCTTGGTTCGTAAATTTAAATCTTCGGTAATATAACCTTCTTCCGTATGTTCATCGCTATCAACACATACTAGTCCTGCTCCAAAACCAGGGATGCATCGTGGTGAAATACCGCTTTTTGTTAGCTCATAACGTTTGTAATTTTTTTGTGATTTGGAAATGTGGTTATTTGTATTGATAAATTTTAATTTGCTAGGAGTGATTAAATAATAACTATCTAAAAAATACTGGTCGGTCAAAATAATAACGGGGATTTGATATTTATCAGCCAAATCAAAAGCTTCTTGTGTCAAAGTAAACGCCTGTTCAATAGAGCCGGGTGTAAAAATAACTCGAGGAAATTCACCATGACCAGCATAAAGAGCTAAATTTAAATCACCTTGTTCTGTTCGCGTAGGCAGCCCAGTTGCTGGCCCTGGTCTTTGCCCTAAATGTATAACGATAGGAGTTTCTGTCATGCCTGACAAACTAATCCCTTCTGTCATTAATGCAAAACCACCGCCAGATGTGGTAATAAGCGCTCTCGCTCCTGCATACCATGCACCTAATGCCATATTAATTGCCGTTATTTCATCTTCCGCTTGTTCGACAATGATGTCATATTTTTGTGAATACAGAGCTAGATTCGTTAAAACACCGGTGCCAGGTGACATTGGGTATGACGAAATAAAATTACAGTTTCCAGCAATTGCGCCTAATGTGATGGCTTCTGAACCGTTAAATATTTTTTGATTTTTTGCTATTCCTGGTTTTAGTTTAAATTCATTTTTACTTGGTAAGTTTTCACTGAATTCATATCCTTTGTTTGCTGCATTGATGTTTTTGTTAACCGTTATATCCCCTTTATCTTTAAAATAATTAAAAAAGAAGGCCGCATATTCTTTTTGATCAATGTTAAAAAGCCCTAAAATAAAGCCAATAGCAATTGAGTTAAGATAAGTTTTTTTTCCGACATCAATAGCCAGCTTTTCTAAATCAAGCTTTATAAATTGATATTCTGTTGGGATATGTTCATTTTTTCCGATAATTAATGTTTTTTTTGATATTCTATTTTCCAGATGGAAAAATGCTTTTTTAGAAAGTGGAATAAAAATATCAATTCGATCAACATATGAATTTACGGGATAATTTGAAACTCTTATTTCCGTTGAATTGCAACCACCACGTATTCGTGACATATATTCTTTGGTAGAAAAAACATAAAAGCCGGCGTTTTTAAGGATATGTGTTAATGCAAAGTCAATGGTTTTAATGCCTTGTCCTGCTTCACCACACAAAACTATTGAAATATCACGTGTAAATTTAGTATTTTTTAAATGCGGCATATAAAACCTCAGTTATTCAATAAGAGAGAACCTTCTATTATAACGCCATATGATGAATAACAATTTCTTAATCATAATTTTTTTCTACAAATTTCCAGTTAACTATTTTCCAGAAATTATCAAGATATGTTCCGCGTTCATTTCGATAATCGATATAATAAGCATGCTCCCAAACATCACAGGTTAAGAGGGGTTGTTTGTTTTTGGTCATTGGGTTGTCCGCATTCCCAGTGTTAACAATTTCCAACTTGTCGTCTTTCTCTTTAACAAGCCACGTCCATCCCGATCCAAAATTGGCTAAAACTTTTTCCTTAAATACTTTTTTGCACTCATCAAATGAACCAAAGTCTTTATTAATGGCTTCGATCAATTTGCCCGCTGGCTTTCCTTCGCCTTTTGGCGTTAAGCATTGCCAATAAAAATTATGGTTCCAAATTTGCGCAGCATTGTTGAATATTTTGGCCGATTCATTTTTGATTAAGTCTTCCAATGATATTTCGGCTAAGTCCGTTCCACCAATAAGAGTATTTAATTTATTTACATATCCTTGGTGATGTTTGCCATAATGATATTGCAGCGTTTCTTCTGAAATATAAGGGTTTAATGCATCCATAGCATAGGGTAATTTCATTAATTCAAACGACATGGTTTTCTCCTTCTATAAAAGTTGATTCGGGTTGTTTTTAAGCCGGTATGGCCATTGTTTTGCTTTTGTTGAGGCAAAAGACTGTAAGACAGTAAATAATATTAAACTTAATATTAAACTTAATATTAATTGTTGAAATAATCTGTTATGAGTTTCTTTCATAAAAACAACTTTTTTTATGTAGCAATATGATTGTTAGTTACCGCATTAACTATTTTGCCTTCTTTAAATTCTTTTATGTTGTTTAATGTTGTTTCTGCAATCTGATTTAATGCTTCTTGTGTGAAAAACGCCTGATGGCTGGTGATTAAAACATTTGGAAATGTTTGCAGTCTGGCAAACAAATCATCTTGAATAATTTGATTAGACAAGTTTTCAAAAAATAGATTTTCTTCTTCCTCATATACATCTAATCCTAGATATCCAATTTGACCATCTTTCAGGCCATCAATGACGGCTTGTGTATCAATTAAACCGCCGCGGCTTGTGTTAATTAGCATGACTCCTTTTTTCATCTTTGAAATAACTTTTTGATCGATTAAATGGTAGGTTTCCTTAGTTAAAGGACAGTGTAAGCTTATGATATCAGATTGTCCTAGTAATTGTTCAAATGATACATATTTAAAATTTTCTAACGCTTTACATGATGGGCTTTGATAGGAATCATAGCCTAAAATATTACATCCAAACCCTTGCATAATATTAGCAAAAACGGCGCCAATTCTTCCTGTACCAACAATACCAACTGTCTTACCATGTAAATCAAAACCTAATAATCCTTGTAATGAAAAGTCTGATTCACGAACACGAATATGTGCCCGATGAATTTTCCGATCAAGCGAGAGTATTAATGCCACCACATGTTCTGCTACTGCATAAGGAGTATAATTTGGCACTCTAACGACGGGTAGTTTCAATTTTAGAGCAGCTTTTATATCAACGTTATTATATCCTGCGCATCTAAGAGCAATGAGTTTTATACCATTATTTTTCAAGCTTGATAATATGTTAGCATCAAGAAGATCGTTGACAAAACAGCAGATAACATCAAAATTTTTTGCAAGCGAAACTGTATGCATATCGAGCTTGGCTTCAAAAAAAACAAGCTTATCACCATATCTTTTTAATTTTTGCTCAAAGGATTTTCGATCATATGGTTTTGTGCTGTAAAAAGCGATACGCATCGATACATCCCTCTATTTGGCTGATTTTCCTAATTTCAATGCTTGAGTTATTTCAGCAACTTGCTTGGCTTGAAATTTGTCCCAGCTTTTTTTAAAAAAGCTCGCTCTACCGTTAACTGGTCAATTGTTTCGTACAACTTGCTTTGTTGGCGTTCAACCCCCCCGGTTGTTTTGAGCGTTGTCTTATCTGATTTTTTGTCAAATATATCTTTACCAGTCTCAAGCCATCTCAAATTTAGCTGCTGACGGATTTCTTGTTTTTCCCCATTTCTTCCACTATCATCTTTCAAATTCTGGGTTGTATTGTATTGGTCTGATATATTGAGGTTATTTTACATTATATTCTGATCAATTACTCAATTTATATTTTTGCTTTTTTATCCCAATTCCTTTATGATTTAAAAACTTATTTGGCATCGTATCCTCCGTTGAATTTTAATTGTTTCCCGTTCTTACAGAGGATATTTGTTGAACAATATATTGCAATTCTGGTAAATTATTGGGCTAAGAAACAATGTTCTTGTCCTGTATAATTATTCATATCAGCACAAGTTATACACCAAATTCATTATCCCAATCTTGCTGCGCGCTCACTTTAATCCAATTGTTCAAACACAAATCAAAGTCCAAATGTACTATCTTGTAGCTTGTTTCATTCTGAATTTTTATAATAATTCTCATCCCGCCTTGGCCATTCGGACTTTCTCAAACTCGATATGCCAGGGCAGCAGTTTCTCATAATCTTTTTATGTTTGCCGAGCTTACAGAAAGCAATTGTTAAATCAGGATAAACCTATTCATTATTGGGATAATAGACAAAATATATCAGTTGCTGACTGGGAAAAAGAAATGGGATTTTAATCAACCCAAATATTATATTATTTATAATAACTGCCGACGCTGACATTCGCGCAAAACCCAGTGCACATCGTCCATCACACTTGGACGATGATTAAGCACTGACTCCACATCATCAAAAAATATGGCTTCACCCTCATAACAACCCGCGATTTCGCCAAGCTTATCGTGCCAAAAATATTCATAAATTAATTCAGTATGATGTGTTACCGCCTCAGTCACCGCACCAAGATTGACCAGATTACCTTCTTGAGTTTTCGCGCCCAGCTCCTCATACAACTCTCGCATTACAGCTTCAAGTGGAGTCTCGCGATCTTCGATACGACCGCCAAATGAAGAAAAACCGCCAGGAAATGAATCCCAATCATCACCTCGCTGCTGTAACAAAATTTTATAATCTTGTGTTAACACAAGACAACCAACAAAACGAGACTTAAAATTTATTTCGTCAGCCTGCGTTAAATCAATTTGGCATATAAGTTCATCTAAGTCATGCATTTTCTTTCCTGGTATTTATAATCAATATGATCTCACAATCACCGTCGAACCCATGGGCAAATAATCACTAAGCCATGCGGCAGCAACTGGATTTACTCGAATACATCCATGACTCGCATTATGATTCGGCACTTCGCGTGAGCCATGAATCGCATAACCAATCGGATGAAAATGCATGCAATATGGCATCGGCCCACCGCCACCTTCTTCAATTGGATATTTACTTGAAGTACAATCAGCACCTTGTTTATTGATGATACTAAATTTACCTACAATCGTCCGACATGGTCGCCCGACATCGGGACAATAGGCCGCTCCACCAGAACCTCTGCCTGTATTTGCTCGATCTCCCTTATTATCGTACACCGCCCATGCATTTGCTCTTGGGTCATAAATAAAAACTTTTTTACCGGTTGCTGGTCGCTTCATCGCGAAGTGAGTTGAGCCTTTAGTATCACCATCACCGTCTGGATCACTACCAATCCAACCTCTTAAATGGGCACAACCATACAAGCCCGTGAACAACAACAGCGTTAAAACAAACATCACCTTTTTCATAGCTACCCCTTAAATCCCTTGTACTCTTTGATATTGAAGCAGAAAAATGATGAATTATCTACTGGCCACGCGTTTTTTTCGAAATTAACTATACGGGAAGCCTCTCTCATCAGAAGAGTCGTCCTCCGGCTCTGGTATTTCGGGTGATCGGCAACTTGATAAAGTTGGTGCTTTTTTTACACTAAATAAAGAAGAAGCTGAGCTAGATGTCCTCATAACTTCTGGTGACTTAGGTGACACTTGCGATGGCAAGTTTGGTGTAGATTGGCTCATTACATCTTGTTTCGAAGCATAAATGCTACGCAGTATCCCATATATTTTCTTAAAATCATCTCGAATTTGCTCGTCACCTAATTCCTTATCTTTCATCTTTATTACCCAAGCAACCGTATTTCCTAAAACCTTATCACGCGATACATAATCAATCCCTTTTTTTAAAAGCGCCTGCACCATCCATAAATTGCCCGCCATAGCTGCTAATAAAAAGGCACAACAACCATCGGCATTTTTATCGGAAATCGATACGCCTTTTTCTAAAAGCTCATTAAAAAAACTGACTCTCGCATCATCTTTCTCGGTAAAACGAGTGCAAGCAAGGACTCCAGTGCCGACTCCAGTAGAGAGTAGGACGACTTCTCCATTCGTTTAGGTTGTTATTTGTTTTCTCTGTTGCTGTTTGGTTTCCCAACAGTGCCACATTATTTCAACCTTGCGTTTGTTGTTGCCGCCCCCTC
>SDBT01008442.1_pt1 | contig 16834 bp, 13 predicted proteins | sample 2277101 | NCBI WGS metagenome assembly SDBT01 (sample SAMN10404973, study PRJNA504765) | marine sediment metagenome | isolation source: marine sediment core GS10_PC15, 103 cmbsf | place: Arctic Ocean: Southern Knipovich Ridge | collected 2010
CCCTCGTATAGAGAGCTCTCAGTAGACGGTTCATAATCTCCGTCACCATCATCATCCCAGACAAACAGTTCTAAATATTTAGAGAGTTCGCCTGTCGTATCATCATCACCTAGCGATAATTCAACTTCGACAAGGCCATTTTCTTCATCTACCAAATCATTGTTCAAGAGACAGATAAAAGCATCGTTGCTATCAACGTGTACGGAAATTACATTTGTCCCGTAATCTCCTGGCTTGATATCATCGAACTGCCAGAAATAGTCTCCTTCTTCAAGATCCTTTTCCCCGAAGAGTGTACAGTATGTCTTGAAGTAATCTCCTTCACATTCTCCGTCAATTACAAATTGATAGAGCAAACCTCCTGGATTATCCCAAGTTGCACCGGCTGGTCTTGCATGGTTGTCGACTTTAATCTCAAGAACATTTGTACCTTGTAATATGTAAGGCGCTATTTGGGTTCCAGAATATTGATCTTGCCCAGCAGCGTTATAGTTCTTTTCTGAGCTATCACTAACTGCTAAAGTGCCGTTTAGCCATACTTCGTAGCCATTATCTGCTGCAACATCCATTGTTAGAACTGCATCATTAATTGGCCCCCACCACTCAAAAGTTTTTCTGAATGTGTATATAGCACCATTATTCATCTCTTCTGGAGATGTCGGATCAGTTGCCCAAATCCAATCTACCCCTAGAATGCTAGCAGTCCAAGCTGGGTGAGGATTAGATACTAGGACAGCGTTCGAATCTTCCTCTACTACGTAATTTGTTACATCACTTACAATAGTTACATCGCAAGTTTTACAATCCACGCCATTATAGCTCTGTCGTGTGTGGTCAACCGTCAGATCGATACTCCCGGCTGTAAAGATATTGCCCGTAGAGGTTTCTGTATCGCTAAATAGAGCAGTCGTAATACCTATTGCTGCTGCAGCAACTAAGGCAATCATGCCTAAACTTAATAATATTTTTTTCATAGTATTTTATATCCTCCGATTAGATCTGGTTAGGAAGACAGTCAGCATAAACCGTCATAGTCTGTCCTACAACACCATTCTTTACGACCCATCCTTCTCCAGGAGAAGTATAGCTATAGTGAGGGTAGTCTGGATAAGTAGAGCCTGCAACTGTTACCCCTGACTTTGCCATCCCCTGACCTTCGATTAGCTCAGTGGCGCCCAAAACTCCGCCCCCAACTACTGTGTGATTTGCAGGGCAAGAGTGGCCACCCCACCCAGTACTACTAAAAGCTAAGAGATTACCTGTTACACGAATCGATTCTATTACTTCAGGTCCGCCAACTTTATCTGGGTTATTTCTGTGTTGTACTACAACAAATTCCATATCACCACCAAAACTGTCAGTCTGAACTTTATTATCAGTTGCTAATGGTAAAATCCAGCTAAGCCCAATGTAGTAAGTAGTACTACCAACCATTCTTCCGTCTGCGGCCAACCCATGACAATCACCGTAATTATTATGTCCGTCTGGACTTTGAGTAGTAAGTGAATTACATACTCCATACGCTGCAGACAATACTTCTGACAAATCGAATGGACCTAATTCATTTATAGAATCCCCTTCAAAAATAGGTCGTTCGTCGTAATTTAATATATTATCTCCTTCACCTGGGTCATCATCTCCTGTACCGCCATTTTGGAATCCAGGACGTGAACCCTCATCTAACCATGCAGTGAATAGGATAGCTTCATCCAATTCTCCGTTATCATCATCCTTACACTCTGGCTCATCACCCTCTTCAGGTTCTGTACAACTATTATCAGCATCAGATAAGTTCTTTATAGTAAACCAACCCCATGCATCGTTGTCATAAACGTGCAGGCTGATTGTATCTTCCCCATAGTCACCTGGCTTAATATCGTCGAAATAGAAGAACTTATGAACACCAGGTACTAGATCTGTCTCAGCCCATGAAGTTTCTACTACAGGTCCTTGACCACCTGTTGGGTCATCTCCTTTATAACATCCTACATCTACACCATCTTGGTAGTAGTGGCAGGTATTATCAACTTTGAGGTCCAAAGAACCTGCTGCAAATATATTTCCTGTCGATGTTTCGGTGTCGCTGAAGAAAGCTCCAGTGGCGCCGACAACAACTGCGGCTGCTGCAATAATGATCGTTAAGCTTATTATATATTTTTTCATTTTTTGCGTAATTTCCCAGTTTTTCTTCTAAAACAGCCGAGATAACTCAATTGCTTTAAAAAGAAAACCTGGATGTAATATAAGCGACTATATTCCTTTCTTTACCGACCCAATAAAACAAAAACCGCAAGTCCACATAGGACTCCCGGTTCAAATTATTTTATAATGAAGAAGGATTTGTCTCGCCATTAACAAGGCATGTCCTCCGTCATGCGATTTGTTTAATCTAATCCCCTTCCATCCATTTGTCAAATGGTTTGACAAATGGCATAAAATCAGGTATAATACACATAGTAAGTTTCTTGAAAAATAACCCATTTAAGGAGGTTCCAGTTGAAAATTTTTAAAGAGTTCGCCGAGACCATGGCCAGCCTCCTAAGGGATACGGCCAAGACAACCAAGGACATCGGAGGATACGCTCTCAGAACGTATCTGTCTCTACTCAAGAATTTCTTTCTTCTCTCCTTTGTCTACGTAATCGTGGTCTGCATCATCTTTTGGAAGTTCAGCGGATCTATGGAGCTTAACAGCATCCTGATCCTCGGAGCAGGCGCCTTCGCAATCGGATGGCTGATCTTGCTACTGCCCATTACAACGGCAGTGGAATTTTTCCCCGCAAGAGTCAGGCAACTGATGCACAAAAAGAAAAGGCAGATAATGATGGCCGCTACCATGGCCTTGTCTGCGTCCACATACTTCTCGATTGTGGATATCAGCAGGAGTCCGTCTACCACGTTTGGAATCCTTGCCCTTTGGATGGCTTTGACGCTTGTTTACATCATGAAGCACGCAGAGGTTAATTTGCGTGCACTCGAGATCAAGATCATAGCCTCTATCGTTATCCTTACGATCTACACATACAACCCCAACCTCAACAAAGAGTTGGCAAAGTTTGCGGGATCACTGGAGACGGTAGTGGCGAAAGTCACCCAAGAGATCGTGGAATCAGCAAATCACAAACAGGTGAGGAAAGAAGAGCCACGACCCGAACCCCGGAAACAACTCAAGACTTTCCAGGTGGAGAACCCCTCACCAATAAAGGTTGAACCGGAACCCGAGCAGATAGTCATCGCAGAGCCAACAGAAGAGCCTGCTGACCTGGTACCCGCCAAACAAGAGGAAATACAGGAGACAGTAATATATGCCGAGGCACCTGTGGTGCCCGACATACCCAAAATTACTCCTCCGCCTCCCCCGCCGACACTCGTCCCGCTGATGCCGCAAGATCTGCAGGAATTCCGAAGGTCGTACAGAACCATCACCCGAAGCAGACACAACTCCAGAGAATACAGATCTCAAGTTGATGTTCTGCGTATCAATGAGCACGCCGCCCTGGCTACTCTGGAGATGAACATCAAAAAGGCTTTGGTTCCCTGGGCTAAACACAACGGGATCAAGATCATCGAATCGAGTCGTCGATTAGACGAAATGGAGAGAGAAATGCGGATCGGCAGAAGAAAGAAGGTTAATCCCCTTGACGACGCCGAGACGGCAGATTTCTTTCTGATGAGCTCTATTGGATTCCGGGCACAAGAGGTAAGCAGAAAAGCAATCGGGGAAGACATTGATCGTCTGCTCCAGGATATACTTCCCCGCAAAGCCAAACGCGTAGTCAGAAACATGCGCGGCTCCGGCTACGAAGAGGTAACCATAGCTCTTGAGGTCCTGGTTACCACCTACATTTACAACCAAGAACGCGTACTCGTAGCGGTGGCCGACGGCAGTGGATTTGTCGAAACAAAGATCAAGCAATACAAAATCGGCGGCATCTACGACAGATCCTCTCAAAACGATCAGTTCATTCTGGCGGCAATCGAAACAGCTGCTCAGAATGCGATCAGTAAACTTGTACTTTAAACACCAAGCAACCCCTGTCACAAGACAGGGGTTTCAACTTGCTAAGAAATATAAATATGGTATTATTTATCTAGTTTTTTGAAAGGAAAAACAATGACGATAGGTACAAGATTTAAAACTCGGAGTTTTTTATCCATAGCTATGTTCTTCTCTATAATGGTAATAGCGATTTCGTTCATGGCTTTAGTGGCCAGCTTCTTTCCAGCCGAAGTGACAGTTGTCCTCTTAGATGTCCATGGCGACAGATTACCTATCAAATACACGGATGCCTTCAGGATTGAGTTGGTGCGGTATCCCGAACCCGGAAACCCAGATTACACATCATCTCTTGGTTTAACCCCAGGAGTAAAATCTACCGACATCTCACCCGGAGAATATGACCTCCAAATTCATTACTCGGAGAACTATTCCGCAGACGAAAGCATGCTACTGTACGAAAAAAAGGTTCACCTAAGAGGCGGAAATCATTCATATCATGAAGTGAATTTAAACAGCGTGATGCTTTATTACACTGTCCTTGTTGCACCGATAGATGATGATTACGTACCACCCATTGAACTCAAGTTGGTAATAAGAAAGGCTGATAACAGATAACCCCAAACAGAACCCCGTTGAAAAACGGGGATTTTTCTTGCCTAAAAAATATAAACATGGTATTACAATAACTAGTATTTTGAAAAAGGAGATTTATGGGAACCCAGTGGATTGACCTGGATCCGACCAAGAGGGCTATTGGAACAAAACGGATTGAGAAATACATACGCCTAGAATTTGTTGGCCAAGACGCTCCGTTACAAGGGCTATTGGATGCCCATAGCAGATCTATGTCTCGTCTTCGAGACCCTCAAAGACCTGCATTCTTTGGACTCTTTCTGGGATCTTCTGCTGTCGGCAAATCAATGTTGGCAAAAAAATTAGCCGAAGCTCTTATCTATTCCAGCGCATGGAAAGTCAACAAAAAAGCGATTAAAACGAATGAGAGGACAGTAACAAAGATTAACTGCGAACATCATAAAGAAGTGCATAAAGCATCGACTATCCTTGGATCGTCATTGGGCTATGTCGACTCCCAGAAAGATTCATTATTGAGTCAATGGTATATTGATAACCCTGCCCTGGAAAGAATCCTGCCGAATCTAGAATTAACGGACCCTGTCACCAAAATGCTTAGCGAAGAGTGGGACAACGTTGGTAGATCATTACACGAAGCAAGCCAAGCCGTGGATGTTCATCACAAAAAAGATTTAGAGAGGGCCGTCAGACGCAAGCTACTTAAGCACGTACGAGAGCAAAGCGAAAGATTATGGTCCGTAATTTTGTTTGACGAAATAGAAAAAGCCCACGCTGATTTCCAGGACATACTCCTGTCGATAGCCGAAGACGGGAAGATAACTATGGGGAATACAGAAGAAACATCTTTTCGTGATTCTTTCATCATATGTACATCAAACCTGGGGTCTGTAGAGATCGCGGATAAACTCCGAGGTGTGTCTAGTATAGGTTTCGGGAAGGGTGAAGCGGACACCCAAGATATCAAGGAGATCGTGTGGAGCTATCTCGAAAAAAGTCAGGCCGGCAGAACTGGGATCAAGCCGGAGCTGTTGAGTAGATATGGAGAGCATATCTATATCTTCGAACTCCTAGAAAATGAGCATTACCAGAAGATCCTTACTAATAACCTGAAAAAGCAAGTGGATTTAATAGAATTAAATCATAAGGTGGAGATCACAATAACAGACGCGGCCAGAAAGGTGTTACTAAAAAGGTCACAGGAGAATCGAAGTCACGGTGTCCGCAGCTTAGGAGCGGCCATAAGAACAGGTATAGAGAACAGCCTTGCGAATATTATTAACTCCGGACAGGTTTCTCCGGAAGAAAAAGTGCTAGTAGATTTTATTGAAGGAAAATTTATATTCAAGAAACTAGTTTGCGAAGAGGAAGCATTAGCTTCCCAGGAAATGTAATCAAAAATCCGGTGGATAACCACCGGATCTTTTTTTACTTGATTTCGTATGTCAGCGTTAATGTTACTCTCACTTCCTGTTCTCCAGGCTCAATCTGTATCTCTTCTCCTCCTCTTCCCATCTTATCGACAGACGATTCCGCAAAAGCAACCACTCCTCCATATACTCCACCTTCATTAACAGCAATCAACTTCCCTAGCTTAAACCCACCTGCCTTAGCAATGGCCTTTGCTTTATCTCGTGCCTTCTCAAATGCTTCTTTTCTTGCTTCATTCTCGGTTTCGGTTGGATCGTCTATGGTGAACCAAGGACCAGAAACACTGTTTGCGCCGTTTTCAACGATACCGGTTAATATCTCACCTACATCATCCATATCTCTTACCTTAACCTGAACGGATTGATGTATCGAATACCCTATAATCCCAGGTGCGGGACATGGGGCAGCAAAGCATCGTACGTTACTGTACCGAGGCGACACATTAAAACTAAGTGTTTTGATGTCTTCTTTCTCAACATCCTTCCCCTTTAGATACGCGATAACGTCGTTTGCTGTTTCAGCATTTTCATCTTTCAAAGCTTCTAAATCTCCGACTCCCCCCTCGGTAATAACGCTGAAGTTAAGTCGAGCGACATCGGGTACCATTGTTGCCTCACCTTCGGCGTTAACGGAAAAGCTTCTGTAAGACGCAGGTTCAAATGATCGAGCATAACTCCATGCTGCAAGGGAGATCATTAAAACACCTACGATCAATGCAATTCCTAAATAATCTTTTATTTTTGGATTCATATATTAAACTTAAATTATTTTTTTGAGTCGACCTTTATAGTTTTAGACGCTAGTATATCAGTAATCTTACATTAAAATCAGAAACCAAAACAGTCCCCTTTGGGACTGTTTTTTATTGAGTAGCTTTCCTTCTGGTTAACCAGTTGAACATAACCGGTGTGGTAAATAGCGCCAGGATACCGGAGCCTGCGATACCGACCATAACCACAATGGCGAGACCTCTCCAGAATGGAGATGTCACCGCAAGCGGCAGCAAGCCCATAAGAGATGTTAACTGAGTCAAAATAATCGGTCTGAATCGAACACCGGAGCTCAAAGCAATAGCTTCTTTCTTATCCATGCCTTGATCAATCTTTTGGTTCGCATAATCGATCATAAAGATACCAACATTCTCAACAATACCAATAAGCATTATGACCCCCAGAACCTCCAAGAATCCAAACTGTCCGTTTCCGAATACAACCAGTGCAGGAAATACACCGACAAACATTAATGGTAATGAGTATAGAATGATGAATGGCTGGATGAATGATCGGAAGAATACAACGAATATCACGTAGGTGATAATAATTGAGACAAGGATAGCGATAAACAATTGTTCGAATGATTTTTCGAAATCAATACCGCTGATCATACCACCCTTGAAATCATCTTTGGTGATTCCCATAGAATCTGCATTCTCTTCTATCCATTCATTGATATCTCTTTGAACTTCAATAATATCCTTGGATCCGGTAACTCTAGCTTTAATCTGCTGGAATTCTCGTCCATCTATCTTTTGAATTGTAGGAGGGACTTCTTGTTCTATAACCTCAGCAATCGTGGACAGCCTGACAGGTCCTTTAGCGCTGAAGATAAGCATTCTTTCAAGTTCAGCTACGGTTGTAGGCTTCTTGTCATCAGGAACCCTCAAGATGACATCGCTCTCATCGATGGTCATTATCTTACTCTCGCCAAGAACACCGCTTAGCTGGCCGAATACTGCCGGTGAATTCAATCCATACCAAGCAGCCTTTTCTTTATCCACAACAACAGACAGTTCCGTAGTCTTGTCTCTGGCGTCGTATCTAACATCCAAAACCTTGTCGTAGCTTTTCAGCTGATCAGCTATCTCCTCGGAAGCATCCATCAAAACATTAGTATCTTCACTGAAGATAGTTACGACAACCGGATATGCTCCTTCCGGAGGTCCCTCTCCGGCATTTTCAGCTCTAGCTGAATCGCCAAAGTTTTCCTGCAAAACTTCCTGAATATCTGCAGCAATCTCTGTACTTGTTCTGTCTCTTTCGGCAAAAGCCTTTAACTCAACGTAGAAAATCAATTCGTCTACTTCACCCATACCTAGACCCGTAGGACCGGTATAGAAGAAGTTTTTGATTTCATCGTTATAATCTTTCAGTGCGTATTCCGCATCTTTAGCTATACCCAAACGCTCGAAGTTATCTATCCCAATCCCCGTAGGAACAGCAACCATTAAATACAATCCGTCGTCGGGCTGAGAAAACTGAACCTGCTTAATCGCACCTACACCAACTAAAGTACCGGCAATTATCAAAGGAAAGACAATACCTGCTACAACAACAGTAATCTGTGTCCATTTTCTTGCTAGAATTTTTTTGTTTATTTTAATAAACCACTGTGCAGGTTTCCATAAAAGATTAGGATCATCCTCATCTAAAATCGTTTCCAACTTCTTTGGCTTAAATACCTTAGAAGCAATCCAAGTAAGAAAGATCATCGGTACGAAATATGAAGCAACCAATGCAGGAATAACGGTTAAGGGAATATATTTGATTATTTCCCCGAATAATCCTGTAACCACAGCAAACGGTACGAACACAACGAATGAAGTTAATACAGCAATAAATATACCGTTACCGATAGTCCCGACTGCTTTTAGGGCAGCATCCTTAGGAGAGAATCCTAACTCTACATATCTCTTTAAAGATTCGAGAACGACAATCGCAGGGTCAACGATTAATCCAAGTACTAATACCAACGAGAACAAAACCATGGTATTCAACTGAATTCCTACGATGTTCAAGAAACCAAACACCACCAAGAAAGATAACGGTACTGTAATGATCGTAACGAGAGCACTTCTTAAATCTAGGAAGATAAATAATATAATCAGTAAAAGCCAGATACCTCCGAAGAGATAACCAATATTTGCAAAAGGTCCGCCTGAATTAAATTTGCCGCCAAAAGCAGCAGCCGTTATCTCTCTAACCTGGTCTTTCGTTTGATCAGCCATGCTGTATACAACGGTGTAATCTAATTTTTCGTCCTGTTCGTTGATTCTTTCCAACACCTCTTTAATATTCGGATCTACTTTCAAGACATCAGCTCCTGCTTCAAGTTCAAGCTCATAGAAAATAGCTCCTCGCATTGCGAAGTCACCATTCTCCATATGATAACCAACACGGTGAATCTGTCCGCCGTAATCCATCTCAACGTAGATGTCAGCTATGTCCTTAAGCTTAAATACCCGTCCGTTTATAGATACAGGTAGGTTTCTCAAATCTTCTATACTGTCCAGATTGCTTTGACCGGCAATAGTATATTTTGATCCATCAACGGCGATATCTCCCAATGGGAAAGATAAATCCGCACTAGTTATTTGAGCAGTCAGATCTGGAGAATTAAATCCGGGTTCAATATTTATATAAATAACCTGCTTAAGACTATTGAGCATCTTGAAGCCCTTGAACTCTTCGATCTCCGCAAACTCGTCCTTGAAGGAATCAAACTCCATGAGTTCCTGTATGGAATATTCCCCTGTAACGGCAACGACATATGCAAAGGCTCCCATCTCGGGAAGCATGACGTTGGGATCTCTAGCACCTTCGGGGAGATCTACGGCACCAATCTTATTCTTAACTTCCTGAACCTTTTTTTCTATATCTACGTCTTCGGCAAAGTTAACGATTAATGTAGAAACATTTCTTGAAGAATATGAGTCTACGCTATTTACTCCTTCAACATCTTTAACAGCACTTTCTAAAGGAGTGGTAACGGATTCGTTTATCATCTCTGGCCCTGCACCAGGAACAATTGTAGTGACAATTCCTATAGGAATAGAGATGTCGGGGAATCCTTCCGTTCTAAGTCTTGAAAAACCAAAAAGCCCTGTCATCACAACCAATGCAAGTAACAGGACCGTTAAATGTGTTCTGTTTATGAAAAACTTTACTAATTTGTAGTTCCAATCTTGGTTCATTTTCCAAATAAAAATCCCCTATATCAAGGGAGTTGTCTTATGTTTAATTATACCTCTTTTATCTCATTAAATCAAGTCCTACAATTGGAATCTGTTCGATGTAGTAAATACCCAGTACCTACCCCTTGACAGTTTCGTCTCCTTTGGAAGAGAATGTAAGTATCGCCAAGCGATAAAGGGAACCGCACTACGAAAATGGATCTACCCCTAGACAAGTTAGTTAAACAAAAATTTGGCCTGCATCGAGGAGTATGCTCTGACACATCAGAAGAGAACTCCCTACAAGCGATAAAAAAAGCAGCTGACTTAGAACCGCTCTGGATTGAATTTGATGTAGTATTATCAGACGACAAAGAATTGAAGACTGGCCATCCGCCTCGATTCGTGAGTAACTTTGAAGAGATCTTGAGTCTTTTCAAAAATAAAAAGACCTATCCCAAGATAGATCTCAAGCTCCGGGAAGAAAAAGAATTTTATCCCCTCATGATAGACAGAACCTTAGATCTTGTTGCCTCCTATAATATTAAATTCGCCCTGATAAGCATTACCGGAGATAAAGAACATATAATAGAATCTCAAAATTATCTCTTTCAAAAAATAAAAAACAACCCAAAAATCAAACTTAATATAGATTTAGCAAAATATGAAGAGATAGGGGAAAATCCTGAAGAACTCGAAACACATATAAAAACCTTAAGCGATATCATTTACTGCTTAAGCCCTGAAATCCATGAAGATAATTGGAATACAAATGCTCAATTTGCTGAAAAACATCAAATCAAGAACATCCACTTCTGGTTAAGGAGTTGGCCCGATGTTTTAAACCCAAAAGTCAATGAAACAACTATTCGAAAGGCATTAAAGCTAGAAGATAGATACAATATCAAAGTTCGTTTTGACATTAATCCTCAACATATTGAGACAAGCTCCTCCTTAGTGTTCCTAGATGATTATAAATAACGTAAATTTTCTCACTAATTTATACACCTTCCTTTGTCTCGTTGAACCAAGTCCTACAAAAAATTATTGAAAACGGCAACTAAGCCGGATGCCAAGGCCGTATTGAATATGAGATTGCCCACGAACAGTATGGGTAAGATTTGTTTTAACTTATACCCCGCCAATGCCAAAGGAATAACTATCAACTCATTGGGCATCGGTATAACCAAGGTATATATAAATAAAGCAATTAAGGGTGCGTGCGGATACTTCTTTCTCCACTCCTCAATCTTCTTCATATATCCAGACATATGGCCGGATAAAACGGCAAACCCAGCTCGTCCGATAAAATAACCGATAGTGTCACCAAGGGTGACTCCCAAAGCGATAGCTAAAACAATCGCCCAAAACTCCAGACCCGAGTTAAGAAAAACCGGGACGAAAGTGACTATGGGGATTGAGATAATAGGATTGAGACTACTTATGACAGAACCGATAAAAACACCCCAGTACCCATAGGTCTGAACCAATTCCTGAACAGCCAGGCTTTCTGAAGCAATCCTTGCAACAGCAAGAGCCGCAACAACTACTGTGGCTAGAATTCCTAGCTGTTTATATGTCATCCCCGCAGGGAGCCTCCTCATATTATTTAGATATTACTTCTTATCTTAATGGGATTAGCCCATTCTCTAATTTGTGTAGTTCTGGATCTATGGTTCTGTCGAAACAAACTCGCCCGGCATCATGTTCCCAACTATATAGAAGTACTTTTTCTCTTGGCAGAACCTCGCCTTCAAACACGCTTTCCGTTGATTTGTTGAAAGTAGCACAAAACTCAAACTCCAATCCTCCCAAAACCATATACTCATAACTCTCCCCCGTCTCGGGGTCTACTGGCAGTCTAAATCCTAAGAGCTCATCTTGCAGGTCATCTATCTTGCCAGGGAGTATTCCTTTTCTACTCCAATAGTTAATAACTCGGTTTTGCAAATCTTGCAGATCATAAACTTTCTGCTCATCGAATCTCTTATCTCTTTGTACCGCCGGACTTCCTACAATAAAGAATCCTGCGGCAACCGAAACAAGAACAACAGAAGCAACAATCCAAGCAACATTTCTTGGTCTTTTGGAAACGTCTCCCGCTTCTCTTTTAACATCCCAGAGATAATAACCGAAGACTCCTGCAGCAACCACCAACACGGTGGCAACCTTTAGAAAGAATTGCGTAGTTAAATCCCCGTTATAAAACTTGTTTACCAAGATAATAAGGTCAACAATAATTGTCACTGCGGCAGCAAGCAGCGTAAGATACGTAAGCCACTTCCTGAATTTAAGATCTCTTTTTTCGGGACTTGCCCTAAAATCTTTCTCTATCATCCAACAAAGTATCAGGAATATAGGAAACATGACCACCAATACCGATGTGGATGTTCTTACAGTTTCTAATATCATACCCTCGCGAAAACTGAGTGGGTCAGGAAAAGCATAATTTACATATTGGAAGATCATTATCATAAAACTAACAATGCTCCCATACAGAACCCCAAAAGATAAGAGGTTAACAAATACGTCTTTTGGTCCCGTTTTTATAGTTTGTGTATCCATGTTTATTTAAAGTTAATTTGTATTTCTCTGGCATCATCGTTTCTCGGCAATCCTGAGGGATTATCCTTTAGAAATATGACAATACCGTTATTTTTATACATTGAACTTTCTCCTCGAGTAAATTCAATTGTTCCTTCAAATTCTACAAAATCCTCGGTCATCCAATCCCCCTTCGCAGTAGCATAGCCTTCTCCGATAATCATCCCGTCCCAGTCAGTAACTATCACGGGAAAATCTCCTTCGAAGAACCAATTTCCTACAGCCTTCCCCGTTACGATCAAAGGAGAAGAGATTTTATCTTCGGACCGAGGATAATCTATAACTATCACTCCGTTTTCGTCCTCTCCTGTAACCCACACAAAGAGAGCAGCTAAAACGACTACTATTGCTAAAAATAAGCTGATCCTCTTCATAATCTAATCCTAGCACTCTGTAACATTATTGACAAAACATCGAGGCGTTTGTCTCTCTGGATTTTCATAAGCTGGGGGCGTTGGACGATGTTAGAACCTGCTTGATGCAGCAAACATCTAATACCTATTCCTTGACAGTCTTGTCTTCCCTGAAAGAATATATAGGAACCACCAAGCAGTAAAACAACAGAAGGAATCGCACTGCAAAATGGAACTTTCTTTAGATAGCTTAATGAAACATCGTTAATTGTTTTTTATTACAATAATTGACTTATATAAACATATATGTTATTTTGTTAATAAGCTTTTGATACTCGTGTAGGGCTCTCAAGCAGCAAGCGATACTCTCAAAAATAACGTTTGGACGATTACCTGCACAGCCCCGAAACGGATAACCGTTTCGTAAACACAAATAATATGTATAAAAAAACAAACCGACATAGTCGGAGCGGGTCCGGCCGGAAAAGAACGTTTTCTAGTTCGAAACCACGACATGGCAACAGTATGAGCCGTGGTGGTAGACCGAATCGTGGAGGACGAAGAATGGCTACATTTGACCCATCTCGCTTTATAAACACAAATCCCGTTGATACGGTCAATGAGATATATACTCCAAAGCACAGCTTTGGTACATTTGGTTTAAATAAAAACCTTGTACGTACCGTTGCCTCAATGGGAATAAAATCTCCAACACCTATTCAGGATCAGATAATTCCTGAAATACTTGCAGGACGAGATGTTATTGGTCTTGCAGAAACTGGAACAGGAAAGACTGCTGCATTCCTCCTTCCTCTTATTGAGAAGACCATTAAGGAACCGCGGAGACAAACTCTAATACTTGCGCCTACATGTGAACTTGCAATACAAATAAGAGAAGAGCTGCGAAGGCTTTCCGGTAGCTTTAAGATGTATGCAGTTGTATGTGTCGGTGGAACAAATATTCGTCCACAGGTTAGGGCACTTCAACATAAAAACCATTTCGTAATCGGTACCCCAGGTAGGATGCTCGACTTAATTAGACGTAAACACTTTACGCCTAATAAGGTCACAACTGTTGTACTTGATGAAGCAGATCGAATGCTTGATATGGGATTCATCCATGACATAAGAAAAATTGTTTCCTCAACGCCAAAAAGCAGAGAGACCTTATTCTTCTCTGCCACAATAGATAGCAACACAGAAAAACTTGTTAATGATTTTCTTACCAATCCTGTAATGATCTCCGTAAAGAAAAAGGATGTTATAGATACTATCGAACAGGATGTAATCCGTTACAAAGACCGCAACAAGTTCGATAAGCTTTTAACACTACTTTCAGATCCTAGTTCTAAACGTGTTCTTGTCTTCGGAGCAATGAAACACAGTGTCCAGAAACTAGCCCATCAGCTATCAGTGAGTGGTATGCGGGCAGAATCTATTCATGGTAATAAGAGCCATAGTCAAAGACAGAGAGCACTCACAAAATTCAAAAATGGTGAAGCACATGTTCTAGTTGCAACTGATGTTGCAGCGCGAGGAATTCACGTTGAAGATATAACACACGTTGTTAATTACGATCTACCGAATACATTTGAAGACTACGTGCATCGTATCGGACGAACCGGTCGTGCCACAAAACACGGCAAAGCACTTACGTTCGTTCCTGCATCTCATTAAAAAACAAGCCCCGAAAGGGGCTGTTTTTATCCTAGAAAATCTAGAAGTTTATACTGACTGTCTACAAAGAAAAAGTCCCGTCTCCACCAACGGCGGAAACGGGACTCAAAGGGTTAAGTCCCAAGAACAAAATCCAAGGGACAAAGTCAAAGTGCAAGCTACTTGCGAAGGGCGAACACCAAGACGCCGTCGCCAAACCAGACGTAGTCAGGAAGGCCAAAGTAGGTGTCCAACCACAGCCCGTAGTGGTCACGCTCCACACCGAAGACGCTGAGTTCGTCGAACGAGTCGGTGATAGGCTCCATGGCGGTCAGAAGCCACTCACTATTCGGCTGGTCCTTGTACTGGCGACGGAGCTGGGGACCGACTTCTGCGGATACGAGCGACAATCCGAGTTGGATGGCACGCTCATAGATGGCATCCCGACGAGCACCTTTTTGGAAACCTAGTTCGGCTACGCTCACACGCACGAGCTGGATGTCGGTTCGCTCCGAGGCGACTGTGAAGTCAGACTTCCCCATGACGTCCTTGGAGTAGTCCGAAACCTTCAACCCCTCGTCCTTCATCGCTCCGAGAAGCGTGCTGGCATCCTTGTGGGTCCCGAGCTGGATGGTCTTCCAGACCTTCCAGTCACGGAGTTCAAGAACAGGCCACGAGTTCTCCTTGCGGAGGAACTTCTTGGTAGCCTCCACCCATTCTTGGTCGGCCAACTTCTCAAGGAGGTCGCAGACGATACCGAGTGTAGTATTCGGAAGTGTCACGAGCTTCCTTACAGTAGTACCGAGCATATCTTTTGACATGGTCAGTTTCTCCTTTTATTCGCTAGAGGACGCCACCATAGCAGTCATAGCCAGAAAACACCGATTATCAGTATCTTTTGGCTATGACTGACACTATATAATTACTTGCACTAAGTATGTTATTCAAAGAACTTATTGTTCTTGTTTTATACTACATTTATGCTGAAACGTCAAATATCAGTGTGAGAGACACCTATTTACGCCTTTTTTACCCTACACGAAATTGATCGCATAAATAAAAGGTTATTTTCTTGCTGTGTGTCTACAAACAGCCAGTTTGAATAGTTTCTCTTTTCGATAATCGTTTCAATAAAAATTACTTTATCAAAACATAGTCCTGGTAACGTCCCGTAGTGGCCGACGCTCCTCGAGCGGGAACCCCTATCACTCACTTCTTTGAGAGGTGATCCTCTATAAGTTTAGCATCTTTCAAATCTTTTTCTCGACCATTTTGTTTTTTCCACTCAAGAGTGGTTTCAAGTCTAACGTAAGATATCCCGTTAATTATTTCTGCATCGTTGATAATCTTTTCGATATCCCATTCTCCTGGTCTCCATGAGTTCCAAAGTTCGATATCTTCGCCTTCCCAGCCCAAGTAATTATCACCACTTGGTCCAGATTTAACTTTCCAGTTTTCCTTTTTTGCATATTCATCCCAAACATCTTTCTTCACTATAATATCTATATCGTGAGTTGCGTCACGTAAACCTCGTACCAAAATTGGAGCGCTACCAAATAAAGCATATTGCCCTTTCGGAAGATTTAATGATTTTACTCTTTCTAAAAGCTTAGTGAACATGATTTGCTGGCTGTGTGGAGCAATGTTGGAACCCGTACCTGATAAGAATCAGAGAGACATGGCTCTTTGTACAAAAATTTTAACTTTTTCGAGATCTTTCGTCCCATCTTTATTGGTTACTCCTGAATTTACATCAACAGCATAAGGACGTACGGCATTAATAGCCTCAGCAACATTATCAGGATTCAGGCCGCCAGCAAGAATAACTGGGAGGGAAACAGACTGGACTAACTTGTAGCTAATGCTCCAATCGTGAATCTCCCCTGTGCCACCCACTTGCCCCGTTTCTTTTATGGCAGTATCCAAAATAATGCCGTCCACCACTTTTTCATAACGTTTTGCCTCCTCAATAGCGTTATCATCAAAAACGTGAATAACCTTATATGTCTTTATATAAGGTAGCTCTTTTTTTATTTCCAACGCTTCTTCCGGTGTTGTCTCTCCATGAAGCTGGATAGTATTTACTTTTGATTTTTTTGCTAATTCTACGACCTCATCAGTATGCGAGGCGTGGGTGACTAAAACCGTAGAGCAGTATGGTGGGAGTGCATCAACAATTTCGGCAGCGTGCTCGGACGTAATGAAGAAACTAGTTGAGGAGGGAGCTTGTCCAAGAAGAATACCGATAGCA
>SDBT01008443.1_pt1 | contig 16833 bp, 16 predicted proteins | sample 2277101 | NCBI WGS metagenome assembly SDBT01 (sample SAMN10404973, study PRJNA504765) | marine sediment metagenome | isolation source: marine sediment core GS10_PC15, 103 cmbsf | place: Arctic Ocean: Southern Knipovich Ridge | collected 2010
TGCAGTGAAGAAAATGAAGATGATTACAAATGTACTGGCTGCCAACAATTAATTTCGCCAACATGTTCACCTGCTACATACCGGGATTATAAAGATTTCGTCCTAAAGGACTGTCACGATGGTCCGAGAAGCACGTAAGCTTTTGGATAAATATCAAGTCAGCGAATAGAAAATTATTAGAGTAAAGGAGCCTTAACCATGTATAAATGTAAAGTGAAATTATTTCTTTTGTCATTTGGTATATTATTGTTCGTTGCAACCACAAGTTTCGGCTGGGACGGCCCCTGCAACAGCCTTGGTCCATGTGGAGGCATCTCCGAGGGAGAGAATACCTGTGGGCCCGGGGGTGGTGAAGATGTTTGTAACGGCAGTTGCCCAACCAGTTGTGCTACGGGGGGCAACCAGAGTTTCTGCTATGGTTATTCTGGCAGTTGTACCATGGACGGAGAAAATTGCTCGTTACGTCACGGGCACAATTGTACGCTATCAGCAGGTATGGGCTGCGTTTGTATTGATTTGAGTTCAACCACATATTGTATAAGAAACTTCTGTTGATTAAAAAGAGCCATCTTAGTATTTTGTTGTTGAAAGGAAGCGAAGATGAAACCTAAGTATTTATGGTATTGCCCTGTTGCGATTGCATTGCTGCTGGCGCAAGTACCGCAAGCTGAAGCAATTACCGCAAACGAACTGGCTGATATTATAGAACAGATGGAATCGGGGATAGTTGATATATCCATGGAACATGAATTGCGGATCATTCCGGCTCCTACACATCAGGAGGCCGAATTTGAAGTTTTGGTAGCTAAAGATGGTTACCGGAGATGTAAATTTTCTGCCGACAGATTATTGTCGCAAGAGGACCCAAATGCCATGGATTGGAATGGTCCCGGACAGTTTCTGCAGGAGAGATGGGCCACACTTGTTACAAAGGAGGGAAACTCATGGGCAGGTGTAACAAGGCGGTCGTATGACGGCCAAATAAGCAAGTATTTAAATATCGGTGGCTGGCCAAAGGAAACACGCTCAGCAACTGTGTCAAACAATAAACCTTATGTCAACGGAAACCTGACACTGTTAGGGTTTTCTGTCTTGCGCATGGCCTACAATCCGGAACCGATGCCCCTTTCCGCCCGTCTGCTTTCCAGCCGGCTAAGGGCCAAAGACAAAGTCCGAATTGATAATAAGGTAAGCAAGATTGATGGATTCAATACCATCCGTGCCGACCTCCTTACCGATTTCCTGCACGAGGGAAACAGGCTGGTCTATATGCGCATTTACTTCTCCGTGGACCACAGCTATACCCCTGTCAAGTTCGAACACATGAAGGGGCACGGCTTAGTTGCTCTCAGTGCAAACGTCGAGTCTTTAGAAGAGGTTGCCAATGGATTGTGGTTTCCCGACAGCGGCACGTTTACAGTCCCGGGCAGTGACCGAGTGAGCACATATCAGGCAATCGGCCCAATCCTCGTAAATCAGGGACTCACAGATGACTACTTCGATATCGACTTTCCTGTGGGAACAAAAGTAGAAGATAAAATTCAAGACACAGAATACGTCGTTAAGTAGGCACCTGGAGAAAGCATCACAATAGACTCCCCAAAGCCCGAGAATACAATTGAAGCCGTAATACTACTATCCTTCCTTGCTATCCGACCAATGTTCTTTATAATAAACCCTTATCTAAGCGGCAGTTGGGTTAATCGCAGTTATGGGTCATTTCGTCAGTTACTAGCCGATTAATGGTCGCGAGACAGGAGCTTGTGATGTCTGAAGATTTTAATGTTGTTGTTATTGGCAGCGGGCCGGGTGGTTACGCAGCGGCGATTCGATGCGCACAGAAAGGCGCATCTGTAGCAGTTGTTGAAAAGGCCGAGGTGGGCGGTACGTGCCTTAACCGGGGCTGTATTCCTTCGAAGGCCCTTTTGGGCTCGGCGCATTTTTTGAGGTTAGTTGAAAAGGCCGAGCTTTTCGGCGTCCAGGCCGAGTCCTTTCAACCAAACTGGCCTAAAATCCAGGCGAGAAAAAATGCTATCGTAACAGGCTTTCGCAACGGCCTTAGCGGACTGCTCAAAAGCAACAAGGTAACAATATTCCAAGGCAAAGGCCTCGCAACGGCCCCCGGAAAGGTCACCGTCGAAAGCCCCACGGGCAATATCGAGATTGCAGCCAAGAGCATAATCCTGGCAACCGGCTCAGAACCGGCGCAGATCCCAGGGGCTACCTTTGACGGCGAAACCGTTATATCCAGCAGGGAGGCACTCGGATTAGCCGAGATTCCGGGGTCGATGGCGATTATCGGCGGCGGTGTGATTGGGTGCGAATTGGCGTGCGTTTATGCTGCGGTGGGTACGAAGGTAACTATCATCGAGGCACTTTCGCATCTTTTGCCGACCGAGGACGAATGGGTAGGTCGGATAATAGCGAGAGAGTTGAAAAAGCAGGGAATTGAATCGTTACTAAGTCAAAAGGTAACCTCTGTCGAGACATCAGGCGGCTTAGCAAAAGTGTCGCTCGAGGGCGGACAGACGGTCGAGGCCGAAAAGGTGCTTGTGGCGGTTGGGCGCCGGCCGGTGTGTGATAAGCAAATCATTGACGCGCTTGGCCTGAAGTTAAACGGTCCAGCCATAGCGGTCAATGAAATGATGGAAACAAGCGCCGCCGGTGTATATGCCATCGGTGACGTTGTGGGGACGACGTTCCTGGCTCATGGAGCATTTGCCGAGGCCGAAGTGGCTGCCGAAAATGCTCTTGGCGGTGATAAAAAAATGGGCGATTACAGCCTTATCCCAAGGGCTGTTTATACGTTTCCGGAGGTGGCATCGGTGGGTATGAATGAGGCCAAGTGCGCTGCCGCAGGTATCGAGATTGTCGTCGGCAGGGCATTTTTCAGGGCCAACGGCCGAAGTGCGGCCCACAATGAGACCGTAGGCGAGGTGCGGGTCGTCAGAAACAAGACTGCCGACAAGATTATGGGCATCTCAATCGTCGGCGCGACCGCCACGGAAATGATATCGACCGCCCGGATGCTCTTAGGCAGCACAGAAAAGATAGATGATGTATCCTTCGCGCATCCGACCGTCTCGGAAGTGCTCAAAGAGGCGGCTGAAGATGCCTTCGGATTGAGCTTACACGCCCCGCCAAAAAATTGACTGTTTTCAGGCCTTTGATATGGACTGTTTAGTTCGGTATAATTTGGCGCGAGAGACGGATTGGGCTTCGGTTAAAGAAACAAACCAGGGAGCATAACAATGGAGGATGGATTTGTGCAGGAAGTGAAGCTGCAATGTGAATTGGATATTCGTGATTGTGGACTGATGGCCTACCGCGAGGCGCTGGGTCTGCAGCGCAAGCTCGTCGAGCAGCGGGCCAAAGACGAAATTGGCAACACTGTCCTGATACTGGAACATCGTCCTGTGATTACGTTAGGTGTGCGCAAGGATTTAAACAAACTACTGGTCGCCGAAGAGGTCCTGGAGCAAAGGGGCATCGAGCTTGCTAAGGTTCGCCGCGGCGGCGGCTGCACCGCCCACAATCCGGGACAAGTGGTGCTCTACCCGATCATTAAGCTAAGCTCATTAGGATTAGGTGTGAACGATTATATCAGAAAGCTTGAAGCAATCGGCCTTGAGCTTTTGGAGCATTTGGGAGCTGAAGCCGAGAGGCGTAGGGGGCAGCCGGGATTATGGGCGGCAGGCAAAAAAATTGGGTCAATAGGCGTGAGGGTAAGACGATGGGTGGCTTTCCACGGGATGGCGATTAACATCAGGAACGATTTGAGCATATTTGAGGCTATCGTGCCCTGCGGCCTAAAAGGCGTGGTAATAACAAGCGTATTAAAGCAAACGGGCAAAGACCTCCCAATGGCGCAGGTAAAACAAAGACTCGCCGGGTTGTGTCTGAAGCACCTGGGCGGTCAAAATGGTGATTCGGTAATTAGCGAGATGCCAAATGGGTAACTCGGTTGGCAAATTACCGGCGTGGCTCAAAAGACGGCTCGGAGCAGGCACCACTTTCAATCATACCCGTGATGTTCTTGACACGTTAGGGGTCCAGACAATCTGCACCAACGCCAATTGTCCCAACCGGGGCGAGTGTTGGTCAAAAGGTACGGCCACGGTCTTGATTTTGGGCAACGTATGCATGCGCAATTGCAGATTTTGCTCTGTACCTACCGGCAGACCCGCACCGCCTGATGCCGATGAGCCGAGGCGTATAGCAGAGATGGCGAAGCAGTTGAAGCTCAAATATCTGGTTATCACGAGTGTCAACCGCGACGATTTGGCTGACGGGGGAGCGGCACATTTTGCGGACGTGGTGAATCAATGCAGAGCCGAAATTCCTGATATGCGATTTGAACTGCTCGTGCCGGATTTTCGGAGCTGTCAGGATGAGGCAATAAAGACTTTAGCCGAGGCTCTGCCTTTTGTCTTTGGGCATAATGTCGAGACAGTACCATCGCTATATCTCACGGTTCGGCCCGAGGCTGACTACAAGCTTTCCCTGGCCCTATTGCGAAGGGCCAAAGAAACATACCCCGATATCCAGACCAAATCATCGATTATGTTGGGCTTAGGTGAGAGCGAAAATGAGGTCAATGAGGTCTTGAAGGACCTGCGGCTGGTGCGTTGTGACCGCGTTGCGATCGGGCAGTATTTAAAGCCCAGCAAGGATGCTCTGCCGGTCGCAGAGTATATTGAGCCAGCCAAATTCAGCTGGTGGGGCCAAAAGGCACATCAATTAGGCTTCTCCTGGGTCATGGCGTCACCCTTTACGCGAACCTCATTTGGCGCTGAACAAGAAAGCACAAATAGCACGCTCATCTTTCCTTGACGCTTCTTAGCAATTCTTAATTTTACCTTGACATTGCTGGCCTGTTTTGGTATAATAAGGCTCAATGTTAAGGTTGAGGGTGTCGTTTCGAATGGGGAAATGCGATTGTAGTCCATGCTGTTGGTGCTCTTTATCGGACTTGAATAGTCTCAAGTCCCGCAAGTGCGAGGGCAGGGGAAATGAAAAGCCGAGACTGTAAAAAAAAGAATAGCGATTTTCGCCAAGGTGCGGTCCTCATTATAGCGATGATTTTTGTGGCGATCTTTTCATCACTGGGCTTCGCCATGCTGGCAATGTCCTCGACTAATCTCCAGGCGGCCGACAATCAACACCAGGCCAACCTCGCCCTCGCAAACACTCACTCCGGCCTTGATATCCTCAGATACTGGCTCAATGATACGACAGTTTCCACAAATGATCTTGCATCGGTCAGAGATGCCCTGGCTCTGAACCTGGCTAACGCATCCGCGACGAACATCAACATCACCACCGATGATCCCACCAATCCCACGACTTTATCCATCGCCGCTGTAGCATTAGGTTCGCAGTCCGACCAGACCTTCAGCGCGGTTATCAGTCAACCTGACGCTGACACCCTACAGGTGGAGGTAACCGGCATCTGCGGACAATTAAGTCGAAAAATAAGGGCTAACTTCAATTTTGCAACGAGGGGCAGCGGTGTTTTCGATTATGGGATTGCAAGCAACGGTCCTTTGCTGATGACCGGTCAGTCTGAAATTGCGGGCGTCAATCTCGCAGTCGAATCGGACGTGTATATCAATGCCGGGATCACGGGCAATTCCTTCGAGATAAGCAACAAGGCAAGCGTGGCTGGGAATGTTCATATCGTCGATCCCTACGCCACCGTCAATATCGGTCCTCAAGCCACTGTCGGCGGGGAAAGCGGCGAAGCAGCGCTGGAACACATAACACTGGGCACTGGTGCTGTTACGTTCCCCACGCCTGATACGGGTTATTTTGCACAGTTCGCAACGGGTGATGTGATTAACTCGGAATCATCTCTCAGCGATTACACTGTTTTGAACAATGCGACAATAGCAGCGAATACCAACCCTACATTTTCCAGCAACATGGCAATAAACGGTGTCTTGTTTATTGAACAGCCCAACAGAGTATCTTTTTCAGGGCAGGTGGCAATACGAGGTATTATTATAGGCGACTCTGCCGTCGGTGACGACTCGCCCGATAACAGCCTCACATTCAGCGGACAGGTTCAATGTTCTGACATGTCCGAGCTTACAGGAGCCCAATTTGATGCCATAAAGAACGAAACAGGGACATTTTTAATAGCACCCGGTTTCAGCGCTGATTTTTCAGGCCAGGCCAATGTGGTTGACGGTGTGATTGCAGTGGCCGGGGCAAGGTTTACAGGCCAGGCAGGTGGCACAATCAACGGCTCTATAATAAACTATTCCACTGAGCCCGTAATACTTCAGGGCCAAAGCACGCTGTTGTTTAACCAGTCCGGCACAGCTTCCAGCCCCGCAGGTTTTGCCCCTGTAGAGGTACTTGAATATGCTCCCTCATCATATAGTGAAGTTCATTAGTGTCCCTGGTATCAGCCAGCCCAAACCAAATTATTGCATTATTGGTCCCATAACTCGTTTGAAGTTTTGAAGTATTTTGGTTACAAAACCGGTATCCAGCCGGTCGATATTGCCGCTCTTTGCTCCGCTTGCGATTATATCTTATATTTTATTGTGGAGATACGAACTCTTTTGGGGATTTGAAGGAAAAATAAAACGAGAGGAGAAAATAAGATGAATAGCTATAAGGGGAGAAATAGAGATGTCCGCCAGGGGGCTGTCCTCATTATTGCGGTGATTTTCGTCGCGATCTTTTCATCCCTCGGACTCGCTCTACTGACGATGTCCTCGACCAATGTCCAGGTGGCCAATAATCACTACAAGGCCAATCGTGCTCTTGAAAGTGCACAATCAGGACTTGAGGTCATGCGCTACTGGCTCGGACGTGTTGCGATGCCCGGCAGCACATCGCCTGGCGACAGGTTCACCACCATGACAACCCTTGTTAATAACGAACTGCAAACAGCCGGTATTTTCAACAACACCACCAGCGCGTATGATGAGGCTGGGCTCGTGGCCGTAAATCTTGGCAGCACCACTATAAACTCTCAAGCGGGACAATCCTTTGACGCCTCTATACAGAAAACCGCCGATCTCGACGTGATACAACTAACTATTACAGGCGGTGATATTGCAGGCGGTACCGATTCGATTACACGAACCATCAGTGTTAATTGCAGGTTCGAAACAAGAGAACACAATGTTTTCGACTATGGTGTGGCCACAAGAGGGCCTTTGACTTTACTTGGTAATATCGTGATGGACGGCACAAATGTACAGACCGACGCTGACGTTTACATCGAAAGCAACAGTCAGAATGAAGTCCTTTCCATTATAGGCAATTCCCAGATCGGAGGCAATGTAACAATCACAAATCCCGACGGGTATGCCGTATTACAGGGTGGCCAGGCAGGAATAGGCGGCGAAACCGGTGAAGCGGCCCTGGACAACGTCTCCATCGTCGATGAACCTGTGGAGTTTCCCACCCCCCTCACCGATTACTTCGAACAATATGTTCAAAATACCTTTGATCCTGCGATTCACGACACAACCTCAGACAACACATTCGAAAATATAAGAATACCCGGCGGAACCAATCCCATTTTTTCCGGCAGTACAACTCTCAATGGAATCGTTTTCATCGAATCGCCCAACATAGTTACCTTCACCGGCAACGTCAATATCACCGGCATTATCGTAGGCGATGGTGACATGTGCGACAATTCCGGGACAAACCAGATAATATTCTCAGGCAACGTCAGCAGCTCGCCTGTTACGGACCTGCCCGAAACAGAACAGTTCGACGGCATGCGAGATGAGACCGGCACTTTCCTTATGGCGCCCGGCTTCAGCGCTACTTTCCGCGGAAGCTTTGAAACCCTAAACGGCGCCATAGCCGCAAATGGAATCGAGTTTAGCGGCAATGCCGGCGGAACAATCAACGGATCCATACTGAACTATTCCGACACTCCCATGATGTTAGGCGGCAACAACGATCTCTTCTTCAACCGTTCAGGTGATGACGTGGTGCCCGCTGGTTTTGGGCCCGAACTAATACTTAATTATATCTCAAGCTCTTATTCCGAAGTACTCGGCTCGTAGCAGTTCTAAAAATGTTTTTGAATAACGGCTGATATTCTCAGCATTCAAACAAAGGGTAGAAAAATGAGAAACTTAATAATGACAATATGTTTTCTTGGCTTGCTGTTCGCCGGTTCGACAAACGCGGCGGTTTACAATGTTCCCGCAGACTATGGGACCATTCAGGCCGCCATCGATGTCTGTGTGGACGGTGATACTGTTGTAGTCGCGCCTGACACGTATTCCGGTCCCGGCAATCGCAACATAAGCTTCAAAGGCCTGGCTATCACGGTCCAGAGCACGGACCCCGACGACCCTCAGGTCGTAAACAGTACGATCATCGACTGTGAAGGCTCGCTTTCAACTCGCGGATTCGTCTTCCAATCCGGTGAAACATCTGATGCAAAAGTGGCGGGACTGACAATCACCAACGGAAACCACTTTTCGGGCGGTGCGATTTCGTGCTCCAATGGCTCCAGCCCCACGATTTCCAACTGCGTCCTTACAGCCAACTCGGCTGTTTTTGGCGGGGCTATAGAATGTGGAAACAGCAACAGCCAACCCACGATTTCAAAGTGTACCATTACAGCAAACTCCGCATTAGTGGGTGGCGGCGGCATATACTGCACCGGCTCCAGCCCCACGATAGAAAGCTGCATCATCGCCGGAAACTCCGCTCCCAGCGGTGGTGCAATTTACGCCCACAATGCCGGTGAGCCCGCTATTGTCAATTGTACAATCAGCGCAAATGCCGCTTCTGTATTCGCGGGCGGTGTTTATTGCTTCAGCTCAAGCAATCTCGATATAAGCAACTGCATTCTCTGGGGCAATACCGCTCCCAGTGCACCCGAGATGATGGTCGGCAACAGCTCAGCGCCCGCCTCTGTCGACATTTCATATTGCGACATCCAGGGCCTGTCGGCCGGTGTAGTAGTCAACAGCGGCTCGACCGTGAACTGGGGATCCGGCAATATCAACCTTGATCCTCAATTCCAGGGCGATTACCATTTGCTTAGCGGTTCGCCCTGCATTAATGCCGGCGACCCCGCTTTCGTCGCAGATGCCGGCCAGACCGACATTGACGGAGATGCCAGGATATCAGGCACCCGGGTCGATATCGGAGCCGATGAAGTCGCTGCCGCCGCCTCGGCCATACGCGCCATCGTCAAGGTAACTCCCAAAGCCCTTAATCTGGAAAGCAAGGGCAATTGGATAAGTTGCTCGATCGCGCTTGGCGACGACTATGATATTGGCGATGTCATCGTTGGCAGCATCAAACTGAATAACGAGCTAACGCCCGTACGCACCGAAATCAACGAAGACGACCAGAAGATGCTCGTCAAATTCGACCGATCATTAACTCAGAACCTGCTGAGTGAGCTGAGTGACGAGCAAAGCACTGCTTTGCTGACCATCACCGGCAGCCTCCAGGGCGGTCCCGATTTTGAGGGAGACGATACAATTAAAATAGTGAAGACGAGCTCCAAGAAATGAGCCGACAGGTCTGCTTTAGGACCATCTTTTCATCTGGCTTTGGCACTGAGGGTGGCAGGAAGCTCTTTCGCGGGCACTAACCACGATGGTCCGATTGCCCGGCAGACTCTGATAACAAAAGTGAAAAAGGCACTTGTACCGCCTGGAATGTCAGGTCCGACATTTCAGGCGGTACTTGTTTGCACTCCGGCCCAGGTTCAGTGAATCATTCCCAACCGGCGCAACGTCGCACCTGTCCAGCGTGCCGACCGAACCTGGGCGAAAAAGAACAGCAGGAAAGTAATCACCCACAGCATCACAAACCGCAGATAGTAAAACACCTGGCTCACAACCGAATCTTCGGCAGTCGGCGCCACAGCACACAGCAATTCCTGTGGAGTGTATATGGCGCCGGCAACCACATCACCAAAAAGCCTCTGCCAGGGCAGCAGCAACACAAGGCCGAAAAGAGACAGAATAAAGGCCCGACAGATGTGGTTTATGCCTCCTAATCGCCCGACCAGTGATATCTTTATGCTAATCAGCAATGTAAGGCAGTAAAGTGTCGCCGCGATGACAAGAATGAAGTTGCACACCCAAATCAATGTGGCCGCCTGGCGGCATTTGAGGGTGAACTTGGCGCGGATTTTTACCTCCTCACCACCGGCCTCAACAGGCTCAGTTGTGTCCACCGATTCGGCCGGCTGGCCCGATTCGTCGCCAACGTCGGCGGTTGCAAGCTCTGCATGAGCCTCGATCGTCCCCGACTCGGCTTCGACCGAAGCTTCGCTAACGTCCTCGGCGCCGGCCGCCGCGATAGCTCCCTCGGCGCAAATCCCCCCCGAACAAACCATTCCAAATGCTGCGCCCTGACAAGCTGTCTTGTCAATGTAGCCTAACTGCTGGAGCCAGAAAGTCACCTGCAACAGTAAAAGGCATATCAGAATGAAGAAAAACAGGAAGTTCTTCATGGCTTTGAACGCATTGACCGCTTCGAGACAATCGGTGGCATTAACCATATCATGTGTTTTTTCGTTTTCACTCATTTGTCTGTCTCCCAACTTACAGGTTACTTTGACTCAGCATACATATCAGGCCCGTCTTTTCTTTAGACGCCTGCGATTTCGTTGAACACATTCTGCGCCACCTGCACGGTTTTTTCAATATCTTCTTTTGAATGGGCTAACGATATGAACATTGCTTCGTAGGCGCTCGGCGCCAGATAAATCCCGCCTTTAAGCATCCCGGCGAAAAACTTCTTGAACATTTTTATGTCGGTACTCTGGACGTCGTCGAAATTCTTCACGGGTTTATCGGTGAAAAAGCAGCTCATGATTGAGCCGACCCGGTTGATTGTGAGCCCAATCCCGGCGGATTTGGCGGCATCCGCCAGGCCGCCGGCCAAATCCTTGGCGCTTGCCTCAAGTCTGGCGTAGCAATCATCGCCGGCCAGTATCTCAAGGGTCGCGTTTGCCGCCGCCGTCGCAAGAGGATTGCCGCTGAGCGTCCCGGCCTGATAGACAGGCCCCAGAGGAGCTAACATATCCATCATCTTCGCCGGGCCGCCCACCATCGCAGCCGGCAGGCCGCCTCCAACTATCTTACCCAAACAGGTAAGGTCGGCTTCTATGCCGTAAAGCTCCTGGGCGCCGCCCAAGGCCACCCGAAAACCGGTTATCACCTCGTCAAAGATCAGAACTGCATCGTTTTCGTTGCACAACTGGCGCAGCGACTGCAGAAAACCTTCCCCGGGAGGCACCACACCCATGTTAGCGGCAATCGGCTCGACCAATACCGCTGCAATGCGTTCTTCGTATTTTTCGAAAGCCGCCTTAACAGATGCGACATCGTTGTACGGTATTGCGATAGTCAGTTCAGCAAGCCCCTGCGGAACTCCTTTACTTGAGGGCCTGGAAATCTCCGCCAGACCTGAGCCGGCCGCAACCAGCAGCGAATCGCTGTGCCCGTGGTAGCACCCGACCATCTTTATTATGTAATCTCTTTCGGTAAAGGCCCGCGCCAGTCGGATAGCCGTCATCAATGCTTCGGTGCCGCTGTTTATCATCCGTACTTTTTCGATTGAGCCAAATGCCGCGATTATCTTCTCCGCCAACGCTGTTTCTGCCAGGGTCGGGGCCCCGAAGCTCGTACCGCGCTGGGCTGCCTCCGTTACTGCGCCGATAACCTTCGGGTGCGCGTGACCTAATATCATCGGCCCCCATGAGCACACATAGTCAATGTACTCATTGCCGTCAATATCATATACCTTCGAACCGCTCGCCGAGGCGACAAACAGCGGGCTCGTATCCACGCCCCCGAACGCCCTCACCGGCGAATTAACCCCGCCGGGCAGCACTTGGCACGCTAAAGAAAAAGCCTGGGCCGATCTTTGGTGACGGTTAACGTCCGACGTCATAAATGCCCTTTCATTTGACCTTAAAACAACTATCATAAGCCCTCCATGCCAAAACTTTCAAGCAAAAACTCCGCACACCATCCAGCAACGGTTGTACAACCTAAAAAATGACAAAAACATACGCCGCGACTATTTTTCTTGCAAAACCAGTCCGGTTGCATATATACTCTTGAGATTCTAAATGAGCGGGAAGCGGTCTTTTTGTGTGAAAAGGTGGCATTATGCATTCAGTCGTCAAATGGATACGTAAGAACCAAAGAAAGCTAATGGCCGTTGTGGTCATCCTCATCATGATAGCCTTTGTTGGGGGCACCGCGCTCACGCAGATCTTGCGCAGAATAGGCGCGGGCACCCAAACAGTGGCATATTTTGGCGAAAAAGGCAAAATAACCAGCAGCGATATCCGCCAGGCGAGGGCCGACCTTGAAGTGCTCAGGATGCTTATGTTCCATAAATTGTTCCATTTCGGCATGGGGGATTTGACCTCGCGCCTGCTCGGGCAACTGCTGTTCCCGGATTCCCGGATTGCATCTGCATTGAGTGACGAGATGAAGCAGTCGGTAATGCAGGGCCGCCTCCAGATTAATACAAAAGATATAGACGCGTTCTTCAGCCAGGCGACAGGCCGAAGTGAGTACTCCTGGATTCTGCTAAAGGCTGAGGCCCGACAGGCCGGCTGCATTATGACAAACAACCGGGCCAAGCAGATACTCAGGCGGATAATCCCGCAACTCACACAAGGCCAGGCTGACGCAAAGCAGTTAGTTGACTTCATAATTAAAAACCGCAGCGTACCGGAAAAAGAAATCTTCCGCATAGTGGCAGACATCTGGGCGATTCTCGCTTATACCAAGATGGTTACCAGCGGTGAAAATGTCACAATTAGTCAGGTCAAAGCCGCCATCGGACGCGAAGGTGAAAAGATTAATGCGGAGTTTGTAAAAATAAACGCTTCCGACTTCGTCGCCGCTCAGCCTGAGCCTGCAGCCGAAGAGCTGGACGACCAATTCGAGCAATACAAGAGTTTTTCGCCAGGCCAAATTACAGACCAGAATCCATATGGTTTCGGCTACAAGTTGCCGGCGATGATTGCGATTGAGTACCTTGTCTTAAAGCTGGACGATGTGCGGACACTCATAACCGAGCCAACCGCGAACGAAACCGAAACATTCTATCAACAGAATCTGGACTCACTCGACTATCAGTCTCTGTTCAAGTATGACGAACTCACCGACCCCAATGACCCCCAGTCCAAGGTGCAAAAAACAAAAAGCTACGCAGACGTTGCCAGCCAAATCCAGCGGATTATGACCATGGCCAAAACAAACAGGCAGGCCGACATGATATTGAACGAGGCGATAGGGCTGACCGAAGCAGGCTTCGCCGGCATAAATATTGACCAGGCCGACAGCGCCGAATTGGGCAAGCTCGCAGGAGATTACAAAGAAGTAACCGCAAAGCTCACCAATAAGTACAAAATAAAGATTCACACAGGTCAAACCGGGATGCTCAGCGCCGCCGACATAATCTCCGACAGGTATTTAGGCAGACTGTCGGTCGAAGGACAAAATCAAAAGGTCATCCCCCTGAGCACGGCCGCATTTGCTCTCGACGAGCTTGGCGCCGCCGGAACAAGGATCCCGGGTGTGCCCAGGTCAAAGATGTGGCAAAACATCGGCCCGGCCAAGGACATGTTCGGTTCAATGGTTGCTATACTCAGAGTAATCCGCGCCGAAAGTGCCTCTGAGCCGGCTAATGTGACCGTCAGCATCAGCAAAGCCGGGCTTATTCTGGATGAAACAGAACAAAGCGAAAACCTTTACTCGATTAAAGACAAAGTCGCCGAGGACATAAAACTTCAAAAAGCCATGCACCCCGCCGGGGGACGCGCCGAGGAGCTCGTAAAGCTGGTAAGCGAGAAGGGCTGGACCGAGGCTCTGGACCAGCTCAATAAGCCCCAAAGTGACGCCCAAACCACTCCGACCGTCAAGCTGCAGCTTGACAAGCTGTCGGACCAGACGAGGGTTTCTGCGATGGATATACAGACCGCCCGCACCCAATCAGCAGACAGCCCGGTGGCAGCAATATTCATCAGAAGCACAATGGAACAAAAAGAACTGCTCGACGAGCTTTATTCGCTGCTGCCCGCAGGCAAAACCGAGGCCGCGAACCTTACGTTCGTCTTCGAGTTTAAGCCGGGCGCATGTTATTATGTCGTCAAAAATGTCTCACGAACCGCCGTAACACGACAGGATTATCTCCAAAAGAAGGGCCAGGTCGCCCTTATGCTGGACGCGGCCCGGTCTGAAAGCTTACTGTTGATTCATCTTGGACCGGACAATATCTTCAAGCGAATGAATTTCAAGTTCGCCAGCACAACGCAGGACTCTTCGCCCACCGAAAACCAGCAACAGCCAGCCGGAGCGTCGTAATGCCAACAACACAATCCAAAATCGACCATAGCCTCTTTCTCGTGATTGTTGCCCTGCTTGCCTGGGCCGTACCCGGGGCGGGACATTTTGTCATCAAGGAAAGAAAGCGGGCCGTCATAATATTTATCACAATCACGCTCACATTTCTGACGGGCCTCTACGTCGGCTCAATAGGGGTGATTGACCCGGTTGGGGCCTGGCCCTGGTATATCGGACAGATGATGACCTCACCGGCGGTCGGCATGCTCGGACATATAGCTAAAACAGGCCAATACGAAAGTTACGGCAAACCCTTAGACATCGGCCAAATATATACGAGTATCGCCGGAATGCTCAATCTGTTGTGCATCATCAGCGCCGTGTACATGGCCTATTCCGGAAGAGGAGAAATAATCGGAGCCGAAGAAGATGATATGTGAACCCGGACCACTGCTCGCTACTTTCACAACACCGGAGAATATCGGTATGACTGCCGGCTCTGTGCTATGGATATTCCCTCTGCTGGCGTCGGTGGCCTTTATTTATAAAGCCACAAAGATGCGCGTCATCTTCCTGTGGCGCTTCTTCAGGGATGTAGGCATCCTGTTTTGCACGCTCAGCGTCGTCATGATCCTTGTGGCCGTCATCCTGCACATTATAGTCCGGATTTTGACCGGATAAACTGACCACGCTACTACTGCGGCATTGTTCTGTTCTCTAAGCCTGGCTCGGCTTGAGTTGGCCTAATTCGACAAGTGCATTATACGCGGCCTTTTGCTCGGCGTCTTTCTTGGTCATGCCCCAGGCACTTGGGAAACGACGCTCCTCGATGACAACGGCCGTCTCAAAACATTTATTGTGGTCCGGACCCTTCTCATCAAGAAGTTCATAATCAGGCGTAAGGTTGAACGCACGCTGGACATACTGCTGCAGAAAAGATTTGAAGTTCTCCTGGTGTTCATCGGCGTCGGCCTTGTCAATCAGCGGTCCAAACATCTTCAAAATAAAGTCCGCCGCCGCCTCGAGACCGCCATCCAGATATATAGCTGCAATTATCGCTTCGAGAGTGCCCGCCGTGATCGACCCGCCCATCGCCCTTGTCCGCGCCATCCCTTTGCCCACCTGTATAAAGTCCGTCAGGCCAAGCTGGTTGGCAAGCTCGGCACACGTCTTTCGCGCCACAAGCCGGCTCTTTATCTTCGTCAGGTCGCCCTCGAGGTAGCTGGGAAATCGCGCAAACAGCGTCTGGCAAATAACCACAGCGAGAATCGAATCACCCAGGAATTCCAGCCGTTCATTGCTCGTAAGGCGATTGTCTGTTTGAGACGAATGCGCAACAGCTTCGCACAAAAGAGATGAATTTTTGAAACGATAGTCAAGCAACTGCTCGAGTTGCCGCAATGTCTTTTCGTCCATTTATCAGGATCCCATCATTGCAACGCGTTCAAGCAGATTGCGAAAATCGCTGCTGTAGCGACCTTCGAAATCGGCTCGTAATTATTTTCTTACCAGTCAATTATATAATAAAGCGAGTGTTTTGTCAACACTTTTCGCCGATTATTTTGGAATTTCCGAATTTGAATCGTCGTCGCCAAGCTGCAGGCCCGCTAAGGCAACAAATTGGTCATCCACAAATTCAAAGACGTTATCCAGGTCTGTAACCGCAAAAACCCCCTTTGTCTGATTCCTCACTGACGACAGAACCAACCGCCGACCGCAATTCCGCACCGCCTTTCGCAATTTCAAAAGCTTGGCGATGCTCGAGGAGGTGATAATACCAACCTGGGCAAAATCAATCACGACATGGCAACCGCCGTTTTGGGTGACCATCTCTACCGCCATCTGTAACTCCTCGCCGATCTGCGGCTCCTGAGCCAGATTGACAAGAACTATGTTGTCGGACCAATTTTGGATGCCCATAAAGTTACTCCTTATATGCGATCAAAGACGCCGCATAATTATATCGGCTCACTTTAGGGCCGGGTTAAGCAAAAACCAGCCCACACAATCGGCTGCACCAAATCCAGGCATTCCGCAAACATTTTTAGCCGGTCCAGTCTGTGTCGCCCTGCCGGACCCTTGTTCTCAGTAAACTGACCTACCCATCGGCGAAATAACGCAAAATATTAACATAATCGCCCGAAAATCCATTGTCCCATCGCCCCTGACACCTGATTATCCTTGCTTTTTGTCGCTGTACACAATATAATAAATATGTAATCAGAGGTGATGCGGAAGAGGGTTGTATGAATTCACACAGGTTGATTCAAATATGGCTTCTTGTGTTAGCGGGGACCTTCGTGTGCAGCCCGGTCACGGCAGGTGCCGGCAGGGCTGGTTGGCGGCGCAAGAAGGTTGATTGGCGCGTAACCGGTGGTGGCCGTATTAAGGACATTTACTATCCCCCAGCGGAATCGGTGCAGCGATTTAACAAAGGGCACGGTCGCCGACCGACGTCTATGCACAAAAAGACCCTTCCGGCAAAAGCCGCCGGACGACTGGCATCCTTCAA
>SDBT01008444.1_pt1 | contig 16832 bp, 12 predicted proteins | sample 2277101 | NCBI WGS metagenome assembly SDBT01 (sample SAMN10404973, study PRJNA504765) | marine sediment metagenome | isolation source: marine sediment core GS10_PC15, 103 cmbsf | place: Arctic Ocean: Southern Knipovich Ridge | collected 2010
ACTTTTTTAACCAATTTCATATTAAGGTCGTTAACGAGTTACTGTTATATAAATTCTTTCATAATTTTTTGACTACTTTTTTGTCATTTAATTTCGATAATATTGCATTATGCTTCTAAGGAATAGGTTAGTTAATCTTTAATTAATATATACAAGTAATTGAAATCTAAAGAAAGAGATCAATAATCAAATTAATCTAATAAATATTCCTTAATCGCCTTAGCAGCTTTTCTTCCAGCCCCCATTGCTGAAATAACAGTAGCAGAACCAGTTACTATATCTCCGCCAGAATAAATATCATCTATATTTGTCTTACCATTATCATCAATCTCAATATATCCCCATTTATTTAATTTCAATTCTGGAATCGCTTTCGTTAAAATGGGATTTGCACGAGCACCTATTGCCATAATAACTGTATCGGTTTCAATGATAAATTCAGAATTATTTATAGGGATTGGTCTTCTACGCCCTGATTCATCGGGTTCCCCAAGTTCCATTTTTATTACTTTCATTTCTTTTACATTACCCGCATCATCACCAATTAATTTAATAGGATTTGTTAAAAACCTAAATTCAATACCTTCCTCTTTTCCATGATGATATTCCTCTCTTCTTGCGGGCATCTCTGCTTCGCTACGTCTATAAACAATAATAACCTTTTCAGCACCCAATCTTAAGGCGATACGTGCCGAATCCATTGCGACATTTCCTCCACCTATAACAGTTACAACTTTTCCAATATTAATCGGTGTGTCATAATCAGGAAATTTATAAGCTTTCATTAAATTAGCTCTTGTGAGAAATTCATTAGCAGAAACAACATTATTTAGATTGATTCCGGGTATATCCAAAAAAATAGGTAATCCTGCACCAACTCCAATAAAAGTTGCTTTAAAGCCCATTTCTCTTAGATCTTCTATGGTTAAAATCTTGCCAATAATAAAATTGTATTTAACTTTAACACCCAACATTTTTAAAGTCTCAATCTCATCAGCCACTATCTCTTTAGGTAATCTAAATTCCGGAATTCCATATACTAATACACCCCCTCCTTTATGAAGGGCTTCAAAAATCGTTACATCAAAACCATATTTAGCTAGATCAGCCGCACAGGTTAATCCTGCTGGACCAGAACCAACGATAGCGACCTTAATATTATTAGGCGCTTCACAATCAGGGCATTCTTTAAGTTTATTCTGGCGCTCCCAATCAGCAATAAATCTTTCTAAATAACCTATAGCCACAGGCTCCCATCGTTTTCCCATAATGCATTCTGCTTCACATTGAGTCTCTTGGGGACACACTCGTCCACAGATGGCAGGTAATATATTATAATCTTTTATGTATGCTATTGCTTCTTGAAATTTCCTTTCTTTTATTAATTTAATAAAATTAGGTATATCTACATTCACAGGACATCCCGCGACACACAATGGCTTAGGACACTGAACACACCTTTCTGCCTCTAAAACCGCCATTTCTTCAGTAAGCCCCAATGGAACTTCATTAAAATTTTTGACTCTTTCAGAAGGAGCTTGCTCCCTCATTTTTTGTCTCGGAATTTTTTTAGCCATATAACACCCAATCTCAATTCAAGTATTTCTATTGTATTTATTAAGTGCTTTGCAATTCTGATCATCAAAATTTAAAGATTGAGTTTCTTGATCTGAAAAAATATTTGCTCTTTGTAGTAAATTATCAAAATTTACAGTATGTCCATCCACATCAGGTCCATCTACGCAGGCAAAATACGTTTTGTCTTCTTTAGTTATAAAACGACAACCTCCGCACATACCGGTGCCATCAACCATAATTGTATTCAATGAAACCATAGTATCTACTTTTGGAAGTCCTGTTTTGCCCTCTGTGGTGAGAGCAACGAATTTCATCATTATCAGTGGTCCAATCGCAATAACTAAGTCTATTGCCTCGCGCTTAATAATCTCTTTTAAAGGATCAGTTACTACTCCTTTAATACCTTCACTCCCGTCATCTGTGCAAATTATTAATTCGTCGCATACAGCCTGCGATTTTTCTTTCCAAAAGAGTAATTCCGAACTTCGAGCTCCTAAAATAAAGATAATCTTATTTCCTGCTTCTTTTAATTCTTTTGCTTGGGGATAACACGGAGCGATCCCAACGCCACCACCAATGATCACAACCGGATTTTCATAGTTCTTAATATGAATCTTATTTCCCAACGGTCCTACGACATCAAGAAGATCATCCCCTTCATTTAAAGTATAGAGTAATTTAGTAGATTTTCCTACAATTTGAAAAACAATTGTTATGGTCCCCTCTTTTCTATTATAATCTGCAATCGTCAACGGAATACGTTCTCCAGCTTCATTAATACGTATTATGATAAAGTTACCCGCATAGGCTTTTTTTGCGATTAACGGTGTATCTAAGATCATTTCACAAATAATATTAGTACAAAGCGTTCTTTTTTTTAGAATTTTATATGGCAAGTCTTTTCATTCGAAATTGTAAAAGATATTATTAAATCTCTAATATCATTAAGAATACTAAATATTTTCAAATTCTTTAAACTTATTATTAAATTAATGATAACGAGCTCATCAAATTATTTTAGACTGTAAAATGTTTTAAATGATATATATGGATACTATTATTGTTCTAGATTTTGGAGGGCAATATTGCCATCTCATTGCAAGGAGAGTAAGAGAATTAGGCGTATATTCTGAGATCTTGCCCTTTGATATAGATATTAGTGAATTAAAGAAAATTGTTCCGAAAGGAATTATCTTATCGGGTGGTCCTAGTAGTGTATATGAAGAGGGGAGCCCTCAATTATCAGATGAGTTTTATACTTATATCTCGGAAGAAAAAATACCCGTTTTAGGCATCTGTTATGGATTACATTTACTTATTCATCAGCTTGGTGGCAAGATAGAAGCTCACGATAGCAAGGAATATGGCAAAACTAAATTAAATATTATAAATTCAAAAATTCTTCTTGATTCTTTGGAAAAGGAAGAAGTTGTTTGGATGTCTCATGGAGATCAAGTTAAAGAAATGCCAGATGGTTTTGAGATTTTAGCGGAAACTGAGACTTGCCCTATTGCGGCCTATGGCAATACTGAGAAACAAATTTACGGAGTTCAATTCCATCCTGAAGTCGTACATACAGCTAAAGGTAATCAAGTTTTAGATAATTTTATATCTAAAATCATCCAAGTTAAGAGAGAATGGAAATTAGAAGATTGGATTGAAAGAAAAATAGAGGAAATTAAGAATAAAATTGGTCCTGAGAATCGGGTAATATTAGGATTAAGTGGTGGTGTTGATTCTTCAGTAGCTGCGGTATTGCTTCATAAGGCGATTGGAGATCGATTACATAGCATTTTTGTAAATAACGGTGTACTAAGAAAAAACGAAGAAATTGAAGTCCAAGAGACATTTAGAGAAAAATTAATTTTCAAAAACTTTCACTATGTTGATGCAGAAGATCTTTTCCTAGAGAAACTTCGAGGAGTAGAGGATCCAGAAGAGAAACGTAAAATCATAGGTCATACGTTTATTAAAGTATTCGAAAAAAAGACTTTTGAGTTAGAGAAAGTATATCCCGATATCAAATATCTGGCACAAGGAACAATTTATCCTGATCGGGTAGAAACAAGTGCTACGAGTAAAGCATCTGCGAAAATCAAATCTCATCATAATTTAACTTTACCAGATGACATGATGTTAGAGATCATTGAGCCTCTTAGAGATCTTTATAAGGATGAAGTGAGGAAAATAGGAGTACAACTTGGGATTCCAAAAGAATTGATAATAAGACATCCATTTCCAGGACCCGGCTTAGCAGTCAGAATAATTGGAGCTATAGACAAAGAAAAAATTGAAATACTAAGACAAGCTGATGAGATACTAATAGAAGAAATAAAAAAGGCTGGTATATACGAAAGTCTCTGGCAGGCGTTTTGCGTCTTTTTACCACTTAAGACAGTAGGGATTATGGGTGATTTTCGGACTTATGACTATTTATGTGCCATTAGAATTGTTGAATCCAAGGATGCGATGACAGCCAACTTTGCTAAATTAGATTGGGAATTATTAGAAAGAATTGGAACAAGAATTATAAACGAAGTCAATGGAATTAATCGGGTGGTGTATGACATCTCAAATAAACCACCCAGCACAATAGAATTCGAGTAATTTTATATGCTTCTGAACTTATTAGGGAATTCCTCAGCGTTTTTTCTTATTTTTACTAAAATAGCAAATTCCCATTTGAGTAAATGAATTCATATTGACATTAAGAATTAATTCATCTACTTCTTCGTCTATATCAATTACTTGTAGGACATCTACCCATTGAGCAGAATCCGGTATTAATTTAGAAAGACAATTATTTGGATTTTGAAAATATTTTCGATCTAAGAAATAATCTTCCTTTTCGGGATAAAGAACGAAATACAAAATATCTAACTCTACTAAATTATTAAAAAAATGAGTACCAAGAGAAACGTCAGGAATAAAAGAACCTGTTTTTTCAGCGATTTCACAGAGAATAGAAACATTATTGATTTCGGCGAAACTAATTGGGATTCCTACACTTGGGGAGGAAGTCCCCCAGCGTCCTGGTCCTAAAAGGAATATTTTTTTTTCTAAGTTTTCCTCTAGTTGATTAATTTGTCCGATCAATCGTGCTATGGAATATCTCTCACGAAGACTCAATTTTGCATAGTACTTTGGAACCACATAGATGATTCTATCAATTTTAGTTGAAATACTATTACCAATAATAGGCCCTTTAGTCTTTATTATTATTGATTCAGAATTAATTTTTTTTGGAGCACTAATATTTCTAATTTCATTATTAATCTGAAAATGTCGACATTGAACAAGGTTAATCCTATAATTTTGATCATCAAAAAAATTTAGAGTAAATTCAATATCTACCGGGTGTTGATAAGCATCTTCAAGAACTTTCAGCATCTCCTTCATGTCATTTGCGAATGGGGTTTTTTCCAAAAGGTTATGAAATGTCAAAACCCATGAAAAAACGTTTTCCCTATTAATTCTTCGCATCTGTTCTTCTAATTCAAAGTTTCGAGATGCTACTAAATTTAAATAGGGTACAAGTTCTGGAACAGACTCAATTTCATGAAAAAATCCTGTAACTAAAGCATTTTTTTCCAAATCTAGGACGTCAACTTTTTTCTGAGAAAATTCTTGGGTTTCATCCAAAGTAGCATGAACTCGTAATAAAGGTTTATTCAATGCAACTAATCTCGTAAAGTCATCCTCAATACGATTTACCGCCCTAGTCCCGAGACCTGCCACTAATCGTAAAACTCCAGCATTTGGATCAATATTCTTATTCCATACATAAGGATTAAATGACAAGCCAACACCTGCCACTTGTGGGAAAAAATATTTTCCATACATCGAACCTGATACTCTTTGTACTAAAATTGCCATTTGTTCATCTGTATCTAATAGGTTACGGTCTCTCCTATAAGTTAAAGCATCCTTACTTACTGCACTGGCATAAACTACTTTCACCGCATTGATAAAATCCTCCTGTCTTTCTTCTGGTGTTCCTTGATTTGCTAAAAATATACTATCATACTTCCCAGAAAAAGAATGTCCATAAGCATCTTCTTGTAAACTACTTGACCTAACTATTATTGGTGCTTGACCAAAATAATCGAGAATTTCTATAAATCGGTCAATCAAATAATCTGGGAAATTTCCTGATAAAATTTTTTGCTGTGTTTCTTTTAATCCTTCGAGAAATGATTTAGGGTTTGATAATCTCCTTCTCATCCACCAACATTTGTTTTTAACTAAGTAGGTATAAAATACTTCAGTACCTATATAGAAGGAGTCTTGTATCTCCAATTTATTATTCAAATATGGATTTTTAATTTTTATGATTTTTCTAGCTAGTAGCATACCCAATGATTTGCCCCCAATAAATCCCGTACCAATCATCCTTTTCCGTATCGTGAGTAAATCTTCTAAATCAAAATATTTCATTGCCAATGTAAATAATCTTTCATCCTCTGTGATTATTTTTTTCAGTAAACGCTTTTTAAATTTTTCCGATTTTTTTAATGAAATTTCTCCTAAAATAAGACCTTCTAATGTTTCTTGAGCTTTTTGAAAAGTAAGATGCCATGCATCTATATGTTGGATTGAGTAATCCAACCACTGATAATGTTTTTCTGAAAGAACTCTTGATATAATCGCACTTTCTTTTATGGTTTTTAATTTGCATTGTGGATCTGTTAAGTTCTCACATTCATGTAACATAAAAATCGTAGGCGTAAAGCGGTTAAAGACTTTTAAGGGATGAATGTAATAAGTATTATCTTTATCATGATATACATCAATAACTACCTGGGAAGTATTATGAATATCTTTAAAAGTCGTTGAATCGTGATAATGACGAAAAAGGGCAAAATAAGCAACGGTTTTAAAATCATATAAGTACGGGCACACTAACATAAAAAAGTTTCCTAACATTACATCAGAATACCAGTCTACAGTTAAATCTGATAGAGAATCAAATACATAACATGCTCCAGTTCCATGCAATTCAATTAAACTTATAATTTCTGAAAGAAAGAAATCGAAACCTTTTTTCGGATTTAATTCATAGACAATAGCCTTAACATCATCAGGTATTAGGTATTCATGTTGGGCAAAGCGGCAATAAATTAAATCTTTTTTTTCAATATTTGCATTATAGCTAAATCGATGTACAAATAACTTATAATCATCAATTTCATCAACTTGAAAGACAATATTATCGCCAGGAAGAATACCTTGCAAGATTTCATCGATATTCTCAATTCCTGTACTAAATTGCATTCTTAATTTTCATCCATTCTAGTTTTCCATTCTTAATAAATGTGTCAGTAGAAATAATATGCAGACTTCATTTAAACTTATTTCTAATATATATTAATTAAGGGAAAAATTAAAAATAATTGACTTTTATAAGAATTACTAATTTTTAGACTCCGTGGTGAAAATTTATGGAAATAAATCCCTTTGATATGGCTAAAAAACAAATAGATCTTGTTGCGAAAGAATTGAATTTAGATCCAAATAGTGTAGTATCCCTTAAACGAGTGGAACGCTCATTAATTGTTTCCATTCCAGTAATAATGGATGATGGCTCACTTGAAATATTTGAAGGATATCGAGTTCATCATAATACTATTCGCGGTCCAGGAAAAGGAGGTGTAAGATTCTCCCTAGATCTCGATCTCGATGAAGTAAAGGCGTTAGCTATGTGGATGACGTGGAAAACAAGTCTTTTAGAATTACCTCTCGGGGGTGCAAAAGGAGGGGTATGCGTGGATCCTAAGAAATTATCAAAAAGAGAATTAGAAAGGCTTACGAGACGATATACAGCTGAAATTATTAATATGATTGGTCCAAATATAGATATCCCCGCTCCTGATATGAATACGGATGCTCAAACAATGGCATGGATGATGGATGTATATTCTATGCAAAAGGGGAGGACTATTCCAGGAGTTGTGACAGGAAAGCCAATAGAAATAGGAGGCTCTAAAGGTAGACAAGGAGCTACTGGTACGGGTATGTATTTTGTAATTGAAAAATTGTGTGAAAAACTAAATTATGATTTAAAATCAATGTCGGTTGTTGTTCAAGGTTTTGGAAAGGTAGGCAAAGTTATTACCAAAAAATTATATGATATTGGGTGTAAAATTCTTGCTATTGGGGAATCTGAAGGTGGAATTTATTCTCAAGAGGGATTAGACGTAAACAAATTAAACGATTGGAAAAATGAAGGTAAGCTACTAAAAGACTTTAAGGACGTTAGTACAAAACCACTGTCCGAAACCAATGATTTGTTTAAAATCAAGTGTGACATTTTGGTTCCGGCGGCAATAGAAAACCAAATTACTAAGGGCAACGTTGATCTTATTGACTGTAAAATTATTTTAGAAGGAGCAAATGGTCCAACAACTATAAAAGCAGATGAGATTTTGAATAAAAAGGGAATTGTAGTAATTCCAGATATCCTTGCTAACAGCGGTGGAGTCTGTGTCTCGTATTTTGAATATTTACAAGATAGAAAAAAATGGAAATTAGAACGTATTTATGGTGAATTGAAAAATATTATTCTTGAAGCTTTTGAAAACGTCTATAAAATCTCAAAGGAAAGAAATGTGTCATTACGAACAGCCGCGTATATAATCGCACTTTCGCGGGTAGCAAAAGCCATCGAATTAAGAGGTATTTTTCCATAAAAATACATTTATACTTTAAGAGAAAAATAGTTTTCTCTCTAATTTTTTTTTAAGTTACAAATTTTTTGTGATGCTGTTTGCATTCTTCATCATAAAAAATAGGCGAAGTTTTAAAACAATAATTAAGTATAATACCTTTTTAATACTCTTAAAGCAAATAAGGTAATCCATTTGCTTTCTTTACCTTTCCTTTCTATATTGGCTTGAACGCGTCCATTAAAAGACTTCTCTAATATCCATCTCCCTTGTTCATTTTGTTTAGAAATAACTAAATCAATAGCTTCTTGCATTCGGTTGTCTTTATATCCCAACCTCGTTAATATGTCTAATATTTCCAATGGATCAATTTTCCACATAAGAGGAAATCCAAATTGTAACCATTCCTGTTTCGCTATTTCCTTTAAATTATGACTTTTCTTATAAATATGATGATTAAGAATAAATTCTACCGCCTTTTGAATAGTTTTTTTTACATTTTCGAATTTTTTTTCTTCTGGAATTTCAGCTAGAGCTTTTAAATTTTTTACAATTCCCATATGGCATGTATGCTTTCCCCAGCAATTTTCTCTTTTTTCATATGGCCATCCGTTTGGATTTTGCTTGATTGCATCATCAAACCTTTGATATTTTAAAATCCAATTTATTCCCTGTTGAATTCTTGGGTCTTCAAGATATCCAAACCTTATAAGGCTCCATAACATATTCCCTGCGAGACATGGTAAAGTTCCATCATGATCTCCACCATTTTTTTCGGTCCCTCGATATGAAAAACCTCCACTTTTCCGATCTTGAGAATATTTAAGAATGAATTCACATGCTTTCCTTATTTCATTATTTTCTTTATCAGCATAATGCTCGGCTAAAATTATAAGAGACCATACCGTTCCTTTATATTTGGTACTTACATAAAAATGCGTTGGAGTTTCCCAATATCCCGCCTCCTTTTGTTTCGCTAAAATTTTTGTAACAATACCCACTTTCATTATATTTTTTTTTGCTTCTTTAACACTTGAATCGTTTTCAGGTTGGTCCAATATATCAGTTAAGGTAAAATAACGTACTGAAGGGTTTTTTTCCTCTAATAACCATTCAATTGTATTGGATTTAAGGAATTGTTTCCATGTTGTCATTATCACTAATATTAAATAAATTATTTATATTTTTTTTAAGTTATAAATTTGTTACCCTCTTAGATTTTATACAATACCTTTCCTTAGATGATTTTGTGTCAGATGAGGATAACTTTCACTATATTATATATAAAGGCTACATTCACAAAATTCCCATAGAACACAGGTGCAAAGATACTAATGAAAAAGAAATTTCTAATACCAAGGAAAAAAAACTAAGAGAAAAGTAAAATGAATTGTTTACCAAGTAGCAAAACTTGTTGCGATTGTGGAAAATTATTAAGTTATCATGAATTTTGTCACATCAATCCATCTCTTAGTAATGAGAGAGCATTAAGTTTATGGGATAATCCCTTAATTACACCATATTGTCCCTCATGCTTTTTTAACAGAAAGGAAAAACCATTTAAAAGAAGACGAAGAGAATATAGTTATCACTTTAAAAATAAATACTCATAACAGTGTAAAAAATCTGTTAGTCTTAATAGTAAAAAAAAGAATAAAAAATTAAATTAAACATTGCCTTCCATAATTTTCTTTAACTGTTGTTTCATGTTTAGTTTCTTATCGCCTTTTAAATCATATATTAATAAGAAACTAAGACCTCCGATTATAAGAAATATAGCTGGAATAAGACCTGAATGTATACGAACACCTAAAATCGCTAAAGGAGTTTGGTTAGCATGAGGATCGGGATTATAATCTGTTAATATATGAACCACTGCAATGATAACTCCTATAAAAAGATAAGCTAATCTAATGAAGAAATTTGTTATCCCCTGAAGCGTAGCTTCTTGATGGACGCCAATTTTTGAGGTAATCTCATCGTATGTATCTCCTTGAACAGGAATAAGGATGATTTGTGAAGCTGCAAATGTTATACCTCCCAAAAACATATAGACATATAATTCTATTAAAGTTGTAAGCCATAAAAAAGCAAAAAATACACAGCCAAGAAGGATATAACCTACACCATATATATTACTATGACCATATCTTTTTGCTATATTTAACCATAATGGTGTCCCAATTAAAAATCCTATAAAAAATGCTATCATACCATACATGAAATAACCAAAATCTAGTTTAAGGACGTCTTTATAGAAGTATACCTGTGAAGCATAAAAAAGGTTGTATGCAATTGCAAAGCACAAATAAGTAGTAATATATACTATAAAATTTCTATTCTGGAGCGCAGTTTTTAGGACTTCCTTCATAGAAATCTGCTCTCCCTTCTCTATATCACGACCCGTAATATAATACTCCTTTATATTTTTAGGCTCAATAATTCCATAACTGTAAACGATAATATTTAAAATCATAACTACAGCAGTCATTCCCGCTGCTATAACAAATGATTGTCGATCGCCATAGACAATAAAATTTGGTACTATAATCGCACTAACAGTTACTGTCCCCAATACCGATAGAATTATAGCAAAGGCCCCAACTTTTCTTCTTTCGTCGTCGCTTGTAAACATATTAATCGCTCCTGCTGCCATATGGGAATTATAAATTGTGTAACACGTATCCATGAGACATACCAAGATTACCATATAGAGAAAAGCAATCATTTGATCTGGTTCTCCTGTACCAACTGGAGGAAGAAAGATAAGAAAGAATACGATTATCAAAAAGATGTCACTAACTATAATCAAGGGTGTTCTAAAACCATATTTCATTATAAGCTTATGCGACCTTGGTTTTTCAGTTAAATAACCAAGAAGTGGATCATTTATCATATTCCATATCGCAAATATGACAAAAGCTACTGCAACTAAAGCCACATCCAGACCAACTTCTACTTCGTAGAAATAGAATACTACTAAGCCAAAAAAAGCGAGTATCGTAGCATCGGTAAACCATAATGAACCATAAGAAATTGTTTTAGCTAAAGAATATTCTGAGGCGTTTTCTAAATCATTAATATCTTCATTTTTTTTCATGAAAAATCTCCTAATACTGCTTTTAGATCAAAAAATAAAATAAATTAATAATATTAGATGAACTTTACTTTAATCTTTTATATATAATTTTCTGAAATCTAATACTCTTTCTAATAAAAATTCGGTGGAAGTAACTCAATAGGATCGACTGTTATATCAACTAAATTAAAGCCATCTGGTGTTATCGCGGCTTTTATTGCCTCATCTAGCTCTGATAATCTCTCTACTTTAATACCCTTTCCTCCGAATGCTTCCGCTATCTTTGTAAAATCAGTATTAGGTCTATCAGTGTCATAATATCGATGTTTATACATCATTGCTTGTCCAAACTTAACAAATCCTAAAGCGGAATTATTAATTATGACAATAGTACAATTTAAACCTAATTTCTTAATAGTCTCAAATTCTTGAATACCACCATTCATAAGACCTCCATCTCCAGTAAGTAGTACTTTTTTGGGATTTATTCTTTCAATATCATAACTATCAGCAGCTATGCATGTTCCAATTAACGCACCTACACCAAATCCTGTAGGACCAACTCCTCGAGGGGTAATGATTTTTCGACCTATGCTTTTTACAGGAAAATAGGCTCCAATCCATCTTGAACTCGAACTGGCATCCGTTACAAGATAATCGTGTTTGGAAAAATTATCAGAAATCGCTTTTAAGACCCTCTGAGGTTTTATAGGGTCGCTGTTTATCCATTTAGCACTATCTGATTCTCGATAATTGATGTGATCTAATGTTAATCTCTCGATATTTTTTAAACGTTCAATTCTTGTTTGTTCTTTATCTTGTGAACCGTATATACTCCTATTTCGCAATAAGTTTATGATTTCTGTAAGGGCTGCTTTTGGATCACCAACCACTCCCCAGGGTTGATAATTAAGACCTATCTCAGCGGGATCGATATCAATTTGAATCATTTCAATTCTTTGAGGTGGTACCTTGAAATTAGCGGTATCATCTTCGGTTAATCGATTACCAATTACAAGAAGCAAATCTGTTCTTGTCCTAATAAATTTATGATTCGGCTTTTCCCCAAAAAGACCGATAGTACCAAAATATAAGTTATTTGGATTTCTTTCTTCTTGAAGTGTTATTCCCTTTCCGGAAATGGTTGAAAATATAGGAGCTTTTAATAAATTACTTAATTCTTTCACTTCTTGAAACGCACCAGATAGGATAGCCCCACCCCCTACATATAGCGCGGGTTGTTTAGCATTACGGATCATCTCCACAGCCTGTTCTATTTCTGCATCAGAAGGTGCTATACGACAGCTATTTATTGAACAAGAGCCTTTAACACGAGGAACGAACTCTTTTAGTCTCAATTCTGAGGATGATATAACATCTTCAGAAATAACTAACGCAACTGGTCCTGGTCTTCCATTTACAGCTTGCTTGATTGCATAAGACATAAATCTAGGTAAATATTCTGTTGACAATACTTTGCCTGTCCACTTCGTTACTGGAGTTAGAGTTTCAGCTACTTTAATATCGTGAGGGATATTCCTTAATTCATCGTGGGATTTTATAACCCCAATTATCGCTAGAACTGAAGAGGCTGAGCCTTTAGCTTCTGCTAGAGCGACTGGAAAATTCATGGCTCCAGCAGCTCCTGCATCACATACTCCAAGCATACCTGTAACTCGAGAATATGCATCTGCAGCGAATGCAGCACTACGCTCATCATTAAGTAGAATATGCTCAATCCCATCAGTGCTTAATATTCCATCATAAAATCCTAACGTATGACCATCTGGAATCCCGAACACATGTTCAACACCATGTTCTTTCAAAAATCTTGCCATACCATGACCAGTAGGAATAATTTCCTTTAAATTTTCTGATTCCATTTTCTTCTCAAACACCATGTATTAGTTAATGAAAATTAGGAAAGGAATATATAAAAATATCATTTTTTAAAAATATTAGTCAAAGAGGAAATTTCCAAGTATTTATCTTTTACTTCTAAATTGATTCTCTTACTAAATAATAAACTTTTTTTGAATCACACATAGGACAGTTAACCTTTCTAATTTTTGAAGCAGTTTCATCTTCCCATTCATGACTGCAATCCAAGCATCCATAACCAATAAAACCCACTTTATAATCCACATTGCCCCCATAAATTCTAATTTTTTTTCCTTCCATTATAGCTAGAGTAGTTTTTTGATGAGCACTATCAAGAATGCGTGAAAATGTTGGTTGGCTCACGCCCATCTTTTCAGCTGCTTCATTCTGATTAAGGTTTATGAAATGCTTAAGACGCATGACCTCGAATTCAGCAACAGTTAGTATAATATTTTCGTCACTCTCGGGGCTACTATCTGAGAAATAAAAATTGGTTGGTGTTTGTTTAACCCATTTACGACTAATAGTTCTTCCCATTTAACATCAACGTAAAAATAATTAAAAAGATACAACTAATATGCAAATTGAAAACTCATTATTAACGAATAATTATTCTTTATTTTTAAAATAATTAATTATTCATAAAATTATAGTGATGAAAATTAATCCCAATCATATCGTGAAGATTGGCGCAAAAACGGAATTACTAAGTTATTATTAAATTATATAGTAAAAATCGCGAGAGAACTTAATTATAAATATTTTTCAGGCTCAGTTCTAGCAGGAAAAAGGACTATGCTCCATATTATAAACAATGCTGGATATCCCATGATATCAAAAAGTTTGGATTATGGAGTAGTAGAATTTAAATTTGATATTACAAAATAAAATAAGTGGTGTACTGTAAAATGAAAAAATCAGAAAAATTGTTTTTTGTGAATCAAGTTTAAATTCTTAATCGTTTTTTTTAGATTAATTTTAAAATAATTAATTTTAATTCTTATGAATCAAACGATAAGCTCAAATAAGGAGAATAGATTAACTAAGTTTATTATATATCTTCTTTTTGGCTTAGGACCTGTAACTGGAAATGTTATTTTGGTCCTTTTCGGAGTCCTTTCGACTGAATTTGATGTAACCCCAAACGCAATTTTAATATCAATTCCCGCTTTTATGGTTCCTTTTGCGATAATTCAATTATTTTCAGGGGCAGTTTCGGATGTAAAGGGTAGATTCAAAGTAATTATTTTTGGATTAATTATTTTTGGATTAGGAATGTTCACTGCTTCTGCTTCAATTTCGCTATTAATGTTCATTATAGCAAATATATTGGGGGGTATCGGTTTTGGTTTTGTCAATCCTGTCTTGATCGCATTAATGACAGATATTACACCACCAGGATCGGAGATTCCTAAGAAGTTAGGATATTTAGGTGCGGTTGCTGCCTTTGGTGTAGGACTAGGTCCTTTGATAGCAGGTTTTACTATTCAGTACAGTTGGCGTTTTTTATATTTTGCAATTGCACTGATTGTAATTTTGTGTTTAGTCATTTTATTTATAATGAAAAAACCTCCTCAAAAAAAACATGAAGATTCTGGAATTCACGGACTTATGCAAGCTCTTAAACAAGAAACTGGACGACCTATTGTAATTCTCATGATCACTTCAGCATTTTTAATTTCATTTAGTTATTTGGCGATCATAATTTGGACATCGAGAGCTTTTACGGGCATTATAGATGAGAGCCTTGCAGGGATTCTATTAAGTCTTGTAGGTGCTGCAGGAGCAGTTTCAGGACTTATAAATGGTAATCTAATTAAAAGAATAGGGGTTGGTTTAACGTTGATTATCAGCTTAGTAGCGCTTTTTATATCAACTGCTTTATTGATCTTTTTTGGAGATATTACCCATTCCGAGAATCTTATCTTTGTCGCATTAGCGTTAATTTTTGCGGGAGTTGCGGGCGGAATTCTATTTCCCTGCATCATGTATTATAGTCAAATAATATCACCTGAAAGACGCGGTGCTTTAGCGGGATTATCTACAGCAGGTTATTTTATGGGAATTGCTCTTGTTCCTATGACCTATGAACCCTTTTTCCTTGAAGGTGGAATCAATTTAGTGTATTCTGTAATATTAGTAGTATCTATATTACTTACTGTAAATGTGGGATTACTATACTTTTTGGCAAAAAAATTTAAATAATTTATTTATTAAAAATCTACTTAGATTTCTCCAATTTCAAGGCACCATATCCCACATAGGCAAATAGAAGTTACGATAAAAAAGGAGATTTTTATCCTAAACGAAGGGGAGATTTACTTTGTACCAGATGGTTCAAAGGTTAAATTGAGAAATATTCATGATAAAAAGGTACAATTTATGATTGCTGGAGGTCATACAACTCCACATAGACACTAATCTTTTTCTTTATTTTTTGTAAATTATACATTTTTGTTTTTCATGGGATTCAGAATAACTGGTTTTACTAAAGTTATATATAGAAGTTTGAATCTATTTAGGAATAATCACTTTTTTTAAAAAAATGATTAAAAAATGGTTGAATTAACACAGACAGAGCTATTAAACGGATTTTTTATTCTTATAGTAGTAATTATTTATTTTTACGTCGGCTTTAGGTTATACGCAAAATATTTTGCCTATAAGGATAAAAAACTCATTTATCTCGGGACTAATGTTATATTTCAGAGTATTGGGTGGTTTTCGATTTCGCTTACCTATCTGATGATCCTCGCATTTGGAGTACCTCTTCCTGATTCATTGTATATTCTGATTGGACACGGAATTGCCCCCATCTCGATTTTATCCTGGATGTTATTACTTACTGAACTTATGTGGAAGAATAAACAAAAAATAATTCTAATAATCTTCGGAATTTATTTTGTTCTAATTACTGTTATCTTTTTCTTTCTTTGGGTTACAGACTTATCAGCACTTGGTACTGTAGTTGGGAATTTAGATTTCAATATGGCACCTTTTCTAATAATTCGAAGCCTTATAAGTTTGATATTAGGATTAACAACAGTTATTTTGTTTTATCGGGAGTCTCGTAAATCGGATAATCCAGAAGTTAGATTAAAGGGAACTTTATTTCTACTAGGTGTATTGTTATTATTTGGTGGAGTAATCTTATTTGTAATTGTACAAACTACTTTTATAACACTTGTATTTACAGTACCATCAGTACTTTGCTTGTATGCCGGATTAATAATGCCCAATTGGGTTAAAAAGATCTTTATTAAAGAAAGAGAATAAAAATAAAGATTTTTTATTTTTTTTTTTATTATTATCATAATTTTTCGAACTGCTATTAAGAGCTAAAAGGTAATAGTAAGCTTTTTATCGCTACTATCATAAAAGATAAAGTGATCATTATGAGTTCAAATGAATGGTTTGAGGTAATTCAACAAAATGACCACTTAATCGTTATTAGAGAAAGACTTGACAAAATTGAACCTCATTATTTAACTGTTTATGATAATTTGTATCTGATTAGAGGAAATAACAAATGTCTATTAATTGATACCGGTTGTGGCATTTTTCCGCTCAAACCAATTGTTGAAAAATTTCTAAATGGAAAAGAATTAATTGTTATTAACACACATTCT
>SDBT01008445.1_pt1 | contig 16832 bp, 41 predicted proteins | sample 2277101 | NCBI WGS metagenome assembly SDBT01 (sample SAMN10404973, study PRJNA504765) | marine sediment metagenome | isolation source: marine sediment core GS10_PC15, 103 cmbsf | place: Arctic Ocean: Southern Knipovich Ridge | collected 2010
CTTCATCGCGGTGCCTCCAGCGGATCGAAGTGTTTGTTCTTCACCAAGACGCCCACCAAGGTTTTGTCCTGCTTCCGCGCCAAGGTCATCGCGTGATGGGTGCCACCCTCAAGCTTTACGTCGGTGAACCCGAGTACGAGGTCAGCCGGATGGATGAGCGCTTCGTTGCGCATCAGGAACGCTCGACGCCCGTGGGGGAGTTTCATCTCGCGGATGTTTTGGACCAAGACGTACTTCCCGATCGCTGCCGTAGCTTCATGAGGTTGGTCGTCCACCCTGAACGGCACGATGACCTTGCACAATGCTCCGGCTTCAGAAGCGGCGATGAGGGCGATCGTGTCCACGCCCCGAGCACCTCCGAAGTAGAAGTGCGCCTCTGGGAAGGCCTTGACGTAGGCGAAGATCACCGACTCCACGATTTGGTGCGAGTCTAGATGGAGATCGCGGATACCCGTGATGGCGATGATCAAGAGACACCTACCAACAGCGGGCTCGGCACCAAGATGAGCAATCCTCGAAAGCCACGTTCGACGATGAGGTGAACCTCTTCGACTTTACCGGGGTCAATGCATCGGATGAGGCTGCCTACAAAACCGGTGCTGGGAGGGTTGATGAACTCACCATGGATGGAGATGCCGATCGATAGCTTCGTCTTAGCCTTGGATCGGATCTTCAGATCGAGCGTGCGCCTGAACTCCATCATCTGGAAGAAGTTGGGAATCCATCCTTCTTCGGTCTTCAGGAACGCAGTGTCCTCGCCAAAGATTTTTGCAAGTACCGGGCGTTCCTCCGACACGGGACTCGCGATGTCGTCGTGAGACACTCCGACCAATTCGAGCTGCTCCAGCCAGTCCTCAGTGTTCATCCGAAAGCCCTCGCGATGTTGGTCATGAGCACTGCAGTGCGCTTCGCTCGACGGTCTTCCCGCTGTTGGCAAGGTCCACACAGGTGCACAGCGACCAAGGGACGGTACTGAGGGTTCGGATCGCCGTAGCAGATCACCCGACCCACCGGAGTCGGCTTGGGTGCAAAACGGGTGCACCTGAAGCCCGCACATCGCTCGGTGTGTTTAGCCACGGGCTGCCTCGTCTTCGTCTTGAGCTTCCATGAGCCACGCGTCGATGGTTTTCGCGTCTACACCTGCATTCTCGAATTCCTTCAGGACGCCATAGGGGTCATGCATCAAGACCTCGGGGTCGGGGGAAAGGAATTTGGATTCTCGAAACATCCGTACGGCCACGGCTTTGACGATGGTCTTGGCTAGCTTTTCTGTTTCAGGGCTCATGCTGGAGGCGCTCCTCCATGCCCGTTGTCGCAGACGTCTCCGCTGGGGGTCGTGTACTGAGGCAACCCGCAGACCGAGCAATTGGTGCCCGTCGCACGCTTCGTGAGCTGATCTCCTTGCGATCCCAAGGGGAGGTCGTTGTGGAACGCTTCGATCCCGTCGTAGACAGGGATGTTGTGTTTGGAGGCTTCGCCCATCTCTGCAAGAGTTCCGTTGGATTGCTGCCAACCTTCAACAAGCACCACCGCGTCGCTTGGACGCAACAGCGCAATGCCCCACGCAATCGCCTGCTCCTCCGGGACACGGCCAAACCAGAATCGGGCCATCGTGTGGACGCAGATCGGGGCGGCTCCGGCGTCGATGAGCTGGAGGCTGAGCTGCTCAGCCTTACGGATGTGCTGCTCCCTCTCCCAGGAGTTGGGAGCTGAGTAAGGACCGGCGACGTAAACGACTTTCATCGGGCTTTCTCTCCTTTCAGGTTGTACTGGACTCCAGGATGCGCTTGGCGGTAGTGCATCGCCATCTCCTGATAAGGAAGTCCGCAGATGCCGCAACGACGTGCATTGGAACGGCCGCGGTCTTCTGAGACGAAATCTAATCCTGGTGTTATGTGGCGGACACGATCAAGGCGACCTGCTGGAGAGCTGATGCCTCCAGTCTCTTTCATCATCGTAATCGAGTCACTCATCTGACAGAGCAAGCACCTGCCGTCTGAACACCATCGGCATGAAACGCTCATGCGAACCTCAGAAGGTTGTAGTTGTTGACGTTGGCCGCCCAACAGCGGGACGACCCTGCATCTGTTTCGATGACGGAGATGTTTCGGACTACTCCGTCCAAGACGAGTCGACCATCCACCCATTTCGTCGTGAATCGAACCGGGGCTACGACCGCCGGTGTGACAGGGACGACCGCTACTGCCGCTGCTCCAAGTAGACTTTTGAGGAAACGTCGGCGGTTCATGTCGTGCTTTCCTTGGTCGCGAGTCGCAGCGCCAGGTACTTCGCGGTCGCTTCGAGTGCCTTCCACGTCCCAACGACGCAGTCGTTGCATGCGCGGCTTAGAAGGTCTTCACCAGCGCCACCTTCTGAGTAGTTGCGTCGAACACCACAACCAACGCACGTGAAATGCCCTTCGAGGATGGAGCCGCAAAACAGGCAAAGCTTTCCGGGGTAACCATTGTCGAAATCTTCGTCCGCACCACACCCAGGACAGCTGATCTGGTAATCCTCCTCGGCAAGGAGAAAGTAGCGATTATCTTTCACGTTCATCTTGATCGGGACAGTCGTGCTCGTGAATGATGCAACTGTAGAAGGCGACGCACGGAACAATCGCCATCATGAGCACCATGAAGATCGCGACGATGTTTCCGACGAAGTCCTCTTGTGCTTGGGTCTCCACCGGTCGCCTAAGCCTCCAAAAAGAGATCCAACTCTCCACCGAGGACTGCTTCAACGTCGTCGGTCTTTACCCCGTTGCGGTGGTCCGTTACGCGTGTGTAGGGATCAAGAACGTAGGACCGGAGTATTTCGTCGGTGCTCACTTCACCTGCACCGTCGGCATCAGACGCACTTACGCTGACCGTAGCGAAGCTCGTATGTCTTCGACCTTCCGAATCGTAGGGTGAGATCCGAACACGTCGGTGAACCCCAGCTTCCGAGCGCAAGCGTTCGTAGACTCCTGCTCCTGCTACAGCGATGAACAATTCGCCACTCGATTTTTTCGGATAGGCGACCCTATAGCCCTTCTTCTTTGCCCAACTGCTGTACATACCAAGAAGATCGGACCCCCAGTCCTGTCCCTCGGAACCTGGCGATACTCGGGCGACGCTAATAAGGGTTTCGATTTCAGTTTCTGTGTTCATGTTTTCTTTTCCTTTTCATCCTGTGAGCGACCGTCAAAGTCACCGTGGAGCTGCTGGTGATCGCGACGATGTTTCCGACGAAGTAGATTTCAGCTTGGGTCTCCACCGTCAGCGGATGCGACGCAGTCCACGTCGAAGGTGTCCCATCCGGTGACGACGAAGAGGTTGTCCCAACAACCTATAGCGCGGCTATACGCCTCCGACGACGCACCAACGATGGCGCCGTTGCGCTTGTCCTTCTGGTTCCATCGAAACTTCCCCTCTTTGTCATTGTAGCGCTTGAGTGTGTAGTTCTCGCGTTTACGGTCCGGTAACGTCGGCATCGGTGTCGTCTCCTTTTTCTTCTTCGGGGAAATTCTCTAAGAGGAATCCTTCGCAGTCGTCGAGTCGCTCCTCACACGTCTTGACGCGAGACTCCGTCTGCCTGATCGTGGTCGTCATCTTCCCCATCACGAGGTCGTTCAGCTTGTGCAAGAGTTTGGAGTTGGACACGTCTTCGACGGTCACGTCATCGTCATCTTGCGCAATCTCTTCGAGGGGGGTGTACATGATAGAGCCGTCCTTCGTGGTGGTCTTCACCATCACCGTGCGGGCGTCCATCTCCAGACTGTCCTGATCGCCGTTGGTGATCGCAGCCTTGAGCTTCTTGACTTCGTCCTCCAACGTCTTGACGCGCTTGGCGAGCGCAGCAGTCGACGGAGGCTTGGGCGAACGAGGAGGAGGTCTCTTCTTGGGGGTCTTTTTTGCAGTTTTCTTGGCGGTCATGGCGATTCGGGTCTGTTGATTTTTGTAACAGTAAATCCGGAACTAGATGGCACCGAAGGACGTCGGCCAACTTTTAGGCTGAATAAAGTCCCGCAGTCCAGACAGTGTCGTTGGCTTGGATGGCTGCTTTCGGGTGCCTGAGCGGTATTGTGGCTTCCGCAGCTGTTGCAGTTGTTGAGTCTTTGTCTAGCCCTCATCGATTTTTGGCCCACCGTTTCTGCGGAGACCGGAGGAGGGACATTTTCTCCGAGGAGCCCACGCGATTCGAGGTAGCGCTTCAAGACAGAGAAACCTGGAGTCTTGGCTTCCTCAGAAAGGTTATCGTCGCGGAGATACGCTTCGAGTGGGTCGAGGAAGAGGTGGTGGTGTTGACGTTCAATCTCTTGGGTGAGCAACCATTTCTTGTAGTCACTGACGACAATCTCACCGATGCGCTTCTGGTGCTCGATCTTGATCGTTGGAGCTACCCAGTCTTTCGCCCATCCAACGATTGTGAAGTTGTAGAACGGCAAAACCGAAGGCGTGCCCACCACTTGTAAATAGAGCTTCAACGGCCGGTCGGGTGTGACGGTGCCGACCTCAAACGTCGTGTGTTCCCCGGTGAAGAAACCCAAGTCGATCGGTCCGTCGAGAGGGAGGAGTTCTTCACCAAGACGTCCGTCGATGATCAAGACCTCGAAGGCTGTGTTAAGCGACACCAGGTTGGTGATTTCGATCTCCGTCTCAGGAGCTTCGATGGTCACGGGCGTCACCTCGACTGTGTCGAGTTGCTTGTGGGCGCCGAACCAAAACTTCTGGCGCTTGTTACTCATCGTTTTGCGCGTAGAAGCTGCTCAGCTGTACGAACGAGGCTTGCGCCGAGACCCGCTGTGAATCCGGCATCTGGGATTCCATCTCCACCGTCCCCGAACGGGTTCTTGTATTTGAGAAGCCTCCCTTCCCTGAATGATCGACGTCTGTTTCCGTAGGGAGTTCCTAGAACCGTAGCTTCGTTGCGCAGCCAAGGCTCTCGATGTTCGAGACACAGTTTTGCCGCGAGGACTTCTTCCTCGGGAGGCACCGAGTGGTCGTGGAAGTGCAGGACCGTTCGGTCATCGAGGTCGACGCAGATCTTGCCCTGATGCTGAGCACGGTCCGAGTGGCGGTGGCTGATCAGGTAGCGATGACCGCTCAAGTGACCACGTACCATGATGCACCGATCTGAAGCCCACTGAGCGTGCTGGTGCTCGTCCAGGAAGGTCAACAAGACCTCGGTCGCAGGATCGATCGCGCCAGGATGACACTGCGGACACGAAGGCGTGGGCCGCTTCACGGTCGCCGCAGCTTCCGCTTTCTTCTCTTCGGCCATCTTGGCCAAAGCGTCGAGATCGGGACCGCTGCCTGAAACGGTTTCGACTTGACCGTCCTTGAGGATGACTGCGGTCAGCGTGGCTTCACCCGGCTTGTAGCCCTTGACGAGAAGCGGAGCGACTTCGGACAGAGGCGCGTCGATCGTACGCTTGCACTGAACTGGAGGAGCACGGTAGGGGTCGCCTTCTTTGAGGTTGAAGACGTTATCGGGGACGTTGTTCCCAAGAGGAGCGGCTAGCTCTTCTTCCTTCTTGTCCGGTGAGGTGCTTACCTTGTTGGGGTTGAGCCATAACGACTCGTCGCCCTCGTACCACTTCTTGTTGCGGAAGATCTTCTCCAACAGCTTGAGCACCTCCTGCTCGTGCGCTGTGGGGTCGATGATGGTGAGCTTCGTCTTTTCGCCGTCGGATTCGGCTCGGACGTCCCCGTTCCACGAGGGGAGAAACCAACGCATCTAACTCGCCTCCTTGACGGGCTCGTCAGGCTCGTCAGGCTGTGCTTCTTGAGGCTCGGAACGAAGTAGCTCTGCTTCGAGTTTGTCCGCCAGCGTATCGAGTCCCTTGTCACGAGCGACGCCGATCGCGTTGACAAGTTCAACAGGATCTCGCGGCTTGTCGTGCATCTTTCCGACTGCAGCGATCAGCTCGCGCGACAGCGACGCACCGTACGTCTCGTTGGAACTGGAGGGGGCCATCGAGCCGTAGGGCATCGGACCCATCGGAGCGTACACCTCCTGGCACTCGAACCCCGGAGGCGTCACCATGTTCATCCGCGGATCCAACGTCGCCAGCAGTTGTCGAGCGTGATCGGCAAAGCGCTGCACCATTTGAAGATTCGCGACTCCGAAGTCCTTGTCTTGCACGATCGCTTGCAGCTCTTTTTGAAGGACCTTCTTCAGTTTTTTGCTGGGCTTGCGGACCATGTCAGGATGTGAAGGGATCGGTCGTTGTCGTTGTGGTTGCACGGTGCGTTCCTTCGCTTCAGCCTAGTTCGGTGTGGATGGTGGCGTGCCTCATCAAGACAAGCACGAGCGCTCGTATGCCCCGGTCACCCTCGTCCTCCAACCACCGCACCAAGCTCTGAGTGTCGAGGCAGCCGATGTCCACCAACGTCTCTTCGCCGTCGACTTGGGCGACGCAGACGAAGCCGGTGTGGAGACTCTTACGCTTGGCGCGAATCAGGTCGACGGTGAGGCTCATGGGGGGGGGGAAGCTACTCCCTAGGTAACACGATTCACCCCCGAACACCACCCCCTTTAGATCGAGCGTTTGAAGTGCTCTAGGATGTCTTTGTGGACGATATCCCGAGGGCGGTTGGCGTCGATGAGGATCGCAGCGTTTTCTTTCGACCAGCGCTGGTACTCCTGACGCACGATCGTCATGAAGCCTTTGTCCGCTTCGTAGCTGTCGGTCGGTTCACCCATCGGCTTTCCGTCCAGCACGAAGACGAGATCGGCCTTGACGACGAGGTCGAGCACGCACGACAGGAACGCGTCGCTCAATCCCGAGGCGCGACCGTACACCCACGCCGAGATGTTCCACCGGTCGAGTACGACGTAATCGTAGGAACTGAGCTTCGGCAACTCGTACTTCTGCCAGTTCATCCTATTCGCAGCTTGAAAAGTCTGGAATGCCTGCGGGTACTCCAGCGCCGAGCCGTCCTTGAGCATCGCGTAGAGCTTGTCGTACGTGTTGCCGTCGTTGAACGGGATCTCGACGCGAACAACACGACTTGATGCATCCGGTTGACCTGCGTCGTAGTTGAGCGCCTCGACAAGCAGCTTGGTTTGCGTGGCTTTGCCGACCTTGTCGGGACCTTCGATGGCGATGAGTTTCACTGAGGACTCCGGAGGAACATGGTGTTGGCGATTGCCATGGCGAACGTGGCGGCAAGCATGCCGAAAGATATCCAGTAGAAGAGAGCAATCCGTGGGATGTCGACGTTGTCTATTTCAGGAAAGGCGACGAACCAGACGATGGCAGCAATAAGGAACATTCCCAAGGTGAAGAGCTGAACGATCTGGAAAATCCGGTAGAAGCGCGGGTGCATCAGTGCAAAGTCTCCGGAGCAACTGTCTCATTTTCGCCTTCGTCTTCATCGTCCTCGTCATCAGTATCGCACGGCATGTATTGCGTGATGAGTCCCGAGGTCTCTTGACTCGGTCTACCAATCGTCGTGCAGAGGCCTTCGAGCACCGAGGTGTCGATGAGGTTGAGGAGTTCTTCGGTAGGTTCGTGAATCAAGGCGATTCGTGTTGCTTCACGGCTGCCTGCCGCTCCAGCCGAGAGGCCCCAAAAATGGACGGTTGCCCAACGCACCACTTCATAGCAGTCGAAGACTGGATCGACATCACGCAGACGCTCGTTGATGTTCTCCAACACATCAGCATCCACCGTCTTGATCGGTAACGGATGGTCCAGTGTCCCGTATTTTTTCAAGGAAACGACTTCAGAGATCGACAATGCCGAACCTTGCTGCGATCGATGCAGACGGACAAACCCCAACCATCCGCGAGGACCTTCCCAGTGCGCGATCGACCCGTGCACGACGGAGGCTACGAAGTCTTCGATGCCGTCTTCCTCAGTAAAAAGCTCTTCGAGAAAAAGTCCCCACGTGTGGCGACACAGTTCTCCGGTTTCGCGGACAAGCTGGTGGAGTTTCTTCTTCATGCTGGCGCCACAAATGCCTCAGCGAAATATTGATGCTCCAAGGCAGTTTGTTCTTCTTCGACACTGAAGTTCAGTTCGGTATCGAGCCCGCGCTTGTGTACTTCAGCGACGGCGATGTTCAGGAATTCTACATCGTTCGGGTATCCGAGATGGTCATGCCAGGTCTGTTTCAGAATTTTTTCGAGACACGACATCGAATCAGTAAGCACAGCTTCTGCCGTTTTCCTTGCGATTCGTTGAACTGCTTGAGTCCTGATCGTTCGAAACTGTCGGAGGAGTTCATAATCAGACAACGTCAAGATCTCGTCTTTTTCCTTCTCTCGACGTTGGGCAACACGGCGCTTCATTTGCGCAATCACGGGACGTTCCGACGACGCACGTTGCTGAGCAAGATGTACTTGCTGAGCCTGGTGCATCTGCATGCGGTCTCGGATACTGAGGTGTTTATCGTTCGCCATCCCACTCCTTTTTCCAGGCTCCAGACACGGCTCCTAAAAGAGTGGGCCGTTCGACGCAGAGATTGCGTCCGACTGCGATGGTGACCATGCCGTCCATCTCTCGGACGTCCACGTTGCGGTTGTTGGCCAGCTCGCGAACAACGAGCGCGTGTAGTCCTTGGTGTTCGAGGTCGCGGATGAGTCGGTTCGCCGCTTCGAGTCTTCCTCGCAGGTGACGGTTCTCGGCGATCAGGTCTTCCTCTTTGGTCGTCATGGTCATGGTCCCTTCCTAGGATTTCGTGTGACGGTTGATGACCTCTTGGGCCACCTTCTTGTAAGCATCGGCGATCTTCCACGCCTTGGCTACCGGTCTCCACTCTCGATAAGGCGCAGGGACTTCTTGCTTGAGATCGCTGATGAAGTCCGCGTCGTATGGACCGAGAAGCAAAAAGAACGCAGGGTCCCGTGTTGGACTGAGCTTCCAGGTCATGATTGCACTTCTGGGACCGTGACTCCGAGCTTCTGAGCCAAGCGGGTCAAGGGTTTGACGATCTGGGAGGGTTTTAGAGAGTTACACAGAGCGATGAGGACCTGGTGGTCTTCTTCGTCGAATTCACCCATGTGATTCGTTTCGACAAGCCTCCGGACTAACGCCATCGCTTGATGTCGATCGATCCGCATCAGTGACCCTCTTCCTTCGCGGCTGTTTTTTCTGCCCATGCGAGGTCAGCCGGAAGCCGCTGATCTAGCGTTCGTTGTAATTCTTGAGCCGCTTCAGGATGTCCGTCACGGACGTAAACGATTTCCAAAGGACCGTCGCCTTTCAGCGAACCTTTGGTAGCTGCGACGAGGAGAACGAGACCCAAGACATGGTCGTTGTTGAGCAGCGACTGGCTCGTCTTGGCCAAGGTGAAGGCGATGTCTGTCTTTGTTCCTCTTCGTGCACCAGCTTCGACCATCTTGGTTTTTCGACGTTCGACTTCGTCGAGTGCTTTCTCAACTTCAGCGAGCTTGTCTTGGTCGATGGTGATGCCGTGCTTCTTCGTTTCATCCAAGGCTTGGGCCGCCTTCTCGATCCTCTCGCGCTCTTCGGGAGACATGGCACGCACTATTTCGTCTACGGCTGCGTCGGTCTTCCTGTTGGCTGTCTTGTCCTGCAGGCGCTCCTTGAGACTCCGGAGTCGTGTGAGAGGAGGACCGTCTTGCGTCATGCGTTCGCGCAGCATGTTTCCTAGTGTCGGCGCTTCTCGGTCGTTAAGTGGGTGGGACCATGCCCATCCGACCCAGTGTTTGGACCAGAGGGCTCCGCAGTCACGACACCACGCAGGCTCTTCAGCATTTTCTGGCGGACCTCCGTAGATGGGTTCACCGTCGCTACCCATCTCACCGTTTACTGACCTCTTGTCTCGATGTGTACAGGTCATCTTTCTTCTGCCGCCTTCACTTCGGCTTCGCCGATAGCAACTTCGTTCGTCGGAAGAATTTTCACTGGAACACCTAGCTCTTCGGCTTCTGCCAGAAGGTAGACAGCGTTGTTTTTCGTTGCGAACATTTTGAAGTACTTGCGCTTGAGATACGCAACGGGGTCTTGCTCACGGAGTGGATCCGATTCGACGTTGACGATGAGGGCGCCCATTCCTAAGTCCTCCTTGAGTGTTGCGACGCACGAGCGACACCCTAACGCTTCGATGTCGCGATCATGGACGTCGCGATCAATGTCCCATGCAGCCCGGAGTCCACAGAGTGTCGGTGTGTTGACTCCTCCTCCGAGTTTTCTCGGCTCATCGGAGTCGTGATAGCGCAGGTGCCAGCGACGCGAGACAGCGGCGACCGTCTCGCAGTAGTACAGGTTCACGTCTCGCCCCCTTTTTTCACACGTTGCTTGAGCAGCTCCAGGCCGCTGACGGCGAACTTTGGTGCAGGTTTGGCTTTCTCGCGCAGGCGCATCTTGTGCACCCCGGGCGACTTGCTCTTCGTCCAGTCCTTCCCTGCCGGAACGTAGATCAACTCCTTGGCGGCGCGCGTGGCCGCGGTGTATTGCCACCGCGGCCCTTTAGGTTCGCCTTCGTAGATCAGCACGCGGTCCCATTCTGAGCCTTGCGATTTGTGCACCGTAAGTGCGTACCCGAAGTCTGCCAACAGGTGATGTTTGGCGCGGGGGTCGTCGGTGAGTTCCATGGCGCCGAATTGGTCCGCCCAAAACGATGCTTCGATCTCCCGCGTACCGTCGTGGACCACAAGCTCCAGACGTGTCTCGGTCACGTCCAGGACGTCGACGACCCTGACGATCTGCCCGTTGAAGACTCCGTAGTGATAGTTGTTCTTGAGGATTACGAGGGGTTCCCCTGGCTCTGGAAGCTCAGGGTTCTTCCGCATCATATCGTTGAGCTTTAGGCGGCGATGGTTGGTCCCGACCAACACGACGTCGGGCACCATGTCGTCGACTACGTCATCACCTTCTTCTAGAACCCTCACCACGTCGTTGCTTTCATAGCGAAAGGGGTCGTTCTCTTCGCGGACATGGTGTGCGAAGTCGATGATCGGTGACCCTGCGGCCTGACGATGGATGGTCTCCAGCAAGATTTCCGGATTGCGCACGTAGTTGGTGGACCCTCCACCTACAGGTTCGAGCTGTCCATGATCGCCGACCCACAACACAGGGATGCCGTGGGAAAGCAGGTCCATGGCCAACGTCGTTGACACCATTGAGGCTTCGTCCACGATGACCAAAGAAGCGTCGAGCGTACCTTCTTTGCGGGTGAAGATCGGCTGACCTTTCACGCTGCCCTTGTACTCGTACAACAGCTGATGGAACGTGAAGGCTTGGATGCCTTTGGTCTTCAGGACGTTGACCGCTTTTCCGGTATACGCAATGACCGTGACTCCGGGACCGATGAGTTTGGAGATGAGCGTACTTTTTCCGGAACCAGCGAGGCCCCCGACCGACAGCGTCTGTTTCGGTCGGTACTTCAACCACTCCTGGATTTTGTCGTACGCCCGCTGCTGAGACGCGTCCAGCTGGATGGTTTTCTTCATGAGATCGACCGTAGGTGGGCGCGAGAGAGAAGGGTCGATGCCACGCGCTGTGGTGATGGATGCGATCCACTGCTGTGCTTTGCGTCGTTCCTCGTCGTTGAGGTTGTCGAGGGAGGGCGGTACATCGCGAAAACCTTCGCGGTAATCGAGGTACTGCTCACGGAAAGCGCTTAGACCACGCTTTTTCCAGAAGGCTTCGTTGTCATCCGTGGTCTCGGACACTACGTGCCTCCTTCAACAGTTTTCGAGCGTCTGTTGCGACAAGTCCGACCCCGTCGAGCAACATGGAGTGCTCAGGCTCCCCGTCTTGCTCCCACGCCAAGAGTTGTCCCCATTCCCGAGGACTCAGCCACTCGGCGCAGAAATCCTTCTCGGTCTGCCACAAGCATCCCTTCTGCAGGAACAACGACGGCTTCTCGGCCGTGCGCGAATGGCACACGACGAGGTAGACGTAGGACGTGATTGCGCCAACAGTAGGGTTGGTCGGCCAGACGTCTACGACCTCCTCAGGGCGCTTGTATTGGCTGACGATCATCGCTGCCGCCAACTCCCCGGACGACCTCAGAGCCCTATCTGGAGCGATCTCAATGAGTTTTTCCAGGCGGTCCAGGACGCCGGTCTCGGAGACGTTGCGGGGATGTCCGTCGATGCCGATGAACAAGCACGCGTTATGCGCTCTGTGCCGGGCTGCGCAGTTGCGGACGTCGAGGGGTTCGTCAGGATTGCCGATGTCGTCGACGAAGTAGATCCGTGCTGTGGTGCTCATGCGTCCTCCGCAGATTGGGAATTGCGCCGAGCAAGCCACTCAGCTCGCCAGCGGTCATGCGCATTGAGGGCCTGTGGCGACCCCCATCCAAATTGAGAGATGCGATGGCAGACGATGCTCGCCGCTTCATACATCGCTGCTGACGACTCGAACGAAGCGACTTCGCGAGCTAACTCGTCGCGCTCTGCTTCCAGTGCCTCTTCAATGTCCGCACTTCCAACGCTCATGGCTTCTGTTGTCCTTTTTTGATTCGTGCATCCACGTCAGGCAGTGCACGCCACCAAGCAACAGCACCTTCGGGCACAGAGGTGTAGCCCCAGAATGTACCTGTATCGTCGGGAACCGCTGGGACACTCCACCCGATCGCGTCGCTACGATCACGGTCCTTCATGGTCATGGGTTTCCTGAGATCAGCCTCGGAACAGGCGCGGCACTTGAGCGTCTGGTTGCACAGAAAGGTCTGGTACTTGCGCCAGAGTTTGACGTTTTCGGCATCGCATCCGATGCACCGGTACGCCATTGGGAGCTTGGTGGTGTCGACTGTGGTGCTCATGACGATTCCTTTCGTGCATCCACTTCAGGCAGTGCACGCCACCAGGCAATAGCGCCGTCAGGAGCACTCTTGTGTAGCCAGAAATCCCCGCTGTCTTCGGGGATCGCCGGAATGCGCCAACCGATCGAGTCACCTCCGACGTAGGGCCGGACCACCCTTTGCTCAACCTCAGAGCAAGCCCGACACTTGAGTGTCTGGTCGTCGAGTAACAGGTTGTAGCTGCGCCAAAGTTTGACGCCTTCGGCATCGCATCCGATGCACCGGTACGCCATCGGAAGTTTGGTGATGTCGACGATCGCACTCATCGGGAGTCCTCCGGAGGTTCTTCGAAGGGGATGACGTCTGCAGCGACACCGAGATCGGGACCCTTGCGCTGTTGTTCCCATTCCGCCTCCTGGCAACGCTGCTTTTCCAGAGCATCGACATCCATCTGGTAACTCTGGGCCTGGATCTTTGTGGTCGTCACGGCGGCGTCCGTGATGTCACCGATCTGGCGGAGGGTGGCGTACGTCTGTACGGCGATGACTACCAGGTGAAGTGTTTGCACAACAGCCAGTACGATGACTGCGATTTCGAGGGTGGTCATGAAGTTCTCCGCTCCTTCTCGCGCCGCAGTTTCCGGCGCTCGATCGCGTCGCGAAACCCTTTCCACAGGAGCGACGTCTTATAGTCTTCAGCAACATCGAGCATGATGGCCATCAACAAGCTCTGCTGAGCGTCGCTCAACGACTCCATGAACAAGTCCGTCTCCCGGACACGACGCTCTTCTATGGATTTCTCTGACATCTCACGTCGCTTCTCTCTTGCGGATGCGTTCGACTTCTTCGGCCACAGCCAACAGATGTTGGGCATGCGAGCGTGCTTCTACGGGATCGAGGTCGAAGTACGACGTCTTTTTCTCCTTGTCGGTGGCCACGAAGGTCACCACCGCGTCCTCCGTGCCACGTTTGGTCGGCGCGACGTCGAAGCGGATGTACGGGGTCTTCATTGAATAGGCGGTCATGTCTTATCCAGTACGCGGAGGATCCCGTCCTTGGGCCACGCATGTGGCGGGTGTGTATCTGCACCAGTGTCGTTGCACTCCTTGCAACCGTCGCCGTGACACTCGCGACACAATGCACGACCAAGTTCGTTGACTTCCACTCCTTCCATCTCGTCGCAGTACGACAGGGCCAAGATCGCCAACTCCAACGTCGGTGCACATGCACCGGCACTGCACTCTCCTGCCTCGACGTCCGCGTGGTAGAGCTTGTCCTCGGAGTGGTAGGCGAGTGTGACGGCGCAGTCGCCTACCGGTTCATCGTCGACTCCGCTGTTCCGAACCGCGTAAGCGAGTGCTTCGTAGGCCTTCCGGGCGAGCATGTTCGGCCTCCGAGGGATCTCCGATTCCGTCAGCCACGCAGCACCGGTCTTGGTCAACTTCCACGCTTTTCCATAACCTACGAGAGGGCGGTCGACGAGTTCGACAAGCCCGGCGTTGATCAGCTCGCTGCCGGTGGTGGGATCGCAGGCCTCCATCTCCCGTCGCCCGATCCGTTGGAGCGACGCGACCTGCTTGGGGGTGAGCTTGAGGGGTTCGGGTGCAACGTTCTCTGTCGCCTCCGACGCCTGCGTCGACTTTTCTTCGACTTGGTGAGCAGCTTCGATGAGTTGCGTTGCGACGTCGCGAGCTTGTGACGGTGTAAACGTCATCGCCTGCTCGGTCGAAAACAGGACGTAGTCGCGTTTTGCGTAGACGGTCATGTTTTTTTCTCGTCGCCCTGACTGGGCACTTTGGTAGTGACGACTCCGAGACGTCGAGGAGCGACACCCGGTTTCTTGACGGGTGTCACGAGCAACTCGACATTGAACTCCTGAGCCTTCAGGCCAGCGAAGGCTCGGTTGAGAGCACTTCGGTACTCCCGGCCGTCGGTGATTTCCGACTTGTGCCGGTTGAAGGTGTTGCGGCTCCCGATGACGAGCCCCACCCAGACGCATACAAAACCGATGGCGAAACCGGCGATGATGAGAACTCCGGTGGTCATCGGTCCTCCGGTTCTCGGACCATCGTCCATCCGCAGACGACCCCCATCACGAAGCCGTAAATGGCGAGCGTGGTCATCGACTGTTTCTCCAGAGGGTGATGCCGCCGATGAAGGCTGATACCAGCGTCGCCCCGGAAAGGACGTATATGATCACGATGAGGATGTTGTTGAAGCTCATGGTTGTTCCTCTTTGAGGATCTTCTGGATCTTGCGCTCGACGATTTCCCGATGCTCCAGGGAGTGTAATTGGGACCTACGAAGCGCATTCCAACGACCGACGTTGTAGGCCGCCCAGAAGACGGCGACGGTCGTTGTGATAACGGCGATGACGGCGATCATGCGGGGGGCCGTCGCACGCTCGGCTGCATGTTAACCATGACACCCCCGCGTCCATCGATGCGGATGCTGATGGGTTCATCGTGACCCAAAAAGCTGACCGTCACCGTCACGTACGCCGGTAGCACAACATCCATCTCCTGCTCGGTATGACTGAACTTGTCACTCGCCGTCATCTTGATGGTCGCCTTCACAGCCGCGCTCCCTCTTCTGAAGGTTTGACTTCGTCGAGCACGGCGAGGATCTGATCGAGAAAATCAGGAGGTCGAAGTTGGACGGCCATCAACGACGCAAGTCGTTTACTGTCGTGATTGGTCAAATTTCCGGACTTCCATCCAAGTACGTCATCGTGGAGCCTCTCCCATACGCGCATGTCTTGCGCATGTTGGATGCACCGCTGGATTTCTTCGCGAGCCGTCAATGGACCCGCGCTCCCATCCCGCCGTGGTCGCCGTGCACACGACCGAGGAACACCTCGGCATAGGGCGCGTTTGGTATTTTCCAGACCCTCCAGCTCGCGCCGCTCCTGCTCATCGGCGGTTCCTCCTACTGTTGCTCCAAGAGATGCCGATAGCGACGCCGCTTATGAAGATCCCAGCTATGGAGATCCCTAGGCTGACGTAGCTGATCATATTGCTTAGCCCCATGATGGTGGTCATCACAACCGCGCTCCCACATCCATGCCGCCGTGGTCGCCGTGAACACGACCGAGGACTGCCTCGGAGTACGGTGCCACGATCTCCAGGCCTTCAGCCGCACGCCACTCCTTCCACAACGATTGCAGGAACATCTTCATCATGTAACGCAACGCGGCACGATGCCGATGTCCATCACTCTCACCCCATGGCGCAGGCCCTCCGGTGCCCTTGCAGTTCTTGCACTTCTTGCCCTTGTTCTCGCCCTTGAGAGCCTTCTTGGTGCCCTCGCAGCCCATGCACACCTCCAGGGACATGCTCTGCTTGCGCAGCTTGTAGTTGTCGTAGTGCTGGCGCCAATCGCTTCCGGCCTTGATCATGCAATCCGCCGCAACACCCACCACCTTGGTCCGGAGCCAGGAGTTGTACGTCAGCTTCTGACCCTTCGTCCGCCGCGGAGCATGGCCGTTTTGCACGTCGAGTCCGCAGAACTTCCACAGCGCAGAGACTGTTTCGCAACGCCGGATGTCGATCTCTGACAGCAAGACACCGGACATCGTCGGCCCGATGCCCTTCTGCGCTTTGAGCCACTTGTAGATTGGCTCCTTGCGGACTAGCCGCGTGATGTTCTTCAGCTCGTTCTTCTCCAACTGAGCCAACGTCTGGGACCGAGTGTCGTGGAACTCCTTGTCCTTGCCGTCGAGCATGATCGTCTCCGACCCGGCTCGGTTGCCTTGCTGGATCCGCAGCTTCTGCAGGTCGTAGAAAAAACGCACCGCTTCACGCAGGCGCTGTTGTTGGTCTTCTCGCTCTTTTTCGTTCATCGTGGATTCCTTTCCTGTACTGACTCGCTCGATCTTTTTGGGTGACTTCAGCTTTGTGACGCGCTCGGTTATTTTGGGTGGCTTACTTTCTTTGGCGCGCTCATCTGGGTTGGGTTACTCCGGAGTTTTGTCGCGCTCGCGGATGTTGGGTGTCTCAAGTTCGATGGCACGCTTCCACTGCTTGGGGGTCTCGTGATCCAATGGCGCGCTCGAACGACTTGGGTTTTGTCTGGTGGAGTGGCGCGCTCCGGTGTCCGGGGTGACTTCAGTACTTTGGCTCGCTCTCGC
>SDBT01008446.1_pt1 | contig 16831 bp, 16 predicted proteins | sample 2277101 | NCBI WGS metagenome assembly SDBT01 (sample SAMN10404973, study PRJNA504765) | marine sediment metagenome | isolation source: marine sediment core GS10_PC15, 103 cmbsf | place: Arctic Ocean: Southern Knipovich Ridge | collected 2010
CAGTGTTCCATCCCCGACTGGATAGATTGTGCTGATCACCCGCGGGTCTTTTGCCACGCGGGAATTGAAAGAACGCATCACACGTGTTCTTTCATCCATTTCATTATCATCGGCGACTTTACCCCCTCGAAGGGTGTTATGAGCCGTGATCACTCCACCAACAGCAACGTTCTCCACCGCCCACTCATAATAAGCCTCATAACCTGACTTGTCAGCGTCAATAAATACGAAATCGAAAGGATCCTCATCCGATAGATCCTGGAGGACACTATGTGCATCACCAATCCGCACTTCAATAAGGTCAGCAACACCAGCAGCTTCAAAGTGCTCCCGCGCTACCTGGGCATGGCGGGAATCAACTTCCAGCGTGATCAACTTCCCGCCCGGCGGTAATCCGCGCGCAATCCAAATCCCGCTGTACCCACCCAGCGTCCCTATCTCAAGAGCCTTCATTGTATTGTTAGCCCTGACGAGAAACTGGAGAAATCGACCTTCTTCAGGCTGAATACTAATAGAAGGAAGACCATTTTTGGGTGAACTCTCCCTGATTTCCTGTAAAGATCGATCCTGAACAGCAAATAATCCCGTGATATAGCGACTGACCTGGTCTTTTTCCATTTGGAAAATCATCCTTTTCAAATAATCAATACCATCGTCTGAAATTCTCCCCCCAATAGTGGTGCTAGGCAATCGGTATGAAATATTACCAACGCTCCCAGTGAACTACCTCTTCAAACGATCTTCGTCCACCCTTCACAGGAGATGAGTCAATTTGATCATCCTGTAATGGGTATCCAAACGAAATCGCAATTCGGATAAAAAGGTCTTCCGGAAATCCGAGCAGCTGGCGGGCTTTTTCCGGTTCATAAATCGTCGCCAGGCACGAACCAATTCCCAGTTCCCAGGCTGCCAATTGCATATATGCGGCTGCTTGCCCGGCATCAAACATAATGCTAAATCGTTGTTCAGGTGAAGTTGTAATAACTGCAACACCTAAGGCTGCCCCCGCCAGATGCCCGGCATAAGTGCCGAGCTCGGAGAGAGCTTTCAGCGTCCCCTTATCCTGGACCGCGATGAAATGCCACGGCTGGGTGTTCTTGGACGATTGAGCGCGTCGTCCAGCGGAAAGTATTGCCAATATCACGTCTTGCGGGAGCGGCTTATCTTGAAATTGCCGCACAGCGCGCTTGTACTTTATTGCGTCCGATACGTTCATGATAATCCAATAGCCTGGTAGAGCTTATCCATATCAACGTTCTCGTCTACAAGAGATTGGAATTGTTCCAGCTTTTTGGTTTGACCCAAGCGAGTCTTACCATAGATCGTTTCAATTTTCTCAATCGTTTCCATCGTGTTCGTCCGCACCAGCAAAACAGCCACACCAAATTCTTCAGACTGCTTAAGGATCAGAGGGCTGGGTTGCAGGTTGCCAGTCAATACCAGACATGTAGTTGATGTCTCCAGCGCAGCCAGTTGGATATCCGTGCGGTCACCTCCGGTTATGACTGCCTTCTGTTGGTATTTTCGAAAGCGGTGTAAAGCTGCCTCTGCGGTCATTGCCCCAACCGTTAGGTTTCCTATCACAGATTGAGGCCGGTAATGTTTAGTCAGGATTTCAGCGTCCAATACATTTACCAGATCACTTACCGTAAGCGCAGCCAAAGCGCGCGCCTCGGGGATAATCCCAAAAACGGACATGCCCTTTTTTTCCAGGAAAGGTACAACCAGGTCGGAAACAAAACTGTTCGCCTTTGCGGGCACACGGTTTATGATAAAACCACTTAACGCATCACCGAGTCTCCTCTGGGCGGTTAATGCATCATCAAGGACACGAACCTGCCCACGATATTTAATGATCACCAACACCCGACTTCCTAAACTTAACGCAACCTGAGGGGTGGGCAATCCAACAACATATCCCTCCCGTAGACTGCCTCCTCCTTCTAGCAAAAGTAAATCGTTACCTTTGGCAGCCGCATCAAAGGCAGCTTTTACTTGTGGAATGTGATTGATCTCGCCCTCGCTGCGAAGATGCTCATGCAAGAGGTCGGAAGTTAAAACGACCGGTGAAAGTTCCCATGGTTCCCCAGATAGCCCCAGCACTTCTTTCACAAAGGCTGCATCCTCATCGGCAACTCGCCCTTCGGACAGCCAGGGCTGCAAGCTCAACGGCTTTAAATATCCCACCATGTAACCGTCTTTCTGCAAGCGTAAGCCTAATGCCAGACAGACTGCCGTTTTTCCTGAATACCGCTCCACAGATGTTATGTATATGGACTTCATTGATTTTCTCCTCTACCGGTTTTTTTACCTTTTTCAAAAAACGAGGCAGCATGAGAGCCTTGCCAACTCGTTTTTCAGCTTGACTATAATTTATTTACTCAAAACCAGACGCATGTCAATTGCAATCGCACCCTGATCTTCCGAATAAGCGATCAAAGGATTGATATCCAATTCAACAATCTCGGGGAAGTCTAGTACGAGCTGCCCGATTCTCAACAATACCTCTACTATAGCGACTTTATCAACTGGAGGTTTACCCCTGATACCATCTAGAAGTGCACGGGCGCGGATTTCATCCAGCATCGCTTCGGCTTCCAATCGCGAAAATGGCGCTATGCGGAAGGTCACATCTTTGAGCGCTTCAACGAATATTCCGCCCAAACCGAAGGTCACAAGTGGTCCAAACTGCGGGTCGCGGTTCATTCCTACCAGCACCTCCAGACCACCAGTAGGAACCATTTCCTGCACCAGACATCCCCATATGCGGGCTTCTGGAATATAACGTTGAGCCCGGTATACCATCAACTCAAAAGCATCTAAAACTTCCTCGGAATTGCTCAAACCGACTTTAACTCCACCGACATCTGTCTTGTGCAGGATGTCAGGTGAAGCAATTTTAAGCACCACCGGATACCCAATTTGATTAGCTATTTTTATCGCATCATCAGGAGTCGCCGCAATATCGGATCGCGGTATGTCCATCCCGTAAGCTTCTAAAATCTCGCGTGCCTCCGCATCCCCAATCGACAGCCTTCCCTGCCCGCGTACTCTCTCGAACACGTCCCGTACAGCCTGCTTATCAACATTAAAAGTTTCGAATTCTGGTACAGGGCGAGTGCGGATTTGGCGGTAATCAGCCATCGCACGAAACGCCTTCGCTGCCCCTATCGGGAATGGGTAATTTGGTACCCTTTTCTTCGTCAGAATCCGAACGCCTGCCTCGACATATTTATCGCCCATAAAACAAGCCAGGATTGGTTTAGCGGTGTTTTCGGATAAAGTTCCTACAGCTTCCGCAGTAGATTCGATTTCGGTCATAGCCTGGGGAGTCAACAGGACAAGCAAACCGTCCACATTTGGATCGCTGACCACGGTTTCAAGTGCAAAGCTGTACCGGTCAGCCCGTGCGTCACCCAAGACATCAACAGGATTTGCAGCACTGGCTGCATCCGGCAGATACTGCACCAGCGATTTGATCGTCTCATTCTCAAATCTAGCTAGAGTCATGCCTGCTCGTTCAAGTGCATCGGTCGCCAGGATACCGGGTCCACCTGCGTTCGTAACAATAGCGATTCGATCACCTTCCAGGGGGGGCTGGTAGCCGATCGCCAGAGAAACATCAAAAAGCTCTCCCATAGAGCCTACTCGAATCACTCCCGCCTGTTGAAATGCGGCATGGTAGGCTTGCTCTGAACCGGCCAACGAGCCAGTGTGCGATGAGACAGCACGCGAACCAGACTGAGTTACACCTGATTTGATTGCCACTACTGGTTTTTGGCGGGTCACCTGGCGAGCAACGCGGATAAATTCCCGTCCATTCGGCATCCCTTCACTGTACATCAAAATAACATTCGTGTGGGGATCATCCTTCCAGGCCTCCAGCAGATCGATCTCACTTACGTCGGCTTTATTCCCTAAACTGACGAATTTTGATAATCCCAGACGACCGCCAAGTGCAATATCAAGTACAGCAGTCCCTAACGCACCAGACTGAGACATAAACGCCAGCGGACCGCTTGGTGGTGTTCCCGCTGAGAATGAAGCGTTGAGAGGCGTATACGTATCGATCACACCCAGACAATTGGGTCCGATCAACCTGATGTTGTATAGTTTGGCAATCTCAGTCAGCTCGAGCTCACGTTCCAATCCCTCACTGCCAGCTTCACGAAAACCGGCGCTGATCACAATCGCCGCCGGAATACCCTTTTCGCCACATTCCCTAAGTGCATCAGGAACAAAGCTATAAGGAATAACGATCACAGCCAGGTCGATTGAGCCGGGAACATCCATAACGGTCGGGTAAACCTTCAGACCAAGAATTTCGCTTGCCTTGCGATTAATTGGATAAACAATTCCAACTTTTACATACCCACCATCGACAAGGTTTTTAACAACTGCATAACCTAGTTTAGAGGAATTTGTAGATGCACCCACTACAGCCACGGATGCGGGCTCAAAGAAATATTTCAACATCTACTCATCCATCCTGTATGGAAATTTGAACAATCGTGTAGTCCGTGGGTGGATCAGCGCTGATAGATACCACGGCATTACGACCAAGTTTTTTATAATGGATCACAGCGCCATTTTTAGTAACTACTGATACGGCATCAATACGCTCCCACCCGTATGCGGGCATCTCCTGTTCATAGAAATCTAAAACAGGGTGGTATTCAACATTTATGGTATATGTGACACCCTTGGGGGAGGCTTGGTAATTGGTTTTTTCACCTTTCATAACTGGGATGTCAGCCTGTGTGGGAAGGCGGGTTGCAACAGCTTTGACAGTTTCCTGTAATCCGGGAACCTGTTCTGTGGCAAAATTCTGGACTGTAAGCAGCAAGGCCGGTCCCTGCTGGGTGGCAATCGCCTGGGCTGTCTCGAGCAGACCACTCTCTTTGACCTTGTCAGAAACAGCTTGAGCAGTTTGCACCAGACTGTTTCCTTCAACCATGGTCACAATTGCTTGCCCAGTTTCTATCAACTCAAGACCCTTCTCCAGACTGGTTTCAACTGCAATTATCGTCCCCTGCAATCTTTCAATTTTTTCTTCCACCTCAGTTACACTCTCACAAGCCTGGAGACCTGCAGCCAACAATCCAATTATTAAAACAATTCGAAATATACTTAGATCTCGCATGACATTTCTCCTAATATAACGAATATCAGCGGGGAAACTATCGTATTATACCCTCAGCTAAAGCCAATAAATTGGCCGCGGATTTCTGGATCAGGGAAGACTATTAACCGTACCGCTCTAAAAAATCTTCCGCCTTCTCTACCAGCTCGCAGTTCCCGATAAATAAGGGAGTACGCTCGTGAAGGGATTCGGGATGGATATCCAGAATATTTTGCTTTCCATCCGAGCCATAACCACCTGCTTGTTCGATTATAAAGGCAAGCGGACTGGCTTCATACAACAGGCGCAGCTTTCCGTGAGGTTTTGTTGGATCTTTTCTGTCCGCTGGATAATAAAATATGCCGCCGGATAAAAGATTGCGGTGAAAATCTGCCATGAGCGAACCGACATATCGCATATTGAGCGCCTCACGCTGACTGTCCAACCCCAGCAGGTAATCCGTGAATTTATTAACTCCTTCGCTCCAGCATGTTCTATTCCCTAAATTTGCGCTGAAATAGGCTGGCTCTTCCGAGATGCGAATATGAGGATTAGAGAGCAGGAATTCTCCCACGCTGGGGTCAAGCGTGAAACCATGCACACCATGACCCGTTGTATAAACAAACATCGTGCTGCTGCCATAGATCAGGTAACCGGCTACCACCAAATTACGTCCCGGTTGCAGGCAATCCTCGAGCGTGCCGGGACCATCCTCGCTGATGCGGCGGTAAACCGCAAAAATTGTTCCTACCGGGATATTGAAATCAATATTGGAAGAACCATCGAGAGGATCAAATAGTAAAACATACTTTCCGGTGCGATATTCAGGAGGAATCGGTAAAATATCGGCATGTTCTTCGGACGCCATAACAGCCAGTCTTCCTGTGTGGTAATTCAGACGATATAACGTCAGGTCTGCAAACCGGTCGAGCTTCTGCACCACTTCACCTTGAACATTGGTCTCTTCTGTCCTACCCAGAATTTCAGCCAAACCGGCTCTCGTGGTCTTGCTCGCGATTACTTTTCCCGCCAGGGCAATATCGTAAAGCAAACTGGTGAGAACACCGGTTGCTTCAGGATGGCTGCTCTGTTCCTCAAGAATATGTCGTTCAATCGTTGTGATCTGGTTGTAATCTTCGTTTCCATCAAGCATATATCCGCTCCCTTGAACACTATTGAGTCATCAAATGATACCGTAATGTGCTTCCTAAAACTGCGTAGAACCCATAACCAGATTATCTAATATTGATTATACTTACTAATTCACACCCTTCACAGCAATTCGGTTAAGACGAACCACTCGTCTGGTTGATTCTCTGCCTCTAAACATCTTTTAATAAAACCTTGTTTGGTCAATTCTTCCACAGATTGTTCAATATTGATTCTAGACCAACGAAAAATCTTAATTAATTCTTTCACTCGGGCAGCGCCAACTGAGCGAAAATATAGTTCAGACAACTTTTGGCGAGCCTCACTTTCAGATATATTTTGTGCCTTTTGAGATATATCCGGGTAATGCCGTTGAACGATATCATAAGCGAACGCATATCGCCATCCACCAGATTTAGTTACGCCCACAGGTAGGATTTTAAAATCAGACTGTAATTCTGCCATGGCGCGATCAAAACGACTACCGCTTGTCTTTCCTGTGAGATGGGTTTCCCGGCGCAATTCGATCATATCCAATGGTCCTTTCTCCAACAAAATTTCATAAACTGACTTCGCCTCTTGCGTCATGCTACCCTGCTCGTACAGAGTGAGATAATCATCCTCAAATGAGCCATAGTTATTAGAGAGAGTATAAAAATAAGGCACGACCTCAAAAGAGATCATTGTGGCTTTTTTACGCAGAATTTTTGCATAATACCATTCATTATTACCCAACAACGAATCCTTCCAGCGCCATGTTACATGACCCGGGTCATCGTGTGCATTTGCTACCGGACGGTCACCTGCAACGGCTACCCAGAGGCTGGGGAGTACAACCCCCTTGATTGGCCAGAAATAAACAAAACCGCGATCGTTAACAAACTTGATCGCCTGCTCCTTTGTAGTTATTCGTTGCCCATTTGTCGTTCGAAATGTTTGCGCACGATATTGTTTGATGATATCGCTGAGAATTGAATCCATAGACCTACGTATCACTTCGGATACCCCATTTGATCTATTCTAGCATGTCTGTGGTTATGAGTTACTGGAAAAGCTAATACGATCGAACTTCTGAGAAGATAATGTTTGTAGAATGCAAGCCCGCATGGGCAGCAGTGCAGGCATATCTTTGACTGCCTGGAGATTGGCTCGAATGTTCTCCTTCAGAGCCCATGCAGTACTCACTTTAATTTCGGAAACCCCGGTCATCCATACCCGGTTACCCCATTATATAATGGATATATTCCCCTCCCCTGCGAATTCAGTGGGGCCAGTATCGTTTTTCGATTAAAGGTTATTCAATCGACTGTAATTCAAGATTTCAATCCCCCGTTTCAAAAAATATGCACCCTTGTGCCATTACCGGTTAATTCCCAATCAGATGGACTTTCTATTTCCTGATCGTATTGAGGAGCAGTCCAACGGAACAACCATTTCGCGTCTTCGTTGCGCATATTGACGCAGCCGTGGCTCATTTGTAATCCAAAATTTGTATGCCAATAGGTTCCATGCAATGCATAACCTCCTGGGCTGGCAAAGAAAAGTGTCCATGGCACACCAGGGAGAGAAAATCCCCCGTTTTCTTCAACTTCCGCTCCGCCGGCTACACTTCCCATGTGTTTGGACGGCATCTTTGAGTAAATCCTGAATTTACCTTCAGGTGTGGCGGTTGGTAATTCTTCTTCGGAAAGGTATCGGTTGGGGATCCCCGATGAAATACGCTGAGTGAAAACGATTTCATCGTATTCATAAGCTCGCAGCGTTTGCTCTCTCAGGGATATTTCAATCCGCTTCTTTTCGGGAGGTACATGCGCTGAAATTGGGGCATATTCACCAGGAGTGATGTACCGCAGGTGTTCCGTGGGGACAAAATATTTCTCCATCTTGCTGAGCTCACTCGTGACTTGGTACCAGGCTCGCCCATCCGGACCTTCATCAATATCAGTTACCCAGTGAGTTGAAGAGTAGTACAAACGGGAGCCGCGCCATGGTTGCCACCCATCCCAGATTGAATACTTATATGCAGTGGTATATGGAACGGTCACTTCAAAAAGCTGACCACTCTCTTCTATCTCACTCAGGGGTTCGTTGAGGCGCAGCTCAACGGTCTGCAAATGTGCGCTGTGCATAAAGCCACCCCAAACACGGTACCACAATGTATTGTAGAATTTTGGGGCATCTGGGGGATGCAGTTCTTCATAGATGTGGACAATCTGATCGCGGAATCGGTTCCCTACGATTGGCGATTTGTCATTTGGTTTCGAGCGCACATCAACCTGAGCGATAGCAACCCGAGCCAGTTTTCCAAGGTCCTGCTCGCTCTGGCGTGGGAAAATTGGCGAAAAAGCCAGACTCCCCAAAGCTAATCCACCTATTTTCAGGAAATCGCGTCTTGTGATCATATTCTTCATCAAGAAATTGTTATTCACTCAACTGGATAGATCAAGCAGAACTTTAAACTCGACTTATTACTGAGTTTATTCTATAATACTTCCACTAGAATGTGAATGAAAAAATAAATTAGCATTCCCTAATCAGACTATATTTGTCCTATTTTGTTTGGTAAAATAAACAGGGCTTAGATTTTTCGCCATTTACATTTAATGGAGACATACATATGCACTCAGAAACTGATTTCTATATTTGCCCGGTTTGCTTCCGGGTATGCGAAACTGAAAGCGAATGTCATCAACACAAGATGATCTTATGCCATGCTGGGGAACCAGGTGACGAACGGCGTAAACCAGTGACAGATCATTTAGGAAACCCTATATCCCGGGCTCCACGTTGGTATTTAGAGGCAATTGGTTGGATCGAGGTAAAGTAAAAGAAAATATTGAGGTATGAAGAAGGCGCTGCCTGAAAAGACACAGAATCCTTTATTCAAATCACCAAAAGGAGGGCAGGTTTTTATACCTGCCCCCTCACTGATGGCAGCTAAGAAATCCACCCTACATCTTTTTTGACAGTCCCTTATTGTTCTATATAACCCAAACTATTGCTACATTCGTACAGGGTGATTCGCGCTTATCCCTCTTTATACTTTAAAGCGGCGTGGGCAGCTGCTAATCTCGCAACCGGGACTCTGAATGGGGAGCAGCTTACATAGTTGTTCCCAACCAGGTGACAGAATTCGATGGAAGCCGGATCACCACCGTGCTCACCGCAAATCCCAACTTCAAGGTCAACACGCGCTTTGCGCCCATCTTCGACCGACATCTTCATCAACCGACCGACGCCTTCCTGGTCCAACGTTTGGAATGGGTTAGCAGGCAGGATGCCCTCTTCTACATAAATGACCAGGAAGTTACGCTCAGCATCGTCGCGGCTGTATCCAAAAGTCATCTGGGTCAAATCGTTCGTCCCGAAGGAGAAGAATTCTGCGACCTCCGCAATCTCTTCAGCTGTGACTGCAGCGCGCGGGATTTCAATCATCGTACCGAATTTATAATCAAAGTTTACGTCCATCTCTTCCATCACATCTTTAGCAATGCGCTCCAAACGTGGTTGGATCCAGTTTAACTCATTTACCGTTCCAGTGAGAGGGATCATAACCTCTGGCTTTACGATAATTCCCTGCTTAGTTTTTTCAGCCGCCGCTTCAAAAATTGCTCGTACTTGCATCTCAACTATCTCAGGCATATAGATGCTCAACCGTACACCGCGTAATCCCATCATCGGGTTGCTTTCATGCAGGGATTGGACGTTCTTTAGCAATTCTTCTTTCTCTTCCAGCCCTTCCGTTTCGCCCTTGACACGCATGGTTATAACTTCTTCAAGCAGTTCTTCTTCAGAAGGTAAGAACTCGTGCAGTGGGGGATCGATCAAGCGAACAATCACTGGATATCCATCCATAGCTTCGAATAACCCGGCGAAATCGGAACGCTGGTATGGCAGCAGGATGTCCAGGGCTGAACTACGTTCTTCGGAGGTATCAGCTAATATCATCTGCTGCACGATCGGAAGACGCTCTGGTTCGAAGAACATGTGCTCCGTCCGGCATAAGCCGATGCCCACTGCACCATAAGAGCGAGCGCGGCGTGCATCAGCCGGGTAATCCGCATTGGCCCATACTTCTAAACCTTTGGTTGGCCACCCCTCGGGGGCTTTGCGGATACCAGTGGTGGAGCAGATTTCATCCGCCCAATTCAGAAGCGTCATCAGGTCAGTCTGCTCCTCGAGAGCGGGGGCTATCGTCGGCATCTGTCCAAGGTATACTTCTCCGCTCGACCCATCTACCGAGATCCAATCACCTTCTTTTACAATAACGCCCCCGGCTTTCATCTGGAGTTTTACCAGATCAATTCGGATTTCAGCAGCTCCCACGACACACGGAACGCCAAATTGCCGGGCGACAACAGCAGCATGCGATGTTGCACCCCCTTCGCTGGTCAAGATACCCTTCGCTGCTAACATCCCGTGTACATCATCCGGCTTGGTGAAAGGTCGCACCATGATTACATCTTGGTTACCTTCTTTTGCCATTTTTTCGGCTTTATCGGCATCAAAGTAAATCTGACCGACCGCAGCACCAGGAGATGCATTCACGCCTTTGGCAAATTGTCGTCCTTCAGATTCTGCCTGCTCCAGGGCTTTAATATCGAACTGGGGATGCAGTAAAGTGTCTACTTCATCGGGCGTCACTCGTAAGACGGCTTCATTTTGCGAGATCAAACCCTCATTCACCAGATCTACTGCGATCGTCACTGCCGCCTTCGCAGTGCGTTTCCCTGTGCGGGTTTGCAGCATCCACAACTTACCGTTCTCGATCGTAAACTCGACATCCTGCATATCCCGGTAGTGTTTCTCTAATTTATCGCAAATCGCCAGAAACTCCTGGTAAGCTTCCGGCATGGCGTTCTCAAGGTCTTCAATCTTCTCCGTGTTACGAATACCGGCTACAACGTCCTCTCCCTGAGCGTTCAACAGGTAATCTCCGTAAATTTTATTCTCTCCGGTCGCAGGATCACGGGTAAACACCACACCGGTTCCCGAATCCCAGCCCATATTCCCAAAAACCATGGTGACGATGTTCACTGCAGTTCCGAGGTCATGAGAAATTCCATCTGCATTGCGGTAATCTACCGCACGCTTTCCAAACCAAGACTTAAAGACGGCTTCAGTTGATAGCTGCAACTGCTCTACAGTGTCTTGCGGGAAATCAATCCCTTTATGGTCTTTTACAACCGCCTTGAAAGTTTCAGTTATTGTCTTCCAATCTTCGGCAGTCAATTCTGTGTCAGACTTCACACCTTTCTTTTCTTTGTATTCCGCCATAGGTTCTTCAAATGCTTCATCTGGAATGCCTAATACCACTTTACCGAACATTTCCACAAGGCGTCTGTAAGCATCATAAACAAAACCTGCATCATCAAACTTTTTGACCAATCCTTCAGCGGTCTCATCATTCAAGCCAATATTCAATACGGTATCCATCATACCTGGCATTGAGAATTTGGCGCCAGATCGACAGGAAACAAGCAAAGGATTCCCGGGGTCGCCAAATTTCTTACCGGTTTGGGATTCTACTGTGCTCAGAGCCTCGAGTTCCTGTTCCCACATCCCCTCAGGGAATTTATTACCCTCCGCCATATATGCGATGCAGGCTTCTGTTGTAACCGTAAATCCGGGAGGAACTGGAATTCCAGTACTGGTCATATCAGCCAAATTGGCCCCTTTTCCACCTAGTAATGCACGTACATCCTCCCACTCGCCCCCAACAGCGTTCTTGGCCTTATCAACTTCATTAAAAAGATACACCCATTTTTTTTCAGTCATTCCTCAAACTCCTATCATAAATTGAAATATTTCTAGTGCAAACACCAACCTACAAGTCTACCACATAGTAACGGCATTTCAAAATTATAGACGGTTTATTTGCTTGGATATCTACTTCAACTTTTTAACATCATAGAATCATCCGGAATACCCTGTAAATAAACTTCTTATGAAAATATTGTTGACACGCCTGCACAACACCGTTATAATACTGCTCGCACTGTCCCGGCAGTACCTTGCTGGGACAAAATATTGTATCCAAATCCCCAACTTCCCCGCAGCACTGCGAAATTGGATGGGTGAAGTAAACTTACATCTACAATAATGAACGCGGTGGTTGTGGTGAAGTGAAGCTTGGAGGAAACTTATGAAATATGCTATCGTCGAAAAAGGTGGCAAACAGTACAAAGTCATCAAAGGCGGTACCATTGATGTTGACCTCTTCTCCGGAGATATTGGCGATAAAGTTGATCTGGAACAGGTCCTACTCATCGCAGATGGAGATAAGATCAGCGTCGGAACACCCACTGTCAAAGGCGCTCAGGTAAAAGCCACCGTTCTCGCACACGTGAAGGGTCCAAAAATTGTTGTGTTTAAATACCGTCCTAGAAAACGCTATCGGGTAAAAACCGGTCACCGGCAAAAATATATTCGTTTACAAATCGACTCAATAACGCTAAACGGGAAAAAGCAGGCAAAAAAGAGAGGAAAAGATGGCTCATAAAAAAGGTGGCGGTTCCAGCCGCAATGGTCGAGACAGCAACAGCCAAAGATTGGGTGTCAAGAAGTTCGGCGGTGAACATGTTCTTTCCGGGAATATTCTAGTTCGCCAGCGCGGCACCCCTATAAAACCTGGTCGTAATGTTGGTAGAGGTAAAGATGACACACTCTTTGCTACAATTGAAGGGGTTGTCGTCTATGAAAACATCCGCGATAATCGAAAACGCGTCACTGTAGTACCACTTCCAGAACTGGTAAGTGCATAGAATATGGACAGAATAACTCTTTAAAGAAGATTACCAGTTAGGAGATTATTGAATATGAAAAATGATATTCACCCGACGTATTACACTGATACTCAAGTAATATGTGCCTGTGGCAACACTTGGACAACTGGCTCCACAAGCAAAGTGATCCGTACTGACATTTGTTCCAGTTGCCATCCTTTCTACACCGGCGAACAGCGCATCGTGGATACAGAAGGTCAAGTAGATCGCTTTTACAAAAAATTACAGGCGCGCGAACAATTTGTGCAGGACATTGAAACGCGCGAAGCAGCACGCTTAACCCTCGATCGCACGGTTGAGGAACTCGAATTAACCAAACGTGCCACCGCAACACTTAAGAAGGCTGAGTTAAATAATGTCGGTGACATTATGGAGAAAATGGCGCTCGGCGAAATCGCATTGCTTGAAATTGATGGTTTTGGACGAAAATCACTTGCTGATTTAAAGAAACGTTTACGCCAGATTGGATATGAACTTCCAGAAGCTATGGAAGAAATCGTGGTTTAAGTTTTCTTCATCAGTTCGTAGATAAAATGAACGGGCAGGTGCGAAAACCATCTGCCTGTTTCTATATGGACAGGAATCGAGGTCAAGGGATCTATGAAACACCACACCGGATCGATAGAAGTCATTACCGGATCAATGTTCTGCGGCAAATCAGAAGAACTTATCCGTAGATTACGCCGGGCGTCAATTGCCAAACAGAAGATTCGGGTATTCAAACCAGCTTTTGATGACCGATATGCAGTTGAAAAAGTAACTTCCCACTCTGGAAGTGAATTCGATGCCGTTCCTATTTTAGGTGCATCCGAAATCCCTCAAAAATTACTTACTGACACGACTGTTGTCGCTATTGATGAAGCCCAATTCTTTGATGCAGAATTAGTAACAATCACCCAAGAACTTGCAGATCGCGGCATACGAGTGCTCGTCGCTGGATTGGATACTAATTTTCGCGGCGAGCCGTTTGGACCAATGCCCGAACTTATGGCAAAAGCTGAAATTGTGGATAAACTACACGCCATTTGTATGGTTTGCGGTGAACCAGCTAGTCGCACGCAGCGTCTTATTAATGGCGAACCAGCCAAATACGATGATCCTGTGGTCATTGTAGGTGCCTCAGAATTGTACGAAGCTCGCTGCCGAAAACACCACCAAGTACCAAGGGATTAGACAATGCAAGACTATCGTGAATACCTTGACGAAATCCTTATCGATGAGGGTAAACTCCAAGAGCGCATCGCCGAGCTGGGCAAAGAAATTAGCCGTGACTACCACAACGAAAACCTGCATTTGATTTGCATATTGAGAGGAGGGATTATCTTTCTATCGGATCTCATGCGGAAAATCACAGTACCCAACACAGTCGATTTTATGGCTGTCTCTTCATATGGCGTTACCCGCCAATCAACGGGTCAAGTACGCATTACCTTGGACCTAAAAGATAATATTCAAGATCGACATGTACTTCTCGTAGAGGATATTGTTGACAGTGGATACACCATCGCCTCCGTGTTGGAATTCCTCAAAACCCGTCATCCAAAGAGCTTGCGTGTATGCACACTAATGAACAAACCAGCGCGTCGCGAAGTAGAAGTCCCAATTGATTATTGTGGTTTTGTGATTCCAAATAAATTCGTCTTCGGATACGGTCTGGATATGGATGAATATTACCGGAACCTCCCTTTCATAGCCACCGTCGATTTAGAACTCTACAAACCTGAGGAATGACTCAGACATCGACATTCCAATTTAATTCCGAGCTGTTCGATCGAATACGAACAGCACTTCCAGAAAACCAGCCAATTTATTTGGTCGGTGGCGCTGTACGAGACGCACTGCTCGGAAAACCTACACACGATTTTGATTTTATAGTGCCCGAAGATGTATTTGCAACGGGTCGTCGTTTTGCAAATGCACTGAATGCCGCGTATTACCCGCTCGACGAAGCTCGAGAAACTGTCCGTATTGTTTTAATCTCCCCTGATGGTCCCCGCCAGGTCTTTGACTTTGCAACTCAACGCGGTCCAAGCCTGGAAGAAGATTTGCGATCCCGCGATTTTACAATTAACGCTATGGCGCTCGCAGTGCACGACCCACAAAAAATCATCGACCCACTCGGTGGTGCAAAAGACCTCAAAGATAATTTATTGCGACCCTGTTCTGAAACAGCTTTCCTGGATGATCCGGTTCGCATTATTCGCGCTGTCCGGCAAGCTGTTTCCTTTAAGCTTTACATACCTCCTGAGACGAAACAATTGATCACCCAATCCATAAACCAATTGCCTGACATCTCACCCGAGCGTATTCGAGATGAATTGTTCCGTATCTTTGATGGTCCGCAGCCTGCTGCTGCTCTTCTTTCTTTAGATATTCTAGGTGCGCTGAAATATTTGTTGCCCGAATTAGACCTGTTAAAAGATATTTCCCAACCTCCCCCTCATATCGCTGATGCTTGGTCACATTCCTGGGATTGCATTCGAAAACTGGATGATATTTTAAAAGTTCTGGCTCGCGACCACGATCCCGAATCTGCAGCCAACTGGGCTCTTGGAATGGTTTCGATCCGCTTAGGACGCTACCGCGAACAATTGGACGCCCATCTCTCAAAGAAACCGAACCCTGATCGATCCATGCGATCTATTTTGTTGTTTGCTGCCCTTTACCATGATATAGGAAAACCAAAAAATCGCCAAATTACAGAAAATGGTCGCATCCAATTTCTCAAACACGAACAAATTGGGGCGGAAATGATTCGCGACCGTGCGCATAAGATGCGTTTAAGCAACCACGAAATCGACCGGCTTGCTTCTATCCTCCGCCATCATATGAGACCATTACTCCTGACACAAACAGGAGCATTACCGTCTCGTCGAGCTGTTTATCGCTTTTTCCGCGATTGTAGAGCATCCGGTGTTGATATCTGCTTGCTTTCTTTAGCAGATGTAATCGCTACTTACGGTCCTACCCTTCCAAAGGACATGTGGATTAGCCATTTAGACACTGTGCGCGTATTGCTTGAAGCCTGGTGGGAGAGAAAAGAATCGAACATTGCACCTCCAGCTCTAATAAACGGCAATGATTTAATTGAGACCTTTGGAGTTGAACCTGGACCCTTTATCGGATATCTATTGGCAGCAATACGCGAATCACAAGCGGCTGGTGAATTAATCAGCCGGGATGATGCCCTACAATTTGCACACGCCTGGTTGAACGAAAATCAATAATTATAAGATCCAGATACACCAATATCGGATCCGTATCCCCTTTAGCAGGGTCTTTGATCATATCTAATTGTCAGGGATATATTTCCTCAAGCACTGGCTGGTAAAAACAACGACAACCTAAACTGTGCGAGCACCCCTCAACAGGAAGTTTCGGAACAGCATCCTTAGCATACGCTCCTTCTATATCCCGGCAAGCCGGGCAACAATCATGTGCGACAGAGACACGCACATAGTTGACACGAGGATTCGCTTGCAATCGTTTTAATGCTATCGATGTAGTTGACCAATCGTTTAATTCCGCATCACAGTTTATACATTTAGTCGCCGAATCCAGCACCTGCGTATGGCACTTGGAACAAGTTTGCACAATTACCCTCCGGTAGTAAGTTTAGTATCACCAAGCAAAGCAGCGCTTGAACATATACTATGAAGTAATTGAACCTTATTAAATCTAGAACAAATCGTGCATCATGGTTGTTTATCCCACTCAAAAAAGGAGTTCAACCATGAGCACGATACCCACAAGTCTAACAGAAAAACAGTTTGAT
>SDBT01008447.1_pt1 | contig 16831 bp, 15 predicted proteins | sample 2277101 | NCBI WGS metagenome assembly SDBT01 (sample SAMN10404973, study PRJNA504765) | marine sediment metagenome | isolation source: marine sediment core GS10_PC15, 103 cmbsf | place: Arctic Ocean: Southern Knipovich Ridge | collected 2010
TTTGTACAGTCTGGGAGCTTCAAACAAAAGAAAAAAATGGTGAGTCACGATTCTCGATTTCGCGAAAAGAAAGCGAAACCGTTTCTCACCTTTCTCGTTCCTTCCCTCTGTCCTTCTTTTTTTGAAAACGGTTCTTTTCTTCACTGTGGCTCGTTCTGCACTCTTTTCTGTGTTTCCAAGGCAATTTTCGCTGTAATGGAGCCAATCGAGAAAAAACAAAAACAGGTTTCCACTCTCTTTCGCCCGGGATTTCTGAAAGGGACGCTTGCAGACTCTCTGTTTTACTTTGGTACTTGCCCTGAAATACTGAATGTGATTTTGAGAAAGTTGGATGATTTAGATGCTATCTGTTTGTTTCACAGACTTTTGATCAGTGAGAAAGAACGTGAAGACCAACTCCAACTCCTTGACCCTCTTGTCGTGACCATGCTTCCTCTTCTACACAAAATGGTTATGAATGTCAGGTGCTGTCTTGATTCGTGTCAGCCGTTAAACATTGAGGATTATGGGAATCTGCCTCACAGTGGTCACGCGTGGGCCCCGCTTTTGGGCCCTTCGATCCCAGAGCGATGTTTTTCGATGAGATCGACGACTCTTCTTGAGGAGAACTTTCATCGTCAGTATTTCTTCCCTGTGGGCTTCAGAGGAGAGCACAACGAGTGCCAAATAATTCTAGATTTCTGGCTTCAAGATCAGACGTTTCGTGTAACTAGGATGCTGATCTTTAGTCGTCATGGCCACATGAAGAGAAGGATTTATCGCAACGATGGGAATCAGTTGACAATTACTGAATATCAGCGCCCTTCCTTTCGCGCTGAGGCTCACGTGCCTCAGCCAGAGAGGGATATTGATATCTGTATGCTTGGGTTCGAAGAACTGCGCAAATTCTCTTGGGAACTTCCCTGCACTCTGCAGCGATGGGCAGGATTCTACCACGGGCATCGATTTCTTTTGGACGAGGGTTTATACATACGCCGTAGCTCTCCATTGCATCCTTCTGGAACACGATTTCATCCAATGAAATCGGTTGCCCCTGGCAAGGTTTTGGCGGAAATGGACGCAGTGTTCGCCATACCCGAAGCGCAGATGTATTCCACGTGTAAAGAGGCAGAGAAGCGGGCTGACGGAAAATATTTCTTCTTCGACGAAGACCGTGACCCGGAAAATGACTCGGATGATGACGCCGACGACCCTGATTTTTTGCCATGAGCACAGTGTCAGTTTTTTAATCGTTTCTCCCTTTTTTCTATGGATTTTTTTTTGAAGTCACACTAATTGATACAAATCTCAAAAAAACAATGTTCGAAATCTTCGAAGAATCCAAACTTCAAACCAGTCGCCCAATCAGGGAGGCAGCGCAGCCAGAAAGTTCCACCCTACGACCAGGGCTTGTCCTATATATATATGTTAACTGAAATTCTATTTTTGGAGAAAATCTTACCAGCACGTTGATGACTTGTCAACACCGGTTTCTGATTGAAGCAGAGGTCGGTTTGTGTAGTGGGAAACAGATTTATTCGCAGGGGCAAAATAGAATTACTGAACAAGTTTGGCAAGATTCACGTTGGCGTTTGCAAACGCCAATGCGCGAGTTCCTTGGCGCAATGGACGCGGCAAGGGTATCTGCGCAGTCGAATATTGAGTCATTGCTCCGATACTTTTGTCTTGTGTATGTTTTCACACAAGGGACTTCCCGATTTTATGCGCAAGAGGCCGAGCTTGCATTTCATAAGGCCCCACGGTTCTCCTGGCGGGTGGTCTGTCCTGACACGGGCCACTGTTCCACTATTCAATTCCCTCTGTGCTGTGTTCAAATAGAAGTGATCTTTGTTGGGATCAAACTGGCGCGATCACTTTTCGCAAGCAAGCGATTCCAAGAAGCCGCCCTTGTTTACCATGCAATTATCGGAGATTCCGGGTTCTTGTCGTCGTATGGACAACCGGACGATGCATTGCGATTCTTCCTCAATGGATTCCGTCACGAAAGTGAATTTTGTTTGTTAGTCGAACGGATTGCTGACCTTACGGACTCCAGCAGTGAATACATGAAGTCCACAGGGGTAGCAGAGTGGATTTTCATATGCAATCGATTGCATCAAGTGGTCGCAGAGTCCCCGTTAATCGATGCGAATTACTGCCATCAATTGCAAATGTGTTTGATTCGAAGGTTGCCCGCACCTTTAGTCCGCAATATCTCCGTTGCTGAAGAACATGTGCTAGTAGACATTGACTCCGAAGAGGACGAGGAAGACATTGTGCACAGCACCGACTCAGCCGACTCTTCGAACGCATGGTTCTCGTACGTTTTGTCCCGACGGAGCCACCGGAAGATTCTAGAGATGATTTCGAGTAATGTCGACGAGGCGCTTTGCAAACACCGTAATTCCGACAAACGAAACAAGTATGAGTGCCACAAAGGTAACACCCCATAACCAAGTGACATAGAGAGAATCGCGTTCATCGTGGAATCGCCAGTGGTCTGGAATAAAATAAAGAATATGCGAATCGCAAGCCTGTAGCCAAATAGGATAGAAGTGCTTAAGCGTTTCCAAAAAGAAACTCATAGTTGCTATATATAATAGGAGAGTCTTACTAGGACATGTGGATTCGCGAACGTATATCATGAACATTGATGAACGTGATTTTTTCGAGAACTCTGATAATTGGATTTTTGAAAGAGTGCTTGTGCTTGCAGCACGATTTCCAGATCCAGAAATCACATTTATTAACACAAAAAATGACACCGTCTTGCCTCGTTCACTGGCTGTGAGCTACGCGTGGTATTTGGCATTGGTTGCCAAGAAGACGCACCTAGCCGAGAGAATACAAACAGAGTTTTCACCAACAAAGAAGGCAGCTGTCATCGGTCATCAGATCGTGTTTAAACACATGCGTCAGGAGTTGCACATCGCAGTCACCGGCGTGTTCAAGCATTGCTCGTTTGTGCAAATTCGGCAGTGGGTCCCCGAGGTCTGGCGTAAGGTGGCAACGCCTGAAAATCTGCCCCTCTTCACTGTCGATGTTTTGTTGGCCATTCAAGACGAACCGTTGCTCGCAGCTCTCTTTACAAATTTGCCTATGTTGTGGTTGCCGACAACGGCAGCAGTGATACCTGCTTCACAGAATATCTCGGAGACTGTTGCGTATCGAGTGGCTGCGCGTCTCCACCGTTTGCTGATTCAGCACCAACAGTGAATTCCTCGTCCAGGAAGGACATTTGACAGTCAAATGTGCGCTCAAAGGCGTGTTGGCAAGCCTGGGTATTGTTATAGAAAGATTTCCAACACTGAAGTGCGTTATCTTGGGTAAGTGGGATGCTTCTAAGGAGCACAGCTGTAGCTCCCAGTCGTTTCCATACATCCATAGTCAGTTTCAAGGTTTTTATGACGTCTGTGTTAAACCCCCGACTCTCTATAATGTCCTGGGCCCTTGCTTTCAGTGCGTTATAGTCTCCTTCCGTTAGCTTGAATGATTCCAAAGTATACATGTTTTCGTTGCAAATCTTCCTATAGAACGTTGCATAGGTCACGTCAAACGTCTGTGCAAATTCTTTGACATCCCCAAGCTTGCCGATGCTCTCATCGTTAAATCCTAGCGTTTTCAGCAGATCCATAAGATACTCAGCGGTCTCTGTGGGCGCCCGAAGCACGTTGATGTCAGAGAATTTTGTCCCAGCGTGCAAATTCGGAAAAAAGAACTCGCATGTCTCTGACCCCATTAATTGGATTAATTGCTCAAGTGAGGTGATGTATTGATTGTCCTTGCCGCGCAATTGGTTCAATGGTGCTCCCTCCTGTAGCTGGCGCAGGATGTTGCCGTCACAATACACTGATATGTTTCGCTCCAAGGTTGAGTAAAACAGCAAAGGCCCCACCAAAATGTTGAGGAATCTATACCATTTGGAGGAGTGCGCTCCTTGACTGGAATCCCCAGCATCCATGTATCGGCGCTCAGAACGTGGGAACCAATTGTGACGCTCCTTTTCGGAGATCAGTCGAACTTTTTGCTCCAGTTGTGCCTTTTTGGCCATCTGCTTCGCCTTCAGGCGGTGCGTTTCCACTTCACAAGTGGTAGTTGCTTCGCAGAAAGGCTCGTCCATATTTTTAACACAGTGTGCGTGGTAGTTGTGCCCGCATGGTAAGCAAATTACCACATTTTCCTGTCTGTCGCACACATCCAAACAAATCGGGCACGGAAGCAGACATTCCATATTTTTTTCGCCAAGACAGAAAGCAATTAGTCTTTAATAAAAACCGCCGATCCATTGAATATATATCGCTTTCCATATGATACCTCAGCCAATCCTTTCCTCTGGTCACATACATACACACACGCGATGAATTCCTTCATCTCGCTTTTTGGTTCCAGCAAAAGCGAGGGAATCTGGACGGCTGGCGAGTTGAACCAACACCATTTCCCTTTTCTAAAGTACATAGCGGTAGACGTGCGGCGGCAGCGCGTCGCATTCGAGCCAAGCGGATACTTTGGCAACATTGGCCTGTGGGAGACGTTACATGAGATTGACCTACCTCTTTTAGATTTCACCTTGCAATTTGATGCCTACCGTGGGGTTGTCTGCACTTATGAGTTCGGAGACACCGTGGAAGGGGTTCCACTCAGCGTGATGTTGTTATTGCTCTGCGATGGCGCGTATACCATGACTCTACTTAATGGAAAGACGAAAATGGAGAATCGGTTGCATCGCACCAAATTTAATCTCAGTCAAGGAGGCGTGCGCGCTTCCTCAGAAATCGACGGCATTCTCAATCGCTTGTGCGCGGCACTTACGATCAAAGAGGGTAAGTGTAAATGAGAAACAGGTAAAGGGGCAGGCATATGATATCGCTGCTCGCTTTTTTATGTATACAAATACCAGTGCGCTAGATGTCGTCGTCGTTTCTTTCAACGATGGTGCCTGGGCAAGGGAGTGGAGAGCTCGTCGCGGAAATTAATTCTCACGACTATCGTTTGGCACGTGAGATATTCCATCGGTACGACTTCATTAGCGCGATCAAAAATATCTTGCTTTCGAAGGTCTTCGGGGCCGGCATTCACCTCTACAGCAACAAAGATCTAATCAAAATGGAAGAGAGTCGGCGTGCACCGTTCCTGAAACGATGGATTACACTCGGACGCAAGATTTTCGAGGAATGGTACACCTTAGGCATCGTTCCCTACCGTTGGAAGTGGGACCCGGAACTAGAAATGGATTTTCCCGTGATCATATCGGAAACGATGGGCCTGACCTATCGGCTGAAAGTCATTACCACAGCGCAGTCCAAACGGTTTGAATACTATGCCACGGGTTCCACCAAACCAGATAAGACAGTATTGTTCTTGGATGAGTTCAATTGCAATCCCGAATTCAATGGTTCTCTCACGTCGCCTATCATCCAATTGCGCTCGCTTTACTTTACTCTTGTTATTTCGCACACTTTGAAAAGCAAAGCATCTGCGCTGAAGGCAACTCCGCGATTAATTGCGGAGACAGCAGAGCCGCTTATTCAAGCAAGTCTACAAAATTCAATGACCGCGTCACAGCTCTACCGTACTAATGTAGGTCTGCGCGAGGCAGAACGAGATGGAGATAGTAATATCTTGCATCAAATGCAACGGCAGGCACTGGATAATCGCAAAATGATGAATGCGGCATGGGAGGAGTCAAATCGCGCAGGCCAAACCATGACCTACCGAGATCTGTTCCAAAATGTCGCAGCAGGTGGCCCAAGCGTGATAACTATCAACGACCGTCAAAAAATAACAGCGGCCCCTCCGGTTGCCGAACCTGATAATTTTGTGGAGTTCGAGAGGGCCTTGAAACAGTACATGGCAGCTGTTTTGCAAGTGCCCTACGGGATTGTTATGGGGGAGACGACTTCGCGCACCGCGGCCACAGCGACTGACCTCACGCTGCCGTCTTTCATCCGCGAGATTATCGCCCTGAAGATGATGCTGGGAACTGTCCTGACGCAGTTGTTTCAAGAATGGATTCGACGAAAGCGCGATCGTGATCTAACTGAATTTAGAAAAACAGTAAAAACTAAACGAGGAAAACGAAAACTGGAAAAGGATTACATGGGAATGAACTGGGGAGATTTCGACGAATCTCTTGTTAAAATGACTCTGATTCATAACGATATTCAAGACCAAGCGGGATTGGCAGCACTTTATGTCGCAGATGTGCTATCATACTCGCAGTTCTTACACGAGCAGCTGTCCAACCTACCCTTTGATCAAATGCAACGCGAAGCACTGGAAGAGCGCGCACTGAAAGTGCCGGATCCTTTCAGTCCCGAGGAGAAGGGGTATCTCGCTCGCGAATACATTGGCAACTTGTTGTTGGGTACGAGTACTGGCCTCGATCGGCGGGATCAGGACCGCGAAGATGCCATTACCAAGGAGAAGCGCGAGGGGATGACATCATTGTCGCTTGGTACGCATGCCAAGCGCAAAAAGACTGGCTCCTCGTCATCAATTGTTACAGAACCAACGACGACGAACACCAGTTAAACGATCGACGGCTTGCCCAAATTTCACGTCGAAGGGCGTGCAATATGCTGGCTTCACTCCTGTGCGTGATTTGTACGTCCAAGTTCGTAATATGAATGTCGAGGCGTCGAGATCGACAATTTGATTGGCGTTTCTGTTCCGTGTAATCGTTAGAATCTCGCTGAATCGCCAGCAATAACCCTTGCTCCTGGCAAAGTTGATGGTAGAGCAAGGCTTTTTGGTGCAGATGGGAGCAATGTAAATGCTCTGGCAGTCGAGCACGCGATATGCTGGATTCACGGGGAACCCGTCGTCTTCAGCGTCGTTCCAGAAGAGAATCCATTGAACTCGTGCCCGTGACTCCTTGCAAAGGACGCAAATCGTCTTCTTGGCAGCAAGTTTTTTTTTGGATGCTTGCTCAAAACTGCGGCATCCGCAGTTTAAGGTGGCAGGGCCTGTGCCCCCGAAAGATTGGTAACGGAAGACGGCGAGAGCCCCGCAAAATGGACATAGGAAGAAGAGTTGCGTGCGCAGGGTGACCACATCGGTGACGCGTGCCATCTTCCCAAATAGATCAACTTCCACGCATGGGGTATCGTGACACTGAGAATAGCACTTACTTGCGAAATGCACTTTATGTGCCAATGCAACTGAATTTTTAGAGGAGGCATTACTGGAAGTCGAGACACTTTTGATGATTCGCCGTTTCTGCTCTGACAGAAGGCAAAAGTGCTGAAAAGGTTGATCGATGTTCTCCAGATCCATATCGTGAATGATGTCGACATGAGTTTTCGCTGTCGCCTGTTCCTTGCGGGATGCGTGTTGTTTGGAAGAATCTGCATGACCATGCTTGAATTCTGCGCAATTGGGGCACCAGAGGACCACTGTGTTGATCAGGGGTCCGTCTGCGGCGAACGTCCGCTTTTGATGTTTTATCGTTGCATTGGAAAGTGGATACAACAATAACGAGCGTTCGTAAACAATAGCTTCCATCAGGGAGAGAAGGAGAAAGAAGTCCCGCCGATTTCCATCGAAGATCTGCTGCAACGCGTTTTGCACTTCACTTTTTTCAGTGTCACTCATAAAGAACCCGGTGGCCGTGCGAAACAAGCAACAACTGTTCAGTGTCAGGTGATACACTTTTACCATCCAATCATACCCCCAATTCGTTGCCTCTCGGTCGCGCACGCGCTGCCATGAAGCGCGCAGTACATAGCGTAGCTGAGGGATGAGATTGGACGGCAAGTCCAATCCACAGAAATCGTACATCCCTTGTTGATTTGCACGGATCCGTTCGGGATCCTTGTTCTGCACCAGATTACGCATTTTATGTACAACATAAAATGTCATGCATTCATCGTGAGGACGGAGCGATAAGTTCAAAATGCGTTTGTTTGCCTGAGTGAACACGCGTTCGCACTTGCTGAGCAATGGGTTACCGTGTTGCCACAGCAAAGACTCGGCGATCCCTGTGCACAACAAACCCGCTGTGTCCGTCTCTGACTGCAGGAGCGGGTCGTTGCCGTTGTCGTACACGAATGTCTTGACAATGGACCGTGGGTGCTGTCGCTGGAAATCGGTGGCATCGATATCTGCGCGCGATGCGGCGTATCCATGGGCAAGACGCAGTGCTCTGCGATTGAGGACATTACGAACGTGATCCAGTGCAGTGACAGTGATATCTACGATCGACGACCAGTAATACAAGCGTTCCAGAGTTGATTGGAGCGCAGGCATGCACTGGATCAAGTACATCAGATACTCGCGAACAGAGAACAGCACAAACAAGCTATTATCTGTGCACCACCGTATGAACTTCTCGTTGCTCATTTCTGACAGCACGAAAACCGTGTAGACGTGTTTCCTGGCGTAAAAATTGGCGGAAACGCGGCACCAGGGGTACCCACCCAACAGCGAAATGCTGATACACCGGAGCAAAAATGATTTCAGGGCGGGGATTTTGTTTGATGCCAGCGTTTTGTCAATGTTTTCCACCATGCCCCGCCGACGGCATGCGTGAGGCAGGAACTTTCCAAAGAATTGCAACAAAGGGAGCAGGTGTGGGTGATCAGGCAAAGGGAAGTCTCCCACGTCAGTTTCCCACTGTTTGTTCCAAAACCCTAGGTAGATTGTCAGGAAGCTGAAATCAGGAAGGCACGAAAGTGTCATCGGACGTATGCGCGCGCCCTCGGACTGTTTCTTCTCTACGTCCTCTTCGCGGAACATCTGGTTGTGTTCCATGATCAATGCTTGGAGAAGCAATTCATCTTGTAGGAAGCGCAGGTGTCGAGTGCGCTGTCCGGTACGGAAATTGTGTGGCTGACCCAGTGTTGTCAAAGCGGTAATGCGAGTCTCCAACTCAGCGATGCCCCGTACTACTGTCGTGTAGTATGGGTATCGCTGTTGTTTTTTCTTCTCTTGCTCCTCTCCCTGCTGTTGAAACACATTCAACGGATCCCATGGGGGGTCTTGTACTCGTTCATTGCCAACCCCGGGAGGGCATTCGTGCCTGTCAAACACAGGGGGGTAGACGTCAAGAAGTCCGTGTTTCATCCAGTGAGCAAGATTGAGGACCGGGCTGGCAGGTGCGCTCTCAAAAAAAATACTGCCAGCCCTTAACGAAAATCCGGGCGTATTGTAGCAGGTACGTCGGGTACCCGACAAGACGGGACCACCTTCAATGCTAGCAAGTGTTCCGCCCCAGGGCGTTTCACAGGCTTCAGTGCTGATGGCAAGAACATCATCACGGGTGCAGGCAAGCCGAAGAAATGACCCGGGGGGTTGCATAAGGCAAACTCTTTCAACAATTCACCTGGCACCTCAAATAGATTTTCAAAATCGCAGTGTTCGCCCGCGTAATCTCCAGTCTCTAACATGGTGGCGACCAGTAACCACCCGAGACTCACTCCCATCAATTTGCATAGCAGGCACACGTTTGGATGGAGCGGAAGAACCCCTGTTCGATAGAATTGCATGCGGTCGTGGAAGTGCAGAAACTCTCGCAACTCTGGCACGCGATCGCCCTCTTGCAAATGCATCAGGAAGATTTTTGCGCCCTCACAATGCCTGCCACGGTGGCACGGCCGCTCCTCACGCGCAGGGTCTGCCTCGCGTAACCACAGCTCCATGAATTCCACGCTATACACTTCGGACACACGAGGATTAGTGCACAGCCGCCGTTGCTGTATTGCAATCGATTCATTTGACATCGATGTCAAAGTGCCTCCATTGCTTGTTGCAGAGATAGGTCGTATGGCGCGCTCAACAGCTTGTGTTACATTCTCGAGAAACGCGTCCTTCTCTAGTAGTCGATCAGCATCTTTTAATCTTTCTGGTTGCTGCGGCACAGGGAATAGCTCGGTGTCCGTTAGATCGATTCCCGGGTTTGCATCCAAGAGATCCTCCCCGGTTTCTGGTCCCAGAGGAAATGGTTGATGGTTAGGTTTCCGGCGTTTCAATTTGGCCAAAAGCTTTTGTTCTGACTCGACCAGGGTTTTGGCAATTGCTTCTATTGACTCTCGTGTATCGTCTTCGTCGAATGTGTTCTCAGCGTTTCGGACCTGTTCCTGTCGTTTGCGTTTCAATCGATTTTTCTTCGTGTGAAGCTCCACAGAGGACTCTTGACTCTTGCGCCGCACAGTGTTCACATTGTGCGTCCAATTGTGCAAGGTCATCGGAGCACGGGTGCTTTCGAAGAAAGCGGAGAGGGTGTTCACCACATTATCATTCTTGTGGCGCACATTACGAGTCCAATTGTGAAAGGTCATTGGAGCCCTGGTAGCTTCAAAGAAATCCGACATGATGGTATAGGAAAGGGTGGAAGGATTTTTTTTCCACCGTCAAACAAAATACAAACTTTCCGCTTTTCAACTTTTTCCCTTTCCCCTCGCTCATCCTTCTCCAATGACTTCGGCCAATTGCGATCCGTTGTTGCAGATAGTCATCAGTTTTTCTGTAAATGAATACCAGAAAATCGTCGATGATCGCCTCGCTTCACCTGTTTCCGTCAACCCTGCGGCCATCGACTGCATCCTGCGGTCAGTTCTCTTGGCAGAAATCGCGGTCGGCGTGGATGGTGAGAACGTCCATTTATTCAAAAAGCGTAGCGACGACGACATCACCTTTGGGATACCCTTGCAACCTGCGTTGAAAGAAGCGCTACTTCAGAGGCCACTGGAGAAATTTTTTGCAGTGATAAAAAGGTCGTCCACTGTCGCAGACATGTCTATGAATGGAATTGTTGTACTGGATGAATTCCAGTACAACGCCACTCTCCATAAATTGATGGATCGAGATCAGCTGCTGCATAACACTGTCAGTTATATCGCTGAGCATCTGTTGAAACCTGGCAATGGCGGAGTGCAAATCCTGTCAGCGGCGATCACGCAGCTCCCTTCAAAACTATATGAGTCGTCCCTCAGTAAAACACCGATGATGAACGCTGCATGCGATCTCTCAGAATGGTGGACTGAGAATTACTTGCCTGGATTAATCATTGATTAGTAGGCAATACAATCTCATCGTCAAGGTTTTTCAACAGTCACTGTTAACAGAATCTGCGTTGTATATATTACAAAAGAAAATCCAACAGACTAAACGCGCTATTCGCTGAGTTTCTGCAGCAAAAAAAATTGGTATACTCGCTCCGAAATGAAGGCGTCAACTTGGGGGATTTTGGTCGCACTGCTGTTGGCAGCATTCGCTTTTGACGTAAGAGCGCAGTCAGGAACAGGAACAGGCACGGCGCCTGTAACGACAGGCACCAGTGGAACGTCGGGGACCAGTGGGACGACAGGGACTACAGGCGTTCCACAGGGCGCGTGTTGTCTACCGAACGACACTTGCTTTGGGTGCAACGAAGTTGACTGTACCAATTCCTTTGGATTTTGGCTTGGCGGACAGAATTGCTCTGCGGTTAATTGCTCAGGTATCACGACGGGCACTAGCGGAACATCAGGCACTAGTGGCACATCGGGCACGAGTGGAACATCAGGAACCAGCGGCACATCGGGCACCAGCGGAACCAGTGGCACATCAGGCACCAGCGGAACATCGGGCACCAGTGGAACATCGGGCACCAGTGGAACATCGGGCACCAGTGGAACATCGGGCACCAGTGGAACATCGGGCACCAGCGGAACATCGGGTACCAGTGGAACCAGTGGAACATCGGGTACCAGTGGAACCAGTGGAACATCGGGCACCAGCGGAACATCGGGCACCAGTGGAACCAGTGGCACATCGGGCACCAGCGGAACATCGGGTACCAGTGGCACAACGGGACCCGATACCTCGGGCGATCCGGGTGGGTGCTGTTTATCGAATGCCACGTGCCTCGTCTGCAATCCAAACGATTGCTCCACGGGCAATGGGACGTTTCTAGGACCAGGGAGTAATTGCACAAACGTAACTTGCCCGCCCGATGAATTCACTACTGGAACTTCAGGGACCAGCGGCACTTCGGGCACTAGCGGAACGAGCGGAACAACAGGGGTGTGTCTCGATGAGATGGGGGCGTGTTGCGTCAACGAAACGTGCCAGCAGTGTGGCTGCCAATTCTGTGTCAGCATACTGAATGGCACTTTTTTGGAGGGACAAAACTGCACGAATGAGACGTGCGCTGACGGTGGCACCACCGGTACCACAGGGTTTATTTGCGATGATATATCTGGCACGTGCTGTTTTGGGGAGGAAGCACGCAACTGCAGTGTGTGTGGGTGTTCCTTTTGCGAAAATACACTCGAAGGAATCTTTATGCTGGGCGGCCAATGCACAAACGACACCTGTCCGCCAAACGGATTCACCACTGGTACTTCTGGGCTCGGAACCACTGGAGTCGCAACCACTGGAGTCGCAACCACTGGAGTCGCAACCACTGGAGTCGCAACCACTGGAGTTGCAACCACTGGAGTCGCAACCACTGGAGTTGCAACCACTGGAGTTGCAACTACTGGAGTCGCAACTACTGGAGTCGCAACCACTGGAGTTGCAACTACTGGAGTCGCAACTACTGGAGTCGCAACCACTGGAGTTGCAACTACTGGAGTCGCAACCACTGGAGTTGCAACTACTGGAGGCGGAAACGCGACCACTGGAAGCTCAACCGGGGCTTGCTGCACTGACGAAGGTTGTCAGGACGGGGCGACACAGCAGACGTGCAACGATGACTTGGGTACATTCCTTGGAGTGGGGACCACGTGCGAGCAGGATGGGGATCGATGTGATCCATGCAACTGTATTTTGGATCACATGGTCATCGATCCCGAAAACTGCAATTGCCTACTCGTAACGCCCACAGTGAACTGCACATTTGACTTCTTCACTGTTGAGGGCCCACCGAGGCCTTGCGGGATCCAAGAAAACGCTTTTGCTCAAACCACGTGCGAAGATCCGTCTTTCTTCAATTTCGGCTTTTTGAACAACTGTATCAACGAAAGTAATACTTTTCCCTTGAGCGTGAACTACAGTGCATGCAATCAATTGGAACCCTTCTCGATCTGCGTAGACTCCGCGGCCATTGTCAACGTTACCTCGCAGCTTCTCTTGGGGCATGACGGAGCATGTACGCAGTGTCCAATTCCATTTTCATGGACATGTTGCAATACTGGCAATACTGGCACAGGGACGGGAAACAGTGGGCAATCCCCAGTTGTCAATGATGAGGACGACGACAACGACGACGATGACAACGACATATGCGTTTGTCTAGAAACCAATAACTCAGAGCCACTAGGAGAAGAAAACGGACCTTCGCCTGTTGAAATAGACAACAACACATGGTGGATCGTCGTCATTGTCTTGAGCGCATGGGTGTGTTGCATCTGTATCTTCGTCGCTTTTGCAGCGATGCCGCGAGGCGAGGATGACACCGGCTATATGGGACAGCCGTTGATGTCTCAAGACTTCGGAGGACCTGAAGTTGACATCTCCACAGACGCAGAAGCTGCTCCTCGGGGATACAGGAGGGCGATGTATCGGGGGTAAAACATTATTGTTTGACGATGCTTATCTTGTGATGAGCGCATTTTTTGGTAGAAGACGATAAATGTGTATACATCAAAAAAAAAGAGCACAAATAGAAGTGACTAATCTCAAAAAGCAAACCGATGGCCAGTCTGTACAGCCGTCTTTTCGGGGGTGCTATCCTTGAAGAAGAAGAAGAAAAAGAAGAAGAAGAAGAAAAAACCATTGCATGCGAAGGAGCTGTAGAGAACGGAGAGCTCACTGTACCTCATGTTGTGTTGTCAAAGGATTTTGACAACACATACAAGGCGAGTCAAAAAATCGGGTCCCGGATAAATGAAGCTCAACTACTTCGCACACGAGAAGCAGCACATTGGTATGGGACCCACCGTGCAAGGCCTACAGGAGTGGAATGGCCCGAAAATGTTGTGTTGGGCCAAGAGGGAGAAGGAGCTCCTGGTCAAACGATGGAGCCCCCACTTCCATCGGAGCAGACAGTAGAGTCAATGGCACTGGATAAAGCGCGCAATGGACTCGCCACTCAAGTCTACACCAGCAACCAGCATGTTATCCTCCCGATTAAACAGCAGGATTGCTTGTATACTATTCAGATAGATGTCCCCGTGTTGCACGACGTCTTTGACGCTCAGACATCTAGTATCTATCGCTACGTTCCCGATCGGATCACAATCGATGCGTTGAAGTTCCCGAATGAGTGCCCCTTGACCAAAATCGCCTGCGTTTCGCCCAACTCGCAGAGGACGGTAGTCAGCGCACTGTCCCCAAAAAACGAGAAGTTCAGTGTGATGATGGAGCCTCTCCCTGGTAACCTGGAATCGGCGCAACAAATGTTCGCCGAAATGCAGACACTTGCCTTGATTCCACACAAATCCAGCATTAGTGAGTGGTTCCAATTGGGCGCGAGTGGGGAAGAAGATTTTTTTTGGGTAGAAATCAATTGGATGACAATCCCGTATTTGCCTACAGAAGTCCACCAGGTAGACGGCGGACACTATCGCGTGGACCAAGTGACAGGTACTAAGATACGCGCCCAGTTTGAAGACGCGTGGACGCGTATCCATGCAAACACAGACGATTTGTACAATGGAATTCCGTCATTTTCATGTACATCAATGACCAAGGTTGGTAACGTTGGTGACTATCCTGTGACCGGCCTGTTGCAGTGGACAGGCTTTCGGATTTTCATCCCATGTTATCCCCAGTGACAAAGATGTTTGTTTATGCTTTATGTGAAATACAGAAAATCGTTTACAAAAAAAAGACTGGTGAAAACAACAAAGAGAAGCAATTGGCATGCCAGCGTTCTATCCGCCAGGTGCGACATCGCGTCGAGATTTCGCGGCCTTACAAAAAGTCTGCGGGTACCATCGAGTGTACGATGAAGCACGCGATGCTTCACGCTACGGCATTTTTTCAAATACGACAGAACACAAGCGCCAAGCAAAAGGCACGGCATCGGCGACAACGATTCCTGCCGGAATCATACGGTTGCGAAAATTCCAGGAAGTCATGGCCATTGGGTTCAAATTCCCATTTTTTAAAAAAACCTACTTCACGCAGGAATGGGACAAATGTGTCATTCCCACATTGGCAGCAGCCATTGTCGGCAGCGAGTGGGAAGTGCATGGGCAGGCTATCTGCGAGGCGAACGGGTGGAAGCATGTTACTCTCCAGGCGGCATTCAGCACGCCGCGCCAATTCGGTAAGACATTTAATGTGGCGCGAACAGTTGCATCGTTAATGGAAATGGTGCCTGGTCGACGAGAGATCATCTGTTCAACGGGACGCCGCATCTCCATGTACGTCATCTCGATTATCGAGGCTTTCCTCAAACATCGGGGGTTCGGTTCGCGAATTAAGGTAAGCCATCCAACTACAGGTAGTCGTATTATATTTTTTCATGACAATGGAATGATCTCCGAAGCAATTGGACTGCCTGACAATCCAAGGATAAGTATTTCTCTCTCTTTTGTTGTTATTCCCGTTCGTTCTTGCTGTCGTAGTGGAGTACGGTGGAAGGCGCTGTGCAAAAACAGATTTCGGTAAGTCTTTCTTTATTCTGTTATCTTAGTTTCTATTTGACTTTCCTCAATCTTCAGTCCGTTAAAGGATAGCGCCAAGACAGGAACCTGCAGTCTTCGGCGTTTTTGCTCTTTTTGCCTTTTTTTCTCTTGGGGGATGGGCTCGCCGACAATGTCAGAACCCATGTAGAATCTCCTTATGGTTTTCCCGAATTCCGTCTCCTCTTCCATCAGCTTATGCAGGTGGGCAATATCACGCGCCTTGAGGTCGCCCCAGTACCATTGAGGTCTATTCCCTTGCCGTTCGGTGCGATCGCCCCAATACTCAAACCCGTAGTCGAGTGTTAGTTCAGTGTCACCAGAAATATCTCGCAAGCAGACCAGCACACCGACATATTTCTCGATGCCATTCATTTTATGCAAGCCGCCCGGAGAGATTAAAATATTCGCGAAAATGGCCTGTATTCTCGGAGTTTGCTCTCTCAGTAGATGTTTCGTACTTTTTGGCCATTCCCATTGATGGTTCAGTCTTGCTGTCCATGGCACAAATGGCGCTTGGGCCTTTCCTTCTCCTGGGTATGTACCCACTGATAGCAGGTTCGCTGGGGTTATGTCTCCGTCGATCCACATGAGATTGTTCCAAACTGGGATCTCTATTACTTTATCGCTGGCAGCTTCCGCCTCTGCCTTTCTCGCCCGCGTAAAGATGATTCTACCGCCGTATTTCCCTATGTCAGCATTGTAGCCGAGGTTCCGATTCTTCTTAACGAAGACCCCGAAGCCTATGTTTGGATCTTTTCTTAGTTCACCCCAGTTAGGAATTTTTTGTTGTGGGGCGAAATATTCTTTGATGGCGTGCCTCATTCCTGGGATTTCTGGCGTTTCCTGCTTCCCGTCTTTCATGAATTGTTCTATGAGAGACTTTACGGTGTCTAGTTCATAATCGTCGCCCGTTTCAGCCCATTCCCGAATCCAATTTCTCGCTTCAGCATTTTCTACGATCCGCGTATCGTCCGGCTTTCCAACACCAACTATGTGCTTTTTTTCAATATGGAAATCGGATATCACTTGTTTGATGATATTCAACGTTAGAATATCCAGTTTTTGCTGCCCGACAGGTTGCAAGGCTTCGACGAGCCCGGCGACCATTTTTTTCCATTCGCGGTCAGCTTTGGCCGCTCTAGCTCGTTTCCGTCGGGCTTCCGCCTCCTGGTCCAACTTTTCTTCTTCTTCTTCTTCTTCTTTTTTTCCGCGTTCCATTTTCTTTTGCAACGGAAACAATCACAGATCACTAGTCGGCAGGGGAGAAATATATTCTATGGCTTTATCGTCAAATT
>SDBT01008448.1_pt1 | contig 16831 bp, 15 predicted proteins | sample 2277101 | NCBI WGS metagenome assembly SDBT01 (sample SAMN10404973, study PRJNA504765) | marine sediment metagenome | isolation source: marine sediment core GS10_PC15, 103 cmbsf | place: Arctic Ocean: Southern Knipovich Ridge | collected 2010
ACTGTGGTTCCACGGCAGTGCAGGCAACGCTGCCGATGCTAATACGCAGATGTATGCGGCTCTCAAAGACACCGAAGGTGATATATATTTATCGCTAAGGTCAAGAGATTATTCATAAATGCCAATAAAAAAAATAGGAGGGTCGATCCACCGACCCTCCTGACCGCCATCGCCAAGGATAGGGAAGAATTCGGCGGAACTTCGTGAAAGCGCCGAACTACCCAACGATGCCGGTTTTTTTGTTAGTCTTCAGCTTTAAGCTGTTACTATTTAGGTTTCAGCCATTGGATGCCTTGATAAGGTTGATTGAGGTCTTGGTTTCAAAATAATCGAAAAGAGCAAAACAGTGAAGATGACTATAATATTAGAAAGCCAGTCAGTTAAACTCGCCGTTCAGCCGGGAATAGGCGGGAATAGGCGGGAATAGACGGGAAAAAACGAGAATACCCGCTGCGAAAATAACTGCAACTATCAGCCACTTGAGATTAAAATATGTGTTAGACTTTAGCATTGCGATTGGCTGTTAGTAGTCAGATGTCAAGAGATGGATATATCCTCAACAGGCTGCTTTTGACCGTCTCTCGGGAGTTTCCGAAGCGCCTTATCCCACTTGTCTGTTATTCGTTTCTTAGAGAAAGTTTCTTGGTATACCTGATAGCAGTGCAGTTGTATGTCTTTCAGCTCTTCGGCGGAACTTGATATTCGTTTCAGCTCGTTAACAACAGAATCTAACGTTTCGGCCGTTAAAACCCATCCTACTTTGTAAGTTTCGATCCATTTTGCGAGAGCCGAATCTCTGCTTCCCGCAAATATTACTGGGCGACCCACCGCGAGCGAACCGAATAATTTTGATGGAACAACGGTACCAGTCCATTCTGCTTTCAAACTTGCCAAATGAATATCCGCTGCGCCAAGCCTTGCTTGCAACCGCTGCACCGGTGCGAAGGGCACAAAGGCAATATTCTTGTCCTCATTGGAAATTGCTTTTCTTACTTCGTGGGCTGAATTACCTCTAATACTAAAGGCAAACTTCACATCTTCTCCTCGTAGCCGTCTAGCCAGATCGAGGATTATGCGATAACTATGGGCTCGGCCGAAATTGCCAGAATAAAGCACTGCGAGTTTAGTATTACCGAAAGTTTTCTCTCTTTCCGGGGTATTTACTGGAAGGCAATGCTGTGGCTCAAGCAATGCCCACGGCGTTAAGGTTATCTTGCTTGCCGATCCATTATAAGTTTGCAGCTTGGCCCGCATGCATGCCCCAATATCCACAATAAGATCGCAGTTAGCATATGCGACGCTCAACAATCGCTTTGTGGCTCTGACTAACAAACCTCTTGGACTCAAAGTCCCGTCAGCGATAGCCGCTTCCGGATATAAGTCGAAGCACCAGTGTACCACGCGCGTCTTAGGCCGCACCAGTTTCCATGCTATCGCAACGACGATGCTAAGAATTGGGTCGGTCCCCACCACCAGAGCATCTATATTTGGCAATGTCTTTTTTTTGAACGCGATAGCACTCCATGCGCAGACCATCCACATCGCGTTTAAAATTCGGCCTATTGTAGATGATTGGGGAAAACGAGGCCGCCAGATGCGCCTAATTTCAATACCGTTCCAGTTTTCAAAAGCTGTAAATGCCTTCGCTTCATCCCGGCATCCCCTATTGCACGGCATCGCGATAACCTGCCACCCGCGTGCTTGCAATTCTTCTCCAAGCTGTGTGAGATGCTGGGCACTTACGACATCATCCGGGTAAAAGTAATGATAGAAGATCAGCACTCTTGGCATTCTTATTGTCTTTCCATTCCGGAAGGGTAGCTTAGACGGGAGACCTTAATCAGGAACATGTCCTAAGGATGAGACAGCCGCTTTTCTTACTTGTTCGTCTATCCATCGATAAGTAATTTCCATCCCATGGCGGAGTTTGATGCTTGGACACCAACCCAATTTTTCACGAATAAGTCTGTTATCAGAGTTTCTGCCTCTCACGCCCAATGGCCCTTCTACATGCTTTATGGTCAGTTTTTTGCCAGCGATATCCATGACCATTTCAGCCAGACCATTTATTGTTACCATCTCTTCAGAGCCGATATTAACCGGGCCTATGAAATCTGAATCCATTAACCTGCGGACACTTTCGAGACATTCGTCTATATAGAGGAATGAACGTGTCTGCTTGCCATCCCCCCATATCTCTATTTCTCCACCATTCGGTGCCTCCGCAACTTTTCGACAAAGAGCAGCTGGAGCCTTTTCCCTGCCGTCGTTCCATGTCCCCTCAGGGCCAAATATATTATGGAATCTGGTGATACGAACCGCCAAACCGTTATTTCTGTGGTAAGCTAGGTACATGCGCTCGCTAAACAGTTTCTCCCACCCATATTCGCTGTCAGGAGCAGCAGGATATGTCGAGTCCTCAGAACACTTAGGGTTATCTGGATCCATTTGGTTGTACTCGGGATAAACACAGGCAGATGAGGAATAGAATATCTTTTTAACCCCTGCTTTGCAGGACAAATCAACCATATTCAGGTTAATCATGGCCGAATTATGCATTACTTCAGAATCATGCTCGCCGGTGAAGATGTAACCTGCACCGCCCATATCAGCGGCCAATTGATACACTTCGTCAAATGCTCGGTCGGTAACCTTTTTGCAAACTATGGTATCCCGTAAATCACCTATAACAAAATCATCTGCTTGGGTCTCGCTGAACTCGGGATACTTCAGATCAACACCACGAACCCAATAACCCTCTGTCTTTAAACGCTTCACCAAATGCCCACCGATAAAACCACCGGCACCGCATACGAGTGCTCTTTTCATTTTAACAGTCTCCTTTCGTCATTAACAGTCAGTAATATCGTCTCCTACGACTTGTGAAGCTTTCGGAGCATACACTAAAACATCAAACAAATTCCTCACCGCAACGTTTACAAAGATCAATAAAGATGTCCTGCCAGTTGGCCGCGTAGGCCTGTCGACTGAACTTGGATTCATACTTTGACAATGCTGCACGCTTAAGCTCATTTCGTTTCATACCATCGTTAATAAGTTCCAAAATCGACTTTGCTAGTAACTCAGCACTGCAGTTATGCAGAACTAAGCCAGCGTTGCTGTCAAGCATGGTGGGAATTTCCCCTACATCCGATGCAATTATCGCACACCCAGCCGCCATGGCCTCTATCAGAACAATGGGTTGCGCCTCGACCTTGTATTTGCTCGGAAAAACAAATATATCAGCATTAAGAAACATTGCTGCTTTCTCACGGCCATATGCGCCCTGCACCCAAATCAGCTCTACAGCGCGTGACTTATTGATCTCTTCAACCATTTTCCGGATCCAAGCCGCGTCATCGAAATTGGCATTGCTACTACCCCAAGAGGTAGCCGTCAATTTGCCACACAGAACCGCGCGAATATGCACCGAACAGTCTGTCATACTACTCAGGTTCAACAGTGCCGACAGATAGTCCTTGTACCCTTTGGCCTCATATAGGTTGCTGAGGTAAAGGATGCTGACTTGATCGTTCATCTCTCTAGGGCCTTTCACTGCTTGTTGTATTACGCGTTCGCATGTATTGTTCACAACCCGAATACGGCTGCCCTGGATACCCAATTTGATCAGCTTCTCCCGCTGATAGGGACCAAGGACTGTTATGGTCGTGGCCCGTTTCAATACCCGAGTAAATAGGCGAAGTATAAGATCTTCTGCCCGCAAAGTATTAAGGTAATAGCCATGCAGTGAAATGACACACTGCATCCTTGGGGCCATGATGGAACTCAGAAAAAACGGCAGACCATCACAAAGCAAGGCTTTGAGACCCTGGCTAAGGTTCAAGTATACAACAGCCTGGCGGTTGAGTGAGAGAACAGCAAAACGCAACCAGACTCGTGCGACTCGAGCCAAGAAGCAAAGCATATGTATGATTGACCAACACCTGTTCCTGTTAAAGAGCGGCATTTTCACCGTTTTGAAGCGGAAAGTACTGTCAGCTAACAGCTCCAGGATCAGCTTCGACGCCAATTCCTGGCCAGTCAACCTGTGGCCTGAGGGATAAAAAAATATGATTTCAGTTTCACACATCACAAATTATCCATCATTTCAAGAATGATGTCAGCAACTTTATCAGGGTTATTCCGCTCAACATCCACAAAACGACAATGGCTAATACGACTTAGGCATTCCTTCATTATTACTCGCTGACGTTCAATCTCAACACGGTGAAGTTCCTGTTTCCTCGCATGTAGAACGTCAGCAGGTGCATCAAGGAGCACTATCATATCCGGAACAGGCAGCAGCCAAGCAGTGGCTCGGCGGACAGACACAGGGATATGTAGGCCATATCGTTTCTGATCGATGAGAATATCATAGTAGTAACGTTCATATATTACGAGGGAGCCTTGCTTTAGTTTGGGGCGGATAATAAAGAAATAGCCAAGCAAAAAATCCAAAACGATATACACAAAAATCAGCCACGCCTTTGGGCCTTGTCGCAACTTGGTCGTATGTGGATCCGCAAAATCCTCTTTACCATCACTGCTGCTTATCCTGCTTCGATATGGCAGAAATCCGGGACGCCAATGCATACGGGTACTCCTGATGCCCGCATTTTTACACCTCTTCTCAAGAACATCGGCAACTGTAGATTTACCGCTGCCGTCAGGGCCAAAGAGAGCAAGTATGACACCAGTATTATTGCTCATGTTGCGAGAATCCTCCGGTAAAACTCCTCAATTCTTTCGGCAATCATGTTCCAGGAAAACTCCTGAAGCCTTGCCGGATCTGGTCTGACACCGGAACAGAGGACGCGCTGGACACATCCACGAATCGCAGCAGGATCATCCAGATATGTCAAACCAGGAAATCCATTAGGAAGAAAATGAGGTAATCCTTCGAATCGTGTAGCAACAGTAGGCACACCACAGGCAAGAGCTTCCAGTACGCTAAGAGGAATTTGTACGCAACCCCTTGGATCAACGATAGGAAATACATAGCAATCCGCTGCTTGATAAAACTCTTCAATGTTTTCCTGATACTCATGGATTACTTTGACCCCGGCCTGTTTCAGGGCGTTGACAATTTCGCTGTGTGGCCGGACGGTCGTGCTGCCGACAACGACCGGAAGTATATCCTCATCGTTCTTGAATTTGGTCATGGACAACAAGTTTCGTCCACGATTCAGATGACCAACATGTAAAAGAACCCTCTTGTCTGTGGGTAAGCCCAGTTTGTTTCGGATACGCCCGCGTTCCTCTGCGGATACTGGTCTGAACTTCTTGAGGTCAACGCCTACCAGCAACTCATCCGATATCAAAATCCCAAAACGCGAACAGTATTGCTTCCATTTTTCAGACTGCACGACCACTGCGTCAGGTTTGAACACACGAAAGAATACACTAGCCAACGCCGACCAATGCGGGTGGATAAATGAAATGATCGTTTTTGCGTTGTGCCCCAGGAATTGTTTCAAAAGGTACGCATAAAAAAATGAACGCCAACTGGGTCCCGCCATGTAATGGACAAGATCAATTGTGCCAAAAGAACTCGGATTGCGCAGCACTTCAGACACAGATACAAAAGCAACATTCATATCAGAGTGTGAATTAAGCAGGATGCTTAATCTATTAGCTATCTTTTTCATCCCTTCGTCCGGCTTGCCAGAAGTGTCTCCAATAAGTAGTATTCCCAACATCACTCAGTCCCTCGCAAGGACGCTACTTCGATACTTAAGAATCACATTCCAGACCTTAAAAGCCAACGTTTCCCGTGTAACAGAACATGAAGTCGATTGTTCACCGATAGAGATGCAAGCCATGTTGTCATGCACATTGACACGGACAGCCGGATATTGCATTGGAATATCCGGCAGACATCGATTCTCCCCGTTAAGGATTACTGCAACGCCGCCGGATGCAATGATTGATTTCACATCGGAAACAATGGATGCGCCGCAACCGGAAAAACCAATCTTCTTTCGCATTGGTGGGATGAAAATGTGCCATCGAACCGCCAGCTCTATGATAGCGTCAGCAAGCTGCTCCGCCTCCTCAGACGACGTTGCCTCAAGCGAGATGACAACGCCTTCTGGCTTGTATCCAACATCAGCACAGATGTTGACAATTCCGCGTATGGACCGGAAGGGTTGCAAGCACAGTGAGCGTAACAGAAAGGACCTCCGCATTTGAGTAGCCTGCTTCTCAAGTTCGTTCCAGTCATTATTCTGAACGTACTCCAAAATACTTTCGGCCCGCTTTTTCCCGAAAGGCTTGCATAACTCTGCTTCAAAAACCTCAGGAGCCTCTTCCACACACGTTTTGATACGCCTTCGATACTTCTCGAAAACAGATTTATTGTAAAGCAAGTGGTGAACCAGAGTAATCACTGCTTCGTGGGCTGAATGTGGTTTCCAAGTGCAACCATGTCTCTGCCGCATTTCGACAACTCCCTCGGCATCAAGAAAATGCAGCCCACGCCACACGCCTCCCGCAAATAACTCAATAGCCAAAACGAATCGTTTTGGGTAGATACTACAATAAAATCCAATGTGAACAGCTTGTGAACTCAGGTACTTGACAAAAGGACGCCAGTCAAGCTCATCTGCAACCCTGAGAATCGCATTTATACCAGATTTCATGTCTGCGGCAACCATCACCAGATCAACGTCTCCAGAAATTATCTCGGGATATTGCTCATAATTACGTTCTACACAGTACCGCAAGCCCTCGCTATCCAAAGCGGCAAATGCGTATTTTAAGAATTCCGAAACAGGTTCGTTTGACGTATCGGTTTTCATTTTTTGCTTAGGAACCATAATTCAACTACAATTCTTCCCAATCAATCATATCCTTGTCGTACTTGAAGTACTGTTTGCTAAATGCGGCTGCAGCCTCAGCTTCAGTTGGTACATTGTGAGGTTTCCATCCCACAGGCTTCTTTCCCACAAACAGCCATGATTCCCGCAAGGATGGTAAAAATTTGCAGATAAGAACAACGATCTTGCGAAGTAGCGGTGAAATAGCATCGAGATGGTAGTGGTGCGATGAAATCTCTACGGTTTCGAAGCCAAGAAATTGCCCCAGTTTTATTAAGTCATCCTTAACAAATTCTCGAACATGGCCCCGCCACGGGTACGAAGACCAATAGAAGCTGTCAAATGATGGATAGTTTGTCCTCCCTCTTACCAGGTCAATACGTTTCCTCAAATTGGCCGCATTGGGTACATCAATAAAAATGAAACCTCCGGTCTTCAGGCTGCCAAGTACTTTGTTTAGCAGTTTCCGCGGTGAATCATGGAAGTGTTCGATAACATTATTTAGAATAATCGCATCGTAATAATCGTCCAAGAATTCAAAGTTGCCGTTCTCATCAGGCAATAAATACTCGATGCCTGCCTTGGCAGCATAGCCGAGGATATTCTCTCGATTGCCTTTGAAGTTGTACCAGTCATCACCAAGATCGTCGAAAGCTGTAACGTTATATCCCACTCGTGACAACATCGCTGTCTTGTCGCAGGGACCGGCACCAAAGTCCAATATCCGAGCATATTGGCCAAGCCATCTTAAGATTGCTTTCGGCATCTCAAAATAACTGCTTTTTCTCGCATTTGGGATGTATCCCTCAAATGGAAACTCTCGATTTATCCATGTCCAGGCTTCGTCAAATTCTTTTTTAAAATCTATACTTGTGTAATCCGATGATTTCATAATACGCTCTAACAAAACCTCGGTCTGCACGCAAACAACGTCTGTGAACAGTTTTTACAGGCAGTTTTGTTAGACTGCCTAAGACTATCATCTACGTTTTTATCGTATTCGTTTTCCAGAAGTACAAAATCAATCTCCCAGGAAGTGAGGAAGGTCAAGCTTTCCACAGTGTGGAAGCTAACGGTTCAATTGTCTTTACCATAAGATTGCGAAGGCTCAGTTAATACATCTGGGCCGTTGTTGCTCAATGCCATACATTTTATGTAACAAATACGGCCGATAAAACCGTTGTGCATTGTTTATTATTAGCATTTATTTATATTAGTTAATCCGCAAATGTCAGCCACAACTAATCTGATTCTTGGATTTGAGAACTGTTTTTGGCACGCTGGCTTTTTGAGCGTAAATCAAGAAAGGTAGCCAGAAAATAACAATTAAAACCCATGCTCTAACAAACCAAGTCGTAGAATGTGTAATCGCATGTAAGGCCGGAGTCAAAAGGAAGATATAAAATAACTGGAAAACAACCTCCCCCCTCATTGCCCTTCGATATATATATTTCATTATAAATGCTATTGCAAAGAACTTTAGGGCTCCAATATACCAGAAAGACCTATAGGCATCAACCATTCCAGTGCATGTAAGACCTGTGCGCTGATAAAAACCATACTTCTCACTTGCCAGCTCTATAGGATCGCAAAGTTTCAAATATAATGACTCTTTGAAATCATGCCCTAGTAGCTGCCCTGGAATAAAATTCCAAACAAGCGCGTTCCAATGGGACAGGCCATAATCAAAGGCAAGCTCATCTGCAATGGCAGACAAATAATAGATCCCTACATATATCTCGCCCCCAATACCTTTGTCATCAGCCCCCGTTACGATCTTTCTGAATGATTCAGTGAAATCTACGTCTTTAAGTTGGCTCCAATCTCTTTCACCATCCCTTGATACTACCACGGCACGATATGCGCCAATGCTAGAGCAAAACAAGGCTCCACAAACTACTGTTCCAATTAATACTATTCTCGATAGTTTTTTTCGATATACAAACCATATAGTGCAAAGCATTACAAAGAAGAACTCAATAGCATACTCCCGCCTGCCCAGAACAACTATTCTCCCAAAGTACATCAAAAAACCACAGATGGACATAATCAAGGCATATTTGTTTTTGGTTTTAAGAAAATGCAGAAATGCCATAATAAAACCAAACCGCAGTAAACAACCCAAGAATATCATAATAGTAAGGATACCATGAGTAGTATCAAGCCCCTGCCTAAAACCGCTCCACCATTTAAGATAGGCAAGCGAACCAATTGTCGTTAAAATCGCAACACCATAATTCCACCGTTTGGTGTCATATGTTACAGGTTTTTGTTTTGGCAATATTTTCTTTTCAGCAATCCTATCGCCCCAAATAATTGATACAAAACATAATATGCACATGAAAGCAAATCGTTCATAACCCCAGTCTGGCAGATATTTATTTCCCAATAATCCAAATAGCGGTGCAACAACAAAACCCAAAAACACAAGTGCTGCCCAGAAAGGGAATTGATAAATCTTTGTTGCTTCGATAAACCCTCTACTGATTTGCCAAAGACAAAGACCAAGCAATATTAAGAAAAGTAGAATACTTAACATTTAGGCCATCTCTTTTATTAAATTCACAAGCCTCCTCCCCCAAGCTTCTTCGGTGTACAGTTCGGCAAGTCTTACCGATTCCCGTGACATGCTGTCTCGCAATTCCCTATCCAAGAACAGTCTTTCAATTGCCTTCGCTACAGCTTCACTATTTCGTGTTGGGATAATTATCCCGCTTTTGCCATTTTCTATCGCGTCAATCCCTGCTTCCTCTGTAGTGATCACGGGACATCCCGCAGCAATAGCCTCAATCCCAGTGCCAACCATTCCTTCTGCCAGCGTTGGAAGAACAAACATGTCAGCGGACAGAAACTCCTTCTGCATCTGCGCGGCGTCGAGCCTGCCAAGAAAATTAATATTCTTAAATCTTGACGCAGTAATTACTTCTGGGTCAGTTATTCCCGCTGCCCTGAAATCCATCTCTGGATATTTTGCCTTAAGTCTATCAGCTGCTTGCGCAAGATAATAAAGGCCTTTCCGAATCCAGTCACCACCAGCCCAGAAAATCCTTCCGGTTATTGGTTTATTCGTGTTGCCGTTATAGTTAATACTTGATCCGTACGGGCACATTCTTATTTTATGAGCTTGCAAGGGGCATAATTCTCTTATGCCATCAGCTACCCAGTCTGATGGGCACAGTAATATATCAGCTATGGACATGGTTGCTGCAATTCTGGAGAAAGAGACATCATCAAACTTCCTTGGCCAACTATTCTCAATCCCAAATCGACTATATTCAGGCATAATTATATTTTGGTATAAGGGGCTAATATAGACATCTACAATAATCTTTGCATTCATTTCTCTAGCATATTTTAGGAAGTCATAGTTTTCACAATACATGTTATAAATAATACTATTATCACGTATTCCCCATCGTTTCATGGTGTAAGATAATGCCCAAAACCAGAGTTTTTCAGTTCTTTTCTTACAATATGGTAATATATTCACTAGACATTTGTAGTAAGTAAAAAAATCAGTACTATAAATCTTGCTAGAGGGAATACCTGATATTCTTCTATTTGCTAACTTTAATATTTTACCTTTCCAAAATGGCTTGCAGACTTTGGCTAAGCTGCCCAAGAAACTATACTCTGACGAATCGGTATATAACGCCGCAAGCATTTCAGCTTGTTCTAGCATTCGCGGAACAGCATACCGGCGTCTTGCACCGTGTTGGCAAACTATAACTTTAGGTTTCTGATTCATTAAAATTATGTTCTAACAAAGACTAAAACACACTGAAATAACTTATTGAATATGTAATTAAAATCGGCCAAGCCTGGCATATAAACATCTATGGCCTTTACCGAATAATGCCTATTCGACCTCCAGATGATAACAACCAAACAGACAAGCTGGCCGGCAATATACGCCAGACACATTCCCGTAAGGCCCAAAACCCCGGCAAGGAACAAGCCTGAAATTGCCATGATCACCAAACCAGCAAATCTGCCTTCCAGGCCTATAAAGGCCTTTCCCTGGCCGCGTACAGATTGTTCGAGCATGTTGGCCAGACCGGCAAAGGCTGAACCAATAATAAGCAATCGGGCGGGATTAACCGCGTCGGTAAAATTACGGCCATAGACCAGAGGTAAAACAAAAGGCATAACAGCAGCTAAAATTCCACCGAAGAATAACCAGAGCAATACTGAAATACGAAAAGTCTTGGCTACACGTTGGAACCCACCACCTTTATTTGCCTGAGCCGCCATGGTAAAGGAAACCATACCGGCAGAATTGGTAATACTGCCGATGACGGCACTGGCCGATAAAGCTACCATATATAAACCGAGATTCTTTGCCCCCAACAACCACAATATCAGGGCCTTATCAGCCTGCAAATAGAGTGGCTGGGCGATCCCAGCAAGACCGAAATGGACGCTTTGCTTTACCAGGCTGGCCAGAGAATACAATTTGCCTAGTATAGAGTATTTTCGTATAGCTAAAAATAGTCGAACGACAACAACCGCCAGATTACCGATTAGAAGTGCAATTACAAACCAGCGAACCTCTCTTATGCCCAGCAGCCAAAGCCAAACCAGTATTGTCACATATAACGGATTAAGGATGGCCCGGGTAAAATTAAAGTTTCTAAAATTTCCACTACCCTGATCAACGGCGAGTAAATTCAAACCAAGATGATTAATCGGAATAAACAACACAAATACTCTTGCCAGATTAACAAGGTGACTTTCCGCTTGCGGCATGAGCAATGGTAAAACAATAAAGCAGACCAGCGAACTTATGGCCGATGTGATAAAGGATAGTACAATCGCGGTTCGCAAAACTTTCCCGTGATCATCAAGTTTCGCCGATGCCCTTGCAATAGCGATATTAGAACCGAATATTCCAAGCCCGGCAAACATTGCTGGCCAGAGAATAACCGCCGCATACTCACCCCTGCCCACCGGGCCAAGTAATCTTGCAATAAGAATTGCCTGTAGAACCGTACATCCCTGGATAAAGACGCTTGTTGCGAACGTGCCGACAAGAGCCTGAGCGCCAATTCGCTTATGATTTCGGGGCACGGCAAACCCATCCGCTTGTTTCGGTTCCTGCGTGGCAGCAGCATTGTCAGGATTAAACGTCATTGTTATTTTCATTCTCGGTAAGTTTAGCTCGCTCTCTCTAAAATCCAAAAAGACATCCTACCATGCCCCGCAACCCTTTCAAAAGTTAAGGGCCTATTCTTCCATAGTGTGGACCAATTGCTTGCTCGGAGTTTCTTGTATATCTGCGCCCATCCGTAAATATATGGGTGAGCAACAAATAAGAATGCGTTCGGTTTTCCGGCCCGCAACAGGCGCCATTTCATTCGTCCAAGAAATGACAAGGTGTTGACTCCAAGAATAAATATCCCACCACTTTTCGTAACTCGTCTTATTTCTGTGAGAATGTCATTCGGTGCATGGGCATGGTCTATGACATTGATGCAGGCGGTAACGTCGAATGACTCATCATCGAAAGGAATATTCTCGCCTTTTGCCTTTACAGCTTCCACTCGGGACTGAAGTGTTCTGGCGTAATTTTGGAGAGCTTTGTCTTCCAAGTCTATTTCCAAAGTCGATAACGGTTCTACCCCTATTATCTTGGAGAAATAGGGGGCCATATGGACAGCCAAGAAACCTATACCGAGTGGTCCTACTCCGACTTCCAGCGCCCTTAGCGCCTTCTTTCCACATAGATAGCCATGCAGTCGCTTAGCAACTTCGGAGTGCTCTGTAAGTTCGTACAATAGACGCCAACTGTTGTGTCCGGTGTCCGCCCAATTAGAGGCTTCTGAAGATTGAGCCTCTTTCCACTGTTTTTCACTGATCATCTGAATGTTCCTTTCTTTCTGCGCCTTTTAGTTGTTATTGAGGAATACACGGTTCCCCCTACGAGCAAAAATTAGATCCGGCGAGTTAAATTTTGGCAGAGCCTGCTCTGAGCGAAGCCGAATGGGATGCCCTTCATTTGCAAATGTTTTGGATGGTTCCAGTCGAAATAACTTCAAACGTCCCCTGATCATCACTTTCCATAAGAATCAAATCGAACTGCTGAGGATTAGCAATTAACTGACCATCTTGAACTGGGCTTATGCTGAGTTCATTATCGCCATAGTAAACACCATCATAAGCCCAGATACCTCTGTCCCCAAACCGACCGAAAGCCTCCTCTGACCTCGGCTTGTGAATTATTGCTATTTGTGCCCCGTCTGGTAACTCCTTACTTAATTCCAGCATGCTTTGTCTCATCTTGTGTGCGTACTGTCCGGTTGCCAGAATCTCCCTAACTTTTGCTTGAGCCGAGCAAATGTTGCCAATGATAAATAAACACAAAACGGGCACTAGAAAATACCTCAACCACCTCTTCTTCCAGAGATAAGTCAATATGATTGCTGAAAGTATGGCCAATGGCCAGAGACTCGCCATTCCATACATTTCACTAACCTTACCCAACAAGCATTGGGGGAATAACGAACACAACACTAACAGAGCCATAAACAGGACCTTTAATCTTTTTTCTCTTGTTGCCTTTCTGAACAATACAAACCAGCCAAACAACAGAGCGAATCCCCACAAGAAGGCAGGTAGCAGAAGTATGACTGCATGTATGTATTCCTTTGACACTATTTTAAGATACACAGCATAGGAGTTTACAGGGTTCAAGGAGCCTAGTAGTGTTTGAGCAACGTTCTTAGCAATACTTGGGATTACAAATCGAATACGTTGATAGCCTTCAACGTGTTCATCTCTGAAAACAGGTACTGGGGCTTCTATGATAGTATACCTAATCACAAAATATGCAATTATCCACACAATTATGAGCACGGCTAAGATTCCCGTTTTTCTCCAATAAGGATAACTGTGCTTGCAAGACAATAAAATCGCACTTACACCTGCAGCCAATATTGCACTGCTAATAGTGGATTCGCAAGTCAAAATCCCCATTGTAATGATGAATAGAAAGAGCACAGCTGCTCCCCATGGGACCCTATGAAATTCCTGATTCGTGATTTCTCTTTTCAGCCAGCGCCACAATATCCAGGCAGCCGTCATTGCGAATACCCACCCTAGGATATTCATTGGACCCCAAGAAGACGCAATTGGGAACACCAAGACTTGGGATGAAGCTATCCAAAGTGAACAGAACAGCGCCGGGAAAAAACTGGCTCCTAGTTCTCTTGCAAAACACCCTCCTAAAAGAGCAATTAAAAATACAGACAATAAGCTAACAAAGGCAATTCTTGCATTTTTATCGTTGTCAAACGTTAAATAGACAATAATGTTTGAAATCGGCAACCAGTGAATAGAATGGCACTTTGTAAATAAATCACATAGCAGGCTCTTAATTCCACTGCCTTCTGATTTTATACCTTTTACCATTAAATATGCGTCTCCATCATCGCCAGCCTGATATGCACCCCACACCCCCCAAAAAGCCAGTAATATGGTTAATACAATAATAGGGAGAACGACGAGAGAATATCGCAGATGGTTCCTAATAGCCATATTATTCACGATAAGGCGCTCCGATATGCTTTCGTTCTGACCTAGCAGAGCGATTAACGCCGTTCGCCGAAGTTTCGGATTCCACCGAAGTGTAAAGTACGAAGGACAGCGGCTTTTCCCCCTCTTCTGACTTTATCTTTTGTACCTCGCGCTTTCGCACTTCAGGCTTCAACCCTCGCCCTAGCGCGGCGATTCCAATAGCCGTGCCTAGCCGGAGGTTGTCCGCGACATCCTTGCCTTTGTGCCTGTACATCGCATTGTGTCAAGCTTGCGTCCAACTCCACATCTTCCCCAAACTACCAACCACAACATCACGTTATTATTGTAGCACTTATCTCGACCGGCTTGACTGGCAAATCTGCCAATACACGATAATGGTACAATTATCAGAAATTGAAATTCGTCATAACTTTTTGAAAAACAATTTGCTCTATATAGCAGCTAGAGAACAAAAATATGTTTGCTATAAGATTTCAGATCTGCTGTGCCAGCTTCTCTGATACTTATCAGATGGTAGATTCCGAATATCATATTTTAGATTGTTATGCTTGGGTAGTTGTGAAATGTTACATTCTTCAATCAGCCTGGCAAACAGAGCAACCTTTCGACCAGCAGATTCAAGAGAACCGCCTTTGTAAACCTCAATCTTCAAATTAAGACCCAGTCCAGACCGTCTGTCACGGATGGGCACATCCACCCTCAGCAGCTCTTCAGAAGCCGAATCGTTGCTTTTGTTCAGCCACTGCATCGTTCGAGATGTGCCATCGCGATTTGTAAGAGGCAAATTCACACTTAAAAAGTCTAGTTGCTCAGCTGCAAAAGAAACCGCGTCCCACCACTGGTCGAAGTCAGCTGCGCGGCGAAAGTGAAGCTGGGCAGTCTCAAAGGACCTCAGTTCTTCACTTACCTCGCTGGCTACTGTGTATTTTTTCCTAAGACCTTCTATCGTCTCCCGCAATCGGACAGAACCAACTATTCGGAAAACCAAAACGAGCAGGATGAGTAGACAAACAAAAACCACAACCGTACTTAAGCTGCGGGTGGCTATCATGAAGAGTCCCAAGCCAGTCATAATTAAGGTGGCTGCATACACTGCCAGGACGGCATGACGCTGGCGCAGGCCCAATTTCAACAACCGATGGTGAAAGTGTTCCTCATCCGGTGCAAATATCGCCCTCCTCTGCAAAAACCTGCGCAGCATACTGAAAAGAGTGTCAAAAACCGGTATACCCAGGGCAATGACCGGTAGTGCCAGACCCACAAGTGTGTGTGACTTGACAGAACACAGTATACTGCTGGTAGCAAGGCAGAAGCCTAGAAAGAGACTGCCGGAATCACCCAAAAATATCTTCGCCGGATTGAAATTGAAAAACAGAAATCCCGTTAGAGAACCCATCAGGGCAAGCATAAACACCGCCATAATAGGATTGCCAAAGTAAACCGCAAGCAGTGCAATAACGCCACAGGCAATAAGGGATATACCGACAGCAAGTCCATCCAAGCCATCGATGAGATTTACCGCATTTGTAAGGCCAACAATCCAAAAAATAGTAATTGGCCACGAGAGCCAGCCAAAATGGATAGTAAACAGATTCTCTACTGAGATTCCGTTGAGTTGAATGCCAAAAGAACAGACAGCTATAGCCGCAATTAGCTGACCAGCAAGTTTGTAACGAGCCCTCAAGCCTCTTATGTCATCAACAAGACCAATAAGGAACATAAATGAAGAGGCAGCTAAGAGAGAGATTACCTGAGGCCTGATCTGCCGGAAACTGTCACCAATTGTGTTTTGGAGGAACAAGACAGCAATCACGAGGCTCATCATCGCCACAAAGATAGCCACACCGCCGATGCGAGGGATAGGCTCTTTATGGACAGTGCGCACGCCGGGGTGGTCAGCGACTTTCAGACGCCGGGCAATGAAGATTACAACCGGCGTAATTACTAACGCAAGAAAAGCGGAGCCGAGATATACGGATAGATAAGTTTTCATTGAATTAGATATCAGATGGCAGAGTTTAGACGTTCCCTCTCAGGCGATGTGCTCCAGGAGGTCGGCGTCTATTTCCATAACGGCGCCCTGGCCGAGGATGGTTACCTCAAGGACCATCCGGGCCTTTGCATCTTTTCTTTCAATAACCACACCTTCGGTGCCCATCATAGGGCCGGAGATAATTCTGCAGCGACTGCCGATGGGCAAGTGTGGATAAATGTCAAGGTCAGCTTTGCTCAAAAGAACCTTTTCAATAGCTGAAAGTTCCGATATCAGGTTTTCCTGGTCGAATACCTCAATTGTCTGGCATAAACGATTCGTTGTCAGAGCGATATAGCGGTCTTTTTCAGCCCCACAAAAGAATACATAGGAGGTGAAAAGCGGAATCATAACATGGCGTTTGCGGCCGCCTGAAAAAATGACCTTTTCTCGCATAGGCAGAAAGTAGCCTATACCATAACTGAGCATATCCCAGGCAAAGACC
>SDBT01008449.1_pt1 | contig 16828 bp, 28 predicted proteins | sample 2277101 | NCBI WGS metagenome assembly SDBT01 (sample SAMN10404973, study PRJNA504765) | marine sediment metagenome | isolation source: marine sediment core GS10_PC15, 103 cmbsf | place: Arctic Ocean: Southern Knipovich Ridge | collected 2010
CAGATCGGACATTTTAGTTCTACCCGATAATCGTAGAACCGAGTTTTTCTACGTTTCTTAAGAGGTGCAGGATGAGGCCAACTGGTAGAACTCTCATCTAGTGTAAGAGTGGAGAGTCCTTTAGTATAGCCGTAACAAGCTATAATCCATCCTGCACATTTAACCAAATCTGTTTTTACCGATTTGTCGTACTCAAGAGACTGTAGAACTTCAAACAAATTATTATGTACCATCTCTCTAGTTGAACCCATTAGGGAGGTTAACTTGACTCGCAGTTCTTCACTATGTACCTGGGAATTTACTATTTGTAAGGCCCGGTACAGGTCTGCCCATTTGAACCGATAAATTGTGCCTACCACAAATTTATCTTTAGGACGATGTTTTAGTGTAAACCTCAATTTCCGTTTCATTTTATTCTCCTTTTCTATCCGGTTTGTGGTTCTACTCAGTTGGAGGTTCTTCAATAAGACCTCCCCTCATTTTACCACGAACCTGAGAACTAAACTTGAGTACCCGGAGTTGAGTATTCATATACCAAATAGCTTTTTTGAACTCAACACAGGGGTACAAGTTGCACCCCTGTATTGAACCCAGAAAAAAATTATACACTCGTCGTACCGGGTTCAGAACTAAAGAGACAAAGACACTTCTACAGACTTTGGTGCTTTCTTTCGTTGCACAGTAGCCTTTGTATCCGGTGGGAACCGTTCAATAGAGTTCAAAACATTTTCACGCTTGATCTGACATAGGGTTAACATGTCAGTTACAGGGTACACCATTGTATTACCCTTGGTATAATCAACAATCGCGTTGTACTTCATCAACGGTTTGAACATGGCGTGTGCTTTAAACTCTTCCTGCACTTGAACCGCCCAAGAAGCAAAGGCTGTTGGTCTTGCACCACGACCAGAACCCAATGCACCAGCTACAAGGTTAAAAATGAAATTTCCTTGAAAAGGATTAACTCCCTCTACTACAGCATTTTCTTCCCAAATAACATGGGAAACATAATTTTGATTTCCAGGTGTACCATGTTCAACGGTAATTCTATTAATTTGTCCCTTTTCAGCGGCCGGTACAATCGGCTGTCCTGTAGTAAGAAGTCTAATAGATGGAACATTAGGAAGTTCTACGCGTCTAACCTGTGCTTTTGCCATGTGTTTACTACTCCTTATTTCGGTTATAAAGTATTACGGCTTCTAACAAAAAAAAAAGCTAGTATCCCTAATAGAGTACAACTGGTAGGCCGTGCAGTAAGGAAGGGGGGAGTACCCTGCACCCAATACTCCAACGATACGGATAAAAGTGCCTCGACCAGTTGTACTCAATTAGAGATACTAGCTAAAATGAGGGTTTATACCCTCTGTAGAGTTCTAGTGACCTCTGTTCGGATCGTCTTTCCACACTAGAACTCTACAGAAAATATTAATTTTACTTCATGATTTGTACCTCCATTCTTTAGTGTTCGAGGAATGGTGAAGGATGCACTCTCTAATACACCCTTTTTGGTAATCTCATCCAACATTTTATACGTCAACGAACTTCTAATCGAAAAGGAGGTGGTAGAGCTGTCTGGACTACTACCGTTTTTGAAGACTTTACACCATTCCTCGTAAGAGTAGTGGAAGGGTTCGCAGGTTTGAGGGTATTCCCAGAAACCATTTTGAACTCACCCGCCACTACTCTTACCAGTTATGGTATAAATGAAAGCCTAGTATTTAACCCACTTTATTTCTAGGCTGGCCTGAGTTCTACTCCTCCCGAACTAGAACTCTCTAAGGGTACAGGCCATCTGATATGCAAAGCGACCAACGACAGTAGAACTAGTCGATCTGTTGAACCACTATACCGATTAGTTTTGCAGCATTCATATCGGTAATAGTGGGGAGGTCTGCTATAGCTTCAATAGCTCTATCAGGGTTTCGTAGCATTCTTAGAGCCATTGTACTTAGATCGGACTTCGGGGTATAACCACGAAGCTCGGTCTTAACCGCCTGAAGTTCTCCTTCGATTGGAAGAATAAACGTCCAGCGGTCCTCCTCAGAGTCTGTACCGAAATCAGGATTGACGCAGAAAATCGGGAACTGAGGCACGCCACGCATAAACTCACCCATTACAACGCTATTTGTTTTGATGTTATTACTCAGCGTCTGGGTACTGTCGGGGGTTTGTGTTTTAACGGCCTTTTTAGTCTTATCAGACATAATTGGTTATCCTTTCTATGGTGAGTACCGGAGTAATCACCGAAGGGTGGCCGCGTTTGCACATCAAGAGTATCTCATAAATTTTTCGAGTACCCCACTATAAAAAAGGTGAGTACAGTCTGAGTTCTCGTGTACCCGGGACAAAATTATACGCTCATCGTACCTGGGTTCAGGTTGAACTGGCCTTAGAAATTATACACTCGTCGTACCGGGTACAACGTGTAATCACTATTTCCTTAGAACTCCCCATACCGCTACCATTTGGCTCCCCCCTTGCTGGAGTACCACACTAATCAGAGTCAATGATAAAAAAAATTTTCCCTAGACCACTTTTATTTTGTGATCTAGGGAAATTTTATCAGTAGTTAAAATGCTCTATCTATTAAACTCTAATGAGCTTTTAGTTCCCATTAGAATTTAGATTTACTATTAGTTAGATTTCTGTTTACAATAATAAATTACGTTAATATTTTTAACTCGTTAAATAAAATGTTTTTCATTTTGTGTAACAGCCTCGCTCTAGAAATTGAGAATAAGAGAAACTTTAAAGTAATCCCACCAAGTAGCATAAAAAGCTTCGCTGTAAGGATACCAACATTTATAACATGCTATACGTCTATCTACTCTCCAACATTGTGTCATAGTAAATTCTTTATTTGTTGGCTTAATAGCATGTCGTAGTATTTGTTTTAATAATCGTATATTAAAATGTAGAACTCTATTCATCTTATGACATATACAGTTACAATCATCATTTGCACACAAATCTGCACAATACTTAGAATGTAATTTCATCTAGAGACTCTTGATAATTATCATCTAAGAATAATTCTATTTCAGCTTGGGTATCTTTGCTAACCTCATCATTACCATCTAACTCAACAAGAATATTTTGCAATAAGTTTATAGCACGTGCATAAAATTTAGACTGAGTTTTAGCAGTTATTTTAAGTGCATCAATACCATCAATGAGGTTAGCCATTACCATAACTCTACTTTTTTACAACGTAAACATTTTGCAACAAGTCTAAAATTATGTTCCCCTAAGATACGCCACTTATGTCCTAAAGTTATACACTTTAACTTCATCATATTTTTATCCACTGTTTAAGCATTTAGTATTCTCCATTCCAAATTCTTTCAAAGTGGTAAATACATGCTACCATTTTATTATTATATTCTCCATTATGGAATGTTTTGTGATTGCCCCAATTAAGTCCTGGAATATAAGGTATATGTTCATAAGATTGATTTTTACACTTTCTTATAAAACAAGGTTTATCTGTTTTTCTATGATGATCTGGAGGATGTCTTTCATCCATTTTATTAACGCCTCCAATGTTTCATCTTGAGTGTCTCAAGACTAATTATATGTTCAATAGGTATTCGTAATGTTCTAGTTATGCTACTATTCCAAGTTATCCCAATAAAAATTACTATATCATCGTTATTGTAAGATTCTAAAGCCTGTTGATGTTGAATAGCATCTAAATACATAGTACGAATACGGCCTGATGTTTCTATTTTATAACTATATATCATCGGAACTTCATTAAGATCGAGTACATTATCATTATCCATTTGCCAGCTCCCTCATAACTACTTTCTTTTTTTCTGTAGGTTTTAGTGGTGGCAATTTCTTTTTAGGTGTTCTAGGATCAACAGTATAAGTATCAAGAGTATAATCATAGGGGCTGTATCTACCTACTGGCCCGCGTAACTTTTTCCATCCAGCTTTACTAAGAACTTTAGATATTAGCTCATTATCAGACCTAACAACATACATTAGTATAGCATTGTAACTAAACTCATTCATCAATAGCTTTAGATACTCTGCTCTTTTAGCTAATGTTAGACTTTTACCAGACATACTATTAGGAATCATCATCCTATGTAGAATAACACCTGAACAACACCCAGGAATTGGATTATAATAAGACGTTGCTATTGTCATTCTATGAGGTTGTAATACAGTTTGACCACGTTTTTTATTATAATCTTTAACACGTTTTATTTCCTCCTTAGTAGGAGGACTTGTAATAGTTATAAGGCTATTACTTTTACTAATTTCTAAATCGCCAATCTTTTTGGCATCAATTACTCTTGTAGGATACATTACTTATCATATCCATATTTCGGGCGATATTTTCTTACTTCCTTTCGATATTTATGTTGCCTAATATTCCTACGAAAGAAGGGAATAAAAGTATCTTTAATTGTTACAATTACTGCAAAGATACTAAATCCAACAACAATAAATATAATCATTGGTAGCCAAAAGAATAGATAAAAAGGCCACAATCGCATATAATCAAAGTCCAATTCGACCTCCCAATTATTAATTGAAGAAATAAAAGCCCAAACAATACCAATTAGAAGATAAACCGTTAGATAAGCAGCCCAAGTAGGTATAAATATACTATCCACCACAACATCCTTGAGCTATATCATCTGCAATCATTTCACAACAATCAGAATCCATTACAGGGTTTACTTTAACCGCTTGAGTTTTCACTACTTCCTTTACAGGAACAGATATTTGAGTAATACTATTACCCCTAGACCTTGCTTTTATCTTTGTTAACTTTAACCCATCTCTTGGTGCGGGTAATAGTTTAATATCTTCTTCATCAATAATTACATCGCCATCATAGGCTCCATCCTCTAAAAAATGTACTAAAGCTTGTCGATCTTCAAATCCATACCATTCGTGATGAGACATAAATGGCAAAAACATTTGTACACCGTTCCCTTCCTTTTTTACCTCTGTTTCATTGAGCATTAGCAATACAAATAGTAAGAATATTAGTATTAGCATGGTATTTTCGGCCCGAGAAGTTACCGAGAATTCTCCGAGACTAAAGTAAAAGCTCCTTGTTATCATGATCTTCTTCTTCCATAAAAACTAAAAAAGTTCCATGTATATTACACATAGGAGTTATACCCATACTATCTACAGTTAGTTTACCCCACATAATTTCATCAAACGCATCATCATTAATCAATTCATTACTATCGTAAACACTTTTACAATCTCTAACACCACAATACCATGTTGAAGTTGCTGTTCCAAAGTCTTTTATTAGTATTTTTTCTGTGTCAAATAATCCCATAGTTTTGTTTTACCTCATCCGTGGTCTAAATCGACATTAAGTCCAGTTATAAAGTCAACACTAAGATTTACGCCTGTATGAAAATAGTCTACGTAGGTTTTTTCTAGTGTTAAATAAGGTGCAATATCAAATAGTTGTATAATTGCATCTAAATTGCACCCTGATAACATTATCATGTCAAAATGATCGTCTGTTTCAAGCAATCTAGGATTATCCCCTAGCTTTATTTCCATAATTGCATCCATATCAATATCCATTACTAGCTCAAAAGGAATAGCTATATTTATAGTAGAAGATTTATCCGTTTGTGCCATTACCTTCCTCATCAGGAGTTGGAGTCCAAGTATTTGCACCAGCAGTAGTAGTATTAATAAGAATATTAGCAGCAGCAGTAGTAAAAGTAGGAGCTTCAGGTTGTATTTCTACATTTAATCCTACATTTCTCCTTTGTCTTTGTCTATTTCCTATACGCTCAGGAGGAGGATTTTGTACATCAAAAGGTAGCTTTGATTTTTTAGGACGCTCTGAATTTAATCTATCTTCTATTGCTTTTATATCAGGCTCAAACAAATTATCTATAAAAGAGTCAATGTGCATAAGATAACTAAAAAGTACACCATCTTTGGGATAACCATTAAATTCTGGATGGCTTTGTAGACCTCTAACTCTACCATCAGAAGATTCAATACCCTCAACGATATAACCTCTACTTTTTTTAGCACCACCGAATGAAAGAGAAACTCCGAGATTTTTTCCTAAACGATTTACAGCTTGATGATGCATACTAGATACTGTGAAAGAACTTTTACCAACAAATCTAGAAACAATATGAGAATTTTTACTAGTCTGGTGTCCATTTTTACTAATCATAGAAGGATATAAACGCGAAGGTCTTTTTATTATAACTTTATGACCTCCTCTATGATAAGCTAATCTTGATGGAGCTATAACATCATCATTACTAATATCTTGCCATAAACTACCACCATGATATACATTTAACAATTGATGGCCTCTACATATACCCGACAATTTTTTATGAAAACCTGAAAAATGTTCTACTAATGCAAATTCAGCAGCATCCCTAGAGTCATTGAAACTACTATATCTATTTTTTTCCCTATATCTAGCAGGATTAACATCTTCCCCACCATCTAAAATTAGTATGTCGGGAGTGTCTTTTACCATTGGTAGTTTTTTATGATCAATTCTTTTAACTTCATACACAAGATCAAGATTTTCAGATTCTATGAAAGTATTTAACTCCTCAATACCGCGTATAATAGAGCCTCCAAAAGGTGCCCCTACCCATAATCCTACAGTAACTATTTGTGTACTCATTTTATATATTTCTCATATGCCTTAACTTTCTCAAAGTTTGGTATACCTCTAAACAGTATAGCATCATCAAAATTATCAGTAAGTTTTGCAAATCTATTAATAAGGCCATCACTATGTAAAATATTTTGCATTGTTGCTTCTATGTGCATTTGAGGTAAATAATTTACAGGCCCATTGGGAGAGCCTACTTGTCCCCAGTTAATAGCTTCCGATTCCATTACCTGAGAATTTTCTTGGGTAGGAGTTAAGAAAAATGCCAACCAAAATAGTAATTGTTTGCCACTAGGAAACGGTACTTTAATCCATGATTTTTTTATTCTATTATAAACACCTTCAAGATTATCATAGTTATTTCTAGTATTCAAAATAAACTTCTGACCATTACGTAAAAGCCATACCAACATTGATGGAGAAGTTAATGCATCACCAATATAAGTATCTAAAGTGGGAAAAACTATATCACCAGACCCATTATCATTGAGTTCTACTTTAATTGCACTGTCTAAAAGTGCATGTCTACCATCTCGTTGGTGTACAAAATCTTTTATAAATTCTGTCAAGTTTTTGTCTGTTAATCCTTGTCTAAATGTTCCACGCAGATGTGTCATATAAATTCTACTATGATTGTTCGCTACTCTTTGAGCATATTGTCTACCCATTTCTAATATTAAAACTTCTCTACAAGTTATAGCCCTTGGATCAGCACGTAAATTTCCTACCATTCCTTTATGAAAAAATAAAGGCATTGATATTTCAGGAAGATGTAAAGTCATACTTCCTTGGGGTGTAGTAATTGCTAAACCTTTCTTCATCTTACACATAAGAAATTTTACATATACTTTAAAAGATTTTCTAGAATCTGCTAGTCCCTCATCACTAAGGGATAATAGTTTTATTTCCATTTTACAATGTTCTCCTCATCTGATTAAATTCTTCGGTTATTCCATGAGTGATTGTTGTGCAATCCATCGTAGGAACTTTTAACAACACCGCTCTAAAATTTCTAGGAGAGCTAAGGATAAACTTAATAGCATTTAAATCAGACTCTATGCTTCCCCATAAAGGTATGTAATGATTCTTATTTATACTCTTTACAGTTAATACCAAATTTGCTATACCACTATCAAAGAACTTCTCTGGTTTTATATTCACCTTCTCGTTCTCAAAACAAATCATCACATTATTAATAAAATCACTAGTCCCTCCACTCTCACGAGTAGTCAATTCAAAACCAGCAGTATTTAGTATACTCATAGTATATAGAAAGAGTTTGTCAGAGACATCATCCCAAAAATCATCATAATGTACAGAGAAAGTTAATCCATACATCATTACAGACTCCCCAATAAGACCTAGTTCAAACATGTCAAAACTAAATATTTTTGGGAATAATTCCATTAAGAATTTTCTAAGAGTTCTTTCTGGCATAATTGATCTTAGAACAAAATAAAACTGCTTAGTATTATCAAAAGGAAACGAATCAAACCATTCAAACTTTTGCACAGTTTCCAAAGAATCTCCATAGTAAACAAAGTTATCTAATTGTTCATATCCTGTATCAGGCATTTTACATTAGGATAGGAAGAAATTCTGACACTTGTTCATAAGAAAGATACTTCATGTCTTTTAGAACTTCTAGAACAGTTAATGTATTATCTAAACATAGTTCTTGATTAAATTCTAGGATGTTTTGAGGAACATTTCTATGCCAATTAGCTTCCAAAATTTTACTAGCATCCGCTGGATGTTGTGTAAGATTAAAAACACTATTCATTAGAGTTAAAAGAAGGTTAGTAGAAACTTTATCTCGTATCCAGAAATTACTAGGAGTTCTATATTCAATACCCTTTACTCCATCTGCATAATTTTGCAATCTAATTTTTCCTGGTCGTCCATAAAATTCTAATCTATTTAATTCTTCATCTATCATACTACTATCGTCTCTCTTTATTGCTACAGAAGTATTGCCCACTAAAATATCTAGTAATCTTGTAGTGTAATAATGTGAATTCTCAAAAAGATTATTATCATTTATTGGTGCTTGCATATGAATATGTCCACCACCAAATCTATGAGGAATATTGTCAGCAGCAATTTCTGGAGAATATTCACCACTATAAATATCAAGGTCTGGATCACAGCCAAACATTACACATGATCTAAAATCTTCTCCTCGACCATTCCAAAATTTTTCTACATCAAATTCTACAGAGGGAGAAACTTTAACTCCTAGGCCAAAAGTATCTTGTGCAAAACTTTTTACACCTTCTATAGCTCTAGCTATACGCTCATAAAAAGTATCAATATCTGATGATGGAAGAACATTAATTTCTGTAGCTGCTCCATCTTCAATAATTCTATAGTCATCTTCTTCTACAAGAGTTATTTCATCTAAAAATTGAAATCCATGATCTTCTCTTAAAGATGCTGGAGGAACACACGATAAATTTTCATCAACAATAAAAACCTCTGGGTCGGTGCCAAACATTGTGTCGAACATATCTTCAGTCCTTTCTTAATCCAAATCTGGATCGAACTCTTCGTCTGGAAATTCTAGATTTGGCTCATCTGGAACTCCAATTTCATTAATTTCTCGTTGAACTTGTCCACGAAGATTCGCTTCTCTATTTTCTTGTCTTATCCTAGCAATTCTTTCGTCTACAGTTTCTGGGACATTTCCTATGTTAGGGGCTACTACATTTGCATCAAAAGCTAATCTATCCAAATTCTCAAGTTCCATTTCATCAGGAACTTCTACACCTGCTTCACCGAGAGCTATTGTAGTATTATTCTTTCTCTTTGTTTTAGTAGACCCTCTTTTACCAAATATCTTCATGAAGTCTAATGATTTATTCTTATTTAGACATTTCTTACAAATAGTTAAAGATTTTCCAACGTGGTGTGCATCTTTATGAGCAAATACTGATCCACAATCATCACAACGAAATTTAGAATTTTTCAATCCAGACTCTGTATCACAAGACATACAATAAAATGTCTTAATTTTAGAACTCTCCATTAGTGCGTCTGTATCTTTGGAGCCTAATATATGATGATTTGTAAGAGTCACCATATCAGTATTATAATCAAACTCAGAAGTAAGCAGTAACTCTACAGTATGTTTAATTAATAAAGTTTCATGACATTCTCTACAATAAAGTCTCATTTGTTACTTTCATCTTTTACAAGACTTAGAGATTTAAGAGGTAGCCCAAATGTATCCTTGAAATATTTTCTAGTTCTCTTATACATCTCTGGATTAATAGAATCACCAGTAACTAATATCTCTACAGTATTTTTAGAGTTTGCAACCAGAGCCTTTGGGCCTTTATAATAAATTTCATATACATCATCAGAATTAAAAACTTCATGCCCCTGTTTATCTGTAATAACTTGTCCAGGAGCAAGTACAACAGTACAACCTACCTGAAATCTCTCTCTATAATTAACAAATATAGGCCATGAAACAGTTTCATAACGATCATACGTCTTTTTAATTAACTCAGTTAAAACATTCTTCCCAGCAAATAAAGATTTGGATGAAGCCACAAGATCATTATTTTCACCTTTTAAAAATTTTACAAATGGCTTTAGTTGTTTTGCAGAAAGACCATTAGATAAAATATTCTCGTCTAATGAAACAGTACTAACAGTAAAATATGCTTCGCTTGGCAAAGTTTCTGATTTCAAATTCATAGAAGCTTTTACCTCATTAGCAAACAAAGACAAGACTAACTTAAAACCAAAATCAGTTAGCTTTTTTGATTCTTCCATTCCATCATCAACCATTAACCCAGGAAATTTTGCATCAAACCAATCACTCATATAAGGTATTAAGCATTTAGCTATAGAACTCTTTGCTATATATTTTACCTGATGATTTTCTCGGAGGATCAGATAGTCCTCAGCATTTTTACCATCTTTATTGACGCTAAGACCCACCAAAAAGTCTAGAGTAGGCTCTATTTTTTCTGCCAATGTTTTAGGATCAACTAATTCTTCATTTACAATAACTATATCACCATCCCTAAGATAAAAAGTATTAACTCTTTTAGTCTTTCTATTATCATCAAGAACTAAATTCAACATATCAATAATTTGTTGATCACCAATATTAACAGCTTCTCTCTGATCTGGTGTAAATGATTTATTATCATAAAAATCAATTGAATCAGTATTAAAGTCTGATGCTACAACTTTGTGATGTATTTCAGGAACAGGAATAAAATGATAAGGTTCTTCTAAAAATAAAGTTCCTAAAGCAAAAGATGAAATTCTACTTTGAGTAAATGTATCAAGAGCAGTTTTTCTTTGAACTTGTGTCTTACCTAATTCGTATCGGGCCACTTTAGAAATTTCCTTCCTTTTGAGGTAATTAGTATATTACCTTTTTCTAAGAGATATGGCTCTATCTCTTTAGCGATTGTATTCTTATCAATTCTAAGAGTTCTAGCAATATTATCCAAACTACTTGAGGTTATATTCTTTAGAAATTCCAAATATCTAAAGTCTTCAGCGGAGTATCCAAAATCATAGATTCCAATTTTATTCAAAACAAAACGTACGTTTTCAGCACTAGGTTGTTGACCATAGTAATCTAACATACGTTTTATTCTATCGTATCTTTGTTTAGCTAATCTAGGGCTTCCCCTAGACGCTTCTGCTATCAAAGTATATGCCTCAGGAGTATCCAATTTAAATCTTCTACCTTTTGAATAGTTTTTAACAATAGTAGTTAGATGTCCTACAGTGTAAGGCTCAAAAGTAAACCTAATAACTCTTGTTAAAAATGGCTCAGGAGTTTCACCATATTCTGTAGTACAAAATAAATAACTTCTTTCATTATCATCTAAATATGGATATAAATTTTCAAAATTTCTAAACTCATGTATCTCATCTATAATGTTTGTAGAATATTGAGCCATTCCTGTCCAATTTATATTGCCTTTAACTGGAATTTGAATAGACCATTCTTTATGTGTGTGTTCTGCGACGTACTTTGCTAGTGTTGTTTTTCCGCATCCTGCGGGGCCTTGGAATAGGATATTCTGATGGTCGTTTTCTTTCATTCCTTCTATCAGTGGTTTTATTTCGTGCATTATTCTGTTCTGATTTATAAATTTCATATTTCCGTAACCTCTCTGAGAGATTCTCCTTAAATAAGTCTGTGTATAGTTTCAGTGAGGAGCTATTAAGACTTGGTGCAGAATTAACTTCCCAAACAATCCACTTACCTAATCCATGTTCTTTAGAAGACCATGCCATATCTATGCCACAGAATTTAGCATCTAAAATTTCCGCTGTATTTAGTGCGGTTTCTACCATAGCTTTTGCACACTGTACCTGATCTAAACTAGAAGAATTATATCGCCATCCATAAGTAGATGTTCTAATTTTCTCATTAGAATTTTCATCTACAGCATATTTTCGCAAAACTTTTACTACGTTTCCAAAAGCAACATGTACTCTATATTCTCTTAATGTAGGATAATATGGCACTATGTACTCTGGATTGTTAGGAGTATCCCAAGGATTATTACATATTATAATATCTTTGCCAGCTCTATGCATTTTACTTCTTGCCAAATAAGGATATGATAAGTTAGTAGGAACATCTTCTGGTCTATAGTATCTGGGAGTCATAATCCCTGAATCTTCTAAATACTGCCAAAGAAGATGTTTTGCAGACATTTTAAGAATAGAATCTCTAGAATTACAGTCTGTATCTTTACCTATTCTAGTAGATTGTTGAGCATTTCCATATCTAATCATGACTTCACTACCACTTTTAATTTGTTCAACATTATTATGAAATTGTAAACCTAAACTTTTAGCCAGTAGTTTGCCAGTTATAATTCCCGCTCTTGACGCTATTAGATACACTTTTTATCCTCGATCCTGATTGAATAAACCACGGAAAGTTAATCCCAGTTCTTTGATAAATTTCTAAAGCGTTACCATCTGGGTTAGAATAATAGTATGAATTTTTAATCTGATCCCATTTCGGTCTCTTTTTTCCTACTCGATTTGAAAAATCAGCAGAGATTATTTCCATAGTATCTCTAAAAGCTATCACATGCTCTTTTTCTGCAAACAAAATAGGAGTGGTAAATAATAATTGGAAAATGAGATTCATTTCTGTTAAACCTAAATCCATAGAATAAGCCAAGTTAGAAATTATATCTATAATTTCATCTACAGATTCATGAGTAACATGGTCTACATCATCATACCCAGGAATCATTATATTTCTACCATTTCTAAGATTACTCACAGGATATGTCCTAGTAGTAGTAGTTACAGTAGTTTCTTCTTTTATTTCTTGATCTGTTTTTGTAAGAATAGAAGTTTCAATATCATAAATATAAATACTTTCATCATCCAATTCTTCGGGGTCTTCGATTACAAGTTTTGTACCTTTAATTAGTCTCCAGTACATAGGAGAATAAGAATATTCTACATTGGCCCCAGAAGTGTTTATTACTGTAGCCAGTACTTTATTTCTACCATCTCTAATAGTTGTGTAATATAAATCAGCTGTTCGGCCTTTCACAACAAAAATTTTGGTTGGTTGCTTCATGTCTACAATTAAAAAGGCGAACTTACCAGTAAAATCTTCCATTGCTTTTGTGATATGAGCAGGAGTTAATTTTTTGTTATTAACTATTTTAGCAAGATGCTCAGTAAACCAAAGACTATCAATTCTATCTTTAATTTCAAGTTCATCATCCTCTGGAGTTAAAGTTCCATTGTGCATAAGAATAATATTATCCACTTGAAATGGATGAGTGTTATCAATATTTATTAAGTCTTTGAATTTATAACTAGCAGCTCTAACATGAGAAATAACTGCTGTTTCTTTATCATCCTCAATAAATTCTTCTAAATCTGTAATATAATCTGGCTCTTGTACAGCTTTATTACCTTCAACTATTGTTCGCCAAATCATTCTAGGCACTATAAAATATCCATGACCATCTTTATTATTAGATAAAGCATTATGAAGTGTTAAATTACAAAGCATTATTTTAACTACGTCTGTTCTACCGTGGATCATTGTTAATTGGCACATATTTTACCCTCTCTGAATTCCTGGAAATATAGTTTCGTTATTATTTTCCAGATTATGGACATCAAAAAATTTGGGATTTCTAGAAAATTGTATTTCTTTTTCTGTTAATCTTTTTGGAGCAATTTCCATAGTTTCACTATTAATGTAACATACAGTTCTACCCATTAAATGAGAAAATACTCTATCATTAACATACTTAGGATATTTAGAGGAATTCCAAATGTTAGTTAAAGTGTTGACAACATGCTTATCCTCTATATTCAAAAATTCAATAAGATCATTAAAATATGACATGTCGCTTTCTGGCTTTGGGGGATTCGCAATTCCTACAACACGATTTCCAGTAAAATCTTTAACCTCATCATTAGTAAGTCTATAAGCAGTAGCTATAAATGCTTTACAAAGTTCTACCATAGCATAAAGATAATCCCATCTAAGAGTTTTATTGAAAACACGAAATTCCATATGAGGATTTTCTGTTCTCATATTAAAGAAGTTAATCCACATATATCTACATGGATGATATCGTCCGGTAGCGTTATAAATATCACCACATTTAATAAAAAACTCTAAAGTATTTTGGGAAGTTAAAACATCTTCATATCTAATCAAAGGTCTATATTCACCATTTCCATCTCTAACTACTGGAGGGCCTAAATTTGTAATTGGTCTGTAATAAATAAAATCCATATTTTCGCCCCTATGAGTTTTACCTAAAGCTCCAAGCTTAAAAAATGCAGCTTCAAAAAATCCTGCCATTACCCAAAGTCTTTTGAGTATATCTATACTAAAACCACTATGTTCTTCATTTTCTCCGTCCATATTAACATGGATATGAATACTACCTCTTTTAGAGTTTGTACGTTCTCCATTTTGTTTTAACAATCCAAAAATCTCATCAAAAGGTTGTATCCAACTTTTGTCGCGAGTATCTAAAATTCTAGTAACTAATTCTCCTCCAATAGTAATTTTTCTAATTAATGTTCTATTTAACATAGTATTCATAGTACGTCCAGACATAGGTTTATTATCTAGTGTAAGTATCTCTGATGGAGATTCTACAGACGCATCATGTGTAATAGTAATATTATTTGCCATTATTATCTTAGCTAACGGTAGAATTTGTTTTGGGACTATATCAGTATATTCTATTTCTATGCCGACAAAGTCCCAAGAATTACTTGACATAAGTATTCTCCTTTTAATTTTCGCTATTACCCAAAAAGTCAAAGATACTATCTATCATATCAAAAACTTGAAAAAGTAAATTGAAAAATAATACAGTCTGTTTTTCAATCCTAATACTTTCACCCATACCGTATCCAACAGACCTTGATAATGTAAAATGGGTAAACTTCTTATTTTTACCTATATATGTTCTAATAGTATATGATTTTTGTAACCTACTTTCTGTCATTTGGGTATAATTCCTAACGCATTTAGAATTACTAGTGCTACCCACACTTCTATAGTTCTACCTATAATATTAATAGTCAGGGCCAATAATTTATCGCCCCAAGTTTGTCGCTGTATTATATTCATTTATTACCTCACTACCTTTCTTTTAAACCTCCGACCTTGATTTCCTTTGCTTTTTCTTTTGCGTATGGTTTGAGGGTGTGTAACTTTTCCTACCCACTCTGGAGGAATCTCTACCAGCTTACCTCTACGCATTCTATAAAATTTACCATCTTTTTCTATCAATTTTCTCATGTAGCATTCCTCATTTCTTCTTCCCATACTAAATAAAACATATTACTTAATGCATATTCTATCACACCAGGTTCTTGAACATTAACTGCTAATACAGTATGCTCTGTTTCTAGGGTTACAATTTTTGTAAAATGTATAACACTATCTCCAATTTTAAACTTTGCATCTGTAGAATCTATTTGATGCATTTTAATAAATTCAATTAACCATTCAGGTTGTATACCTATTCTTTCTGCATCATAACCTTCATACATTATGTAGCATTTCTTATTTCTTTTACGCATTGTCCACAAAGTCTAATTTCAGTTCCATTAGGGGATGTAAGTTTATTTACTTTTCTTATCCCTCTTCTATTACAGCCCATACAACTTCCGGCTTCTTCTATATTTACCCACACAATAGTAGGACGCTCATTTACTACTTCTATATTCCCATCAGAACCTTCTCGCCACATCTTATCCTCCTCTAACTAACGCTGCTATAATTATAACTGCTAAAAATATATAAAGGGCTATACGTTCTTTAGTTTGTGATGACATTATTTTTTTCCTTTCTGTTAAATAAAAATAGCCACTAGATTTTTTAATCTAATGGCTTTAAGAATTATTGTTCGGAGAACTCTATTTGTACTTCTAAATAAAATTTAGATGAAAGCTAGGTTGATTCCGACCTGCAAATTCTACCATGTACCGGCAGAGTACCACACTAATCGAAAAAGTGGGTGTGTACCGTGGTTTAACTTATACACCCGTCGTACCGGGTACAGAGTAGAACCCTGTTAGAAATTATACACTCGTCGTACCTGGTACAGGATTGTACTCTACCAAGCGTTAGGATGATCTCTATACATCTTTAACTCATCAACCATTTCTCTATTAACTCTGCGTAAAGTCTTACGAGACTCTTCTAGTCGAGTAATCTGTACAGCCTGACGCTCTACTTTTAACTTCAACCTCTCTTTTTGTGCCTTTAGTAGTTCTACCGATTGCGAAAGATAATAATTGGTTAGATATTCAAATGGTGCCATAGTACCCTTCCTTGTGGTGGTACCTAATACTTGTGTTTTTCTTTCGAAAATCTCCTGAGTAACAGGCATCACTTAGATATTGAGTTTAAGGGTGACTACTCAAGTCTCTGATATCTCCCATTGTACTTTCTAAATTGTTGTACTCATCTAGTAGCTCTTGTATGGCAGAAGGTAAGTCTTCTACGTTATGTACAATACTAGAGCTAGGATTATCCGGGCCGTTTAATAGTGCCATGATCTCTTGTAACAGCTCTACTGCTTCATTGGGCTCCATCATTCTATCTCCTAATACATCTAATGTAGATTCGGATAGGTTTATGTGTGCGTCCATCGTACCTCCTGTAACAGGATTCTTTCC
>SDBT01008450.1_pt1 | contig 16828 bp, 16 predicted proteins | sample 2277101 | NCBI WGS metagenome assembly SDBT01 (sample SAMN10404973, study PRJNA504765) | marine sediment metagenome | isolation source: marine sediment core GS10_PC15, 103 cmbsf | place: Arctic Ocean: Southern Knipovich Ridge | collected 2010
GGGGGCGGCAGGGAAGCCACAGGCGAGACGCCTGTGCTACTTCCGGATTGGAGGGTTGCCGCTTCGCTCTCGCCTTCGGCTCGCATAGCGCCTTCGGCGCGTCTGTCACTCCGTGCGACCGCGGCCCGCCTTGGCGGGCCATTCAAACGTAGCCCACTGCGTAGCGGCGTTCCGCGCCGCGGAGCGGTGGGACTGAGGTCCCCGGCCAGAATCAGCCCCCGCAGGGGGTGAGTCAAGCGGACAGTGTGGGAGTGGGTGGGTGAATACTCTTACCGTAATCGTAATCGTAATCGTCTTTTTCTTAGTGGGCCGCGGTTTTTTATCCACCCGCTACGCGGGCTGATGATGGGCACATCCTAGATCCCACCGCTCCGCTGAAGCTCCGCAGTGGGCTACGTTTGACCCGCCCGCGTCGCGGGCGGCAGGAAAGCTGCCTTCGGGATGAGGACGATTAAGATTACGAAGGGGAAAGGACACGGAATCGCGGGATGGCGCCCGCCTTGGCCGCCGAAGCCTTGGCGAAGGCGGCTCCCACATTAGGGAAACGGACGATACATTATCATCCCAAGTCCGCCGGGGGCGGACGGCATGATGTAGCCTCGGGCGTAAGCCCGTGGAGCCCTGGCGAGAAAAAGAAATAGAGCCCCCGCCGGGGGCGGACGGAGACGTTCTGACGTCCTGAAAGGACGCTGTGAACGTAGCCCAGCACTTCAGTGCTGGGTTTTCAGACAAGAATCAAATCAGTCCTGTAGGGACGACTGAAATGGCCAAGGTATTCCGTAGAATCTGCGTAATCCGCGGATAATTCCAGTTCGGGTACAAAAAATCGGTTTTTTTGTCGATTTGGCGTTGACAAGCTCATAGATTTATGTATAGTATGGTATAGAGGAAAGAAATTTTGGCTGGGCCGGGTCGCGCTCACGGCGAGCGGGGGTCCGGCGGAAGGGCAAATAGAAATATGAGAAATCTTTTGAGAACCATGAAACTTCTGGGTGTCGACGCGCATCTAAAGGGGTGGAAGGACGAATCAGCATCTGGAGAGCCGGAAAGGGAATCGCGGGATGGTGTTTCCCGTTTCGCTCCCACATTAACCAGGAAAAGAAACGAGAGCCGGAAAGGGAATCGCGGCATGGTTGCCGCTTCGCTCTCGCCTTCGGCTCGCATAGCGCCTTCGGCGCGTCTGCCGCTCCCACATTGCTCTCAGGAGCAAGCTGAAGCTTGAACTACAAACTCAGGAAGATTCAACTACGGAAGGCACGGAAGACGGAAGACGGAAGAGCAGGGACGATTACGATTATGATTACGATTACGAAGGCGCCTGACGGCGCAAGGAAAGGAGGACGGACGATGAAGCGATTTGAATCAGGCTTTACTTGACGGCGCGGGCGGGATTTTGAGTTTGCCGAGGCGAACGATGAGCTGCATGATCTCGGCCAGGTAATCTTCGGCGCGTTTGGCCTTGAGCCGGGGAATCCGTCGCTGCTCGTTCTTGAGCAGGCCGCTGTTGGTCTCGAGATAGGCCTTGCCGTCACGGATGCTGATGGCATGGATGCCGGCCCGGGCCGCCAGAATCTTCATCCGGGTGACCGTGAGGAAGTTGATGATGGGCCGGGGCAGGATGCCGAAGCGGTCACGCAATTCCTCGCGGTAGACCTCGACCTCGCCGGGCTCGCGGAATGAGCTGAGCTTGCGATAGCACTCGAGGCGGATGGCCTCGTCGTTGATGTAATCGCGGGGCAGGCAGGCGGCGACCTTGCCGGGCTCGCCGGTCAGCCCGAAGCTGATAAAGTCGGCGATGAGCGCGACCTCGGGCCGCCGGGGCCGAGGCTGCCCTTTGAGCCGGGCGGCGGCCTCCTCGAGCAGTTGGCAGTACAGGTTGAAACCGAGCGCGGAGATGTGGCCGGACTGTTCTTTGCCGAGGATGTTGCCGGCGCCGCGGATTTCGAGGTCGCGCAAGGCGAGTTTGAAGCCGGAGCCGAGCTGGGTGTACTTGCGCATGGCCGCCAGCCGCTGCCGGGCGGTATCGAGGGTGAGGCCGTACCTGGGGATCAACAGGTAGGCGTAGGCCTGGCGGTGGTAACGCCCGACGCGCCCGCGCAGTTGATACAGCTCGGCCAGGCCCAAGCGGTCGGCGCGGTCAATGATGATGGTGTTGGCGTTAGGAATGTCCAGGCCGGACTCGATGATCGTGGTGCAGACCAGCACGTTGGTCTTGCCTTCGATGAAGCGCAGCATAACCTGCTCGAGGTCGCGCTCGGGCATCTGGCCGTGGCCAATGTCGAGGACAGCCTCGGGTGTGAGTTCCGCGAGCCTTTCGGCGTAGGCGTCAATGGTCTTGACCCGGTTGTGCAGGAAAAAGACTTGGCCCCCGCGCTGGATTTCGCGCAGGATGGCCTCGCGAATGAGTTCCTCGCTGTACTGGGCCACGATGGTCTGAACCGGCAGCCGCTCGAGCGGCGGGGTCATGATAGTGCTCATGTCGCGAAGGCCGGCCATGGAATAGTAGAGCGTGCGCGGGATCGGCGTGGCGGTCATGGTAAGGACGTCCACGTCGGTGCGGAGCTGCTTGAGTTTTTCCTTGTGGAGTACGCCGAAGCGCTGTTCCTCGTCAATGATCATCAGCCCAAGGTCGCGGAAACGGACGTCATCGCTCAACAGACGATGGGTGCCGATCACAATGTCTACGCGGGCCTCGGCAAGGGCGCGGAGCACCTGGTGTTGCTCGGCGTGGGTACGGAAGCGCGAGAGGTCCTCGATGAGCACGGGGTATTCCTTGAAGCGGGCGCTGAAGGTGAGGTAATGCTGCTGACAAAGCACGGTGGTGGGCACGAGCACGGCCACCTGTTTGCCTGCCAGCACCGCCTTGAAGGCCGCGCGCATGGCTACCTCGGTCTTGCCGAAACCAACGTCGCCGCAAACCAGCCGGTCCATGGGCCGGGGCCTGGCCATGTCGCCTTCGACCTCGCGGATAGTCTGCTGCTGGTCCTCGGTTTCGACGTAGGGGAAGGCATCGGCGAAGGTCTCGAGCGTGGCTTCGTCCCCGGTAAAGGCAATGCCTTTGCTGGTTGCACGCAGAGCCTGGATATGCAGCAGTTCGGCGGCCAGGTCCTGAACGGCCAGTTCGGCTTTGCCGCAAGCCTTTCGCCAGCGGCTGGCGCCGATTTTGCTGAGCTTCGGCAATCTCTTGCGGGCGCCGACGTAGCGGCTGACCAGGTAGGCCTGTTCGAGCGGCACGAGCACGTCGACCTCGCCGGCGAACTCGAGTACCAGCACCTCCTGAAGCTGGGCGTTGAAGGGTTCCAGGCGCAGACCCTTGTACTTGCAGATGCCGTAGGCGGCGTGGACGGCGTAGTCGCCCTCGCTCAACTCGGCACTGGGATGGAGCAGATGGTCGGCATGGAAACTGCGCCGGCGGCGGCGAGGCGCCGGCGCCTTGCTGACGCCGAAAATCTCGGCCTCACTGAGGACTACGAGCTGCTCGTCGGGAAAGAGTACGCCGCCGGACAGGCCGGCAATGGCGGTTTCCGGCTCGAGCCGGGCCAGGTCGGCGTCCTCGCGCAGCAGTTCGCGGAAGCGGTCGAGTTTGCTCTGGCTGGCGCAGCAGGCGGCGATGCTGTAGCCGTCGGCATGCCAGCGTTTGACCGAGCTGTGCAGAAACTGCTTCTGGAGCAGTCCGCGGGATTCCTCGAGCTCGGGCATGGCGCTGGCGAACAGGCTGCTGAGGGCGTAGACCGCGGGTTTGCGGGCAGCGGGGACGGCGGGTGTGTCGTCAAGGACAAGCAAGGGAAAACGGCCGTCGCCGAGTTCGTCATAGCGGCTGAGCTGTTCGGGCGCGGCGAATTTTTCGAGGTGGCCCGCCAGTTTGGCGGGCTGGCAAAGAAGCAACTGTAACGTGGCTGGGTCAAAGAAATCGAGAAAGCAATAGTAGGCGTCCCGGCGTTTTCTGAGGGCGGTTTCGCCGCGGGGAATGATGAGACATTCGTCCACTTCACGAATGGAACGCTGGGTTTCAGGGTCGAAGAACCGCATGGTTTCGAGCTCATCGCCGAAGTAATCCAGGCGCACCGGGTATTCGTAGACGGGTGAAAAAACGTCGAGGATGCCGCCGCGCCAGGAGAACTCGCCGGGCAGGTGAACTTCGGCTTCGTTGTCGTAATCAAGTTCGATGAGCAGCTTGGCAAGTTTCTGCGGCGGCCAGTCGGCGGCGCCCGGGGCCAGGCGCTGATAGCTGGCCCGGAAGCGGTCGGGCGCCGGGGCCGGAGCCAGGGCCGCCATGACCGAGCCGATAAATATCGCGCCGGGCCGGGCCGCCAGATCAAAGACGCGGCTGCGCTCGCATTCATGTTCGGGGATAAGCTGGCGGCGGGCCGGCTCGAGTTCGGGCAACAGGTGCACCGCCCCGCACCTGGATCCCGATTCAGGTGCGGGGCGAAGCAGCAGGGCGAGCCAAACTTGTAACTCGGCGGCCAGGCTTTCGGCCTGGGTCATGGTCTCGGTAATGACCACAGCCGAACTCCCCCTCAGCTTTTCGGGCAGGCGGGCCAAGGCCAAAGGAAAAAGTTCTGCTTCGAGCTCAAGCACGGCTGCGTTCAGGCGGGGCGCCGGGAGCAATTGCAACGCATGTGAAATTTTTTTACGAAAATCTAACATTTTTGCCATTTACGGTCTTGAAATCGGGCTTTATAAGTTATATACTTAAGTCTTTCGTCAAAATTTCAGCGGCGCCTTGGCGCCGTGCGCGAATTTTTGGCACGTTGAGCCGGAACAGAAAGGAACAAACGCACTGATAAGGAAACCGGATCGGGATTTACAATAGGATTCTGTGTGCAGTTTTCAACCCAGGCCGCCGCTTCGCTTCAGTTTCGGCAAATCCGGCGGCCTGATTCCGCGAGGAAACGGAACTTGGGCCCCGCGGGGAAGCCTTGCCGGCGCCCAGGCAAATCGGCTGAAACGTCCATTTGCCATTTAAGGAGTATTGAACCGTATGGCAATGATTATCCGAAAGAGCGATACGATGAAGGCGTACATGCGCGAGATCGGTCAAATTCCCCTGGTAACCCGGGAGGAAGAGGTTGATCTGGCGGGCAAGATTGCCCAGGGCAGCGAGGAAGCTCGAGCCAAGTTGATCCAGAGCAACCTGCGGCTGGTAGTAAAGATCGCCCATGACTTCAAGGGTCTGGGTCTGCCGCTGCTGGACCTGATCAGCGAGGGCAACATCGGGTTGATGAAGGCGGTGGAGAAATTCGACCCGGCCAAGGGCGCCAAGTTCTCGAGCTATGCCGCGTGGTGGATCAAGCAGTCCATGCGCCGGGCGCTTTCCAACCAGAGCCGGACCATCCGCATACCCGTGCAGTCCGCGGGCAAGATCAGCAAGATCAAAACCGCCCGCATCAAGCTGACGGAACAGCTTGGCCGGGAACCGACTGACGGCGAGATCGCCCACCATCTCGAGTTCAGCGAGCGCACGGTGACCGCGCTGCGCCGGGCCGAGCTGCGCACTTTCTCGTTGCAGGACCCCATTCAGCAGGGCGAAGAGAGCATGTATCAGGACATCATCCCGGACTACGGCGCGAGTACGCCCGATGAGATGATTGCCGACCTGGAGATGCTCAAGCAGCTCAAGGGTCTGATTCGCCGTCTGGACTCTCGCGAGCAATTGATTCTGGTGATGCGCTTCGGCCTGGACGGTTCACGGCCTAAGACCCTCGAGGAGGTCAGCAGGATCATCTTCCGCACCCGCGAGCGGGTGCGCCAGATACAGAACCAGGCCTTGGGCAAATTGAAGAAGTTCATTGACGAGGACAAGGTCGGTACACCCGAAGCAACTCAAGCGACAACCCCAAACCCCGCCTGAATTCCGGCGGGGTCAACGCCGGCAGGCGCCGTAGGCCAGACGGCGGAATGGAGATGAAGGCTCGATGTCCGAGATCAAAGTCAGAAAAGGCGAACCTATCGAGAAGGCGCTGCGCCGGCTGAAGAAGAAGATGGACAAGGAAGGCACCCTGAAGGAAATCAGGAACCGGCGCTACTACGAAAAGCCCAGCGAGATCAAACGCCGCCTGGCCAAGCGCCGGCATTGAGAATAGCAGCCGGGTTGCCGCCCTAATAGTTTGCTCGTGCCCCGGCGCGCCGCCGCCGGGGCATTTTTGTTCCCGGGTCCGGGCAAGAAGCGCCGCGGGCGGCGGCGCTAGTGGAGGAAACGGCCTGATGCCGTCGCCCCTGGATTATCTGGAAGGGAAGAAGTTCTGTGTGGTCTTCATGCACGACGACAGCGCCACGGAAAACAAGGTGAGGCTGAAAGCTCTGCACGGCCGGGCCAGCATTGACCGGCGCGGGGTACTTTTTGTCGAGCATGAAAACGGCCGGTTCCAAGTACCGAGTTCCTGTTATAACCTGATCCTGCCCAATGACGGCACCGAATTTTTGGGTTCGGCTGAATATTATGTAATCTGCAAGGTTGCCGGCATGGATTTATGAGGTTGGCGCCGAAAAGCACGAAAGAATGCTTGAATTTGCTGAAAAAGCAACTATGTTTGCTTTTTCACAGGGTGATCTATCGCTGGCGGTATGCCCGGCTGGCGGAAAACTGCAATCCGTTAATCGAGGAGAAGTAATTATGGCAGGATCGAGCTTTAACGTCGAGGACCTCACCGAAGTTAAGTTTTCCAAGGGTGAAACTGTCATGGCGGAAGAGAAGAAGAGCAACCGGGTTTATATCCTGGGCTCTGGCTCCGTCACGGTCTCGGTTGGCGGCAACGAGATTTGCAAGATCGATGAACCGATGAGCATTTTCGGGGAAATCGGCGCTTTACTTGATTGTCCCCATACCGCGACGGTAAACGCCGATAATGAATGCTCGTTTTACGCAATCGAGAATCTGCAGGAGTACTGCAAAGCAAACCCGGAGACGGCGATTCACCTGGCTGAGACTCTGGCGCAGCGCCTGGTGAATATGAACAACCATTTCATCGAGTTCAAAAACGAACTAAACTCGCTTAGCGCTCTGGACGCCCACCTTTCCTTCGCGAAAAAGATCAGCGATCTCGTCCTGCGGATGGACAGTTTCTGGGGCCGCGAGATTTTCGAGTCCAGACCGAAGAAGAAAAAGAAATAAGCCCCCGCATCTGAATGCCTGTATTGCCGCTTTCTTAGCCCCCAGGCAAGCCAGCGCCCGCCTTTACCGCGCTAAAAAGCAGGCGCTCGAGCGCGTGGCTAATCTGCTGGCTGCAACTCCAAATCCCGGCCGGCCGGCGGCAATTATTCCAACTTATAAACCTGCCAAAGTTCTGGCCGAATTCGGGCGCGAACTCCTTAATTTTCCCTGGCGCAGCCGGTTCGGCAATTAACTTGTTTTCAGGCCGCCGGCGGGTTTGGCCGCCGGCGTCCCAACCGGCCGGGACTGGCGGCGCCGGAGCCGCGGTAATTGCCGCAAAATCGGTTCGCATTCCGCCGCCGCCGCCGTATACTACCGGTTGTTCAGGAGAGCAGAATTGCCGCTGGCAGGCGGCGTCTGTTCGTTTATCAGGGAAACGCGGAAAACAGGGAAAATGGCATGTTCAAATTCTGGGAAAAACTGATCAGGCGCGCCAGCGTACGGGCCATGAAAAAACTTGTCCACGACGAAAATTATCTTTTCGCGCGAGGTACCCACCTTTTCAAAGACATCAGCGCGGGGGCGTTTCTGCTGGTCATGAAGTCGCTGGTCGAACGCCACTATAAGCTGAACGAAGTTATCTTCCGGGAAAACCACCCGGGCATCTGCATGTTTCTGGTAAAAGCGGGGCGGGTGGAAATTTACTCGCGCGCCAAGAGCGATGAGGCTGCGGAGACGGCGGCCATTTCTTCAACCCTGGGCGAAGGCGCACTGTTTGGCGAGCTCAGCATTCTTTCCATGGCTTACCGCACGTTCTCGGCGCGGGCGCTGACGCACGACACCGTGCTGCTGGCCATGTCCACTCACGACCTCGAGCAGCTCCTGGACCGTTTCCCACGCGACGGGCTGAAGGTCCTCCGCGGCATTACCGACACCATCATGGCTTACTTGATCGAGACCGACCTGCGCCTGCGCCAAGTCGAGCGCCAGATCGAGCAGTTGAAAGAAAGAATTGCCAAATATGAATGAGCGGCAACTGTTTCGCATAGTCCTGGCGGTGGGGTTAATTGTTTTTATCCTGGTTCCGGGCGGTCTCTGGATCTTATACCGGGCGCGGAGCCTGCTGTATCCGGTGGTGACGGCGCTGCTGGTGGCTTACGTGCTCTATCCCATCGTCCACGGGATCAGCAAAATGGGCGTCCCGCGCTGGCTGACCGTGTTGGGCATGATTGTGGTTATGTTCGGACTAACCACCGTGCTGGTTTACAAAGTGGCGCCCACCATTTACATGGAAGTGAAGGTCATCGGCAAACCGCGCGAGGCGGTCCAGACCATGAGCCGGTCCCGGCTGATCCATATCGCCCGGAGAATTTCCCAGCAACTGGCCGAGTATGGGGTTATCCAGGAACAATGGACCGAGGAAACAATCAAAAACGCCATCTCCGCCTGGGTGAAAAGCCAGAGGTCATTTCTTTTCGGCGAGGCGGGGGGTCTGGCCATCAAGGGCGGGCAGTTTCTGATGATTTTTTTCTTCATCCTGGTCTTCGGGCTGCTGCACGGCAACCGGGTGCATAAGACGCTGGTACGGCTATTGCCCAATTACTTCTTCGAGCCCGGTACTTTCATTTTGAACCAAACCACCAGCATGTTCGGTTATTACCTGCGTGGCGTGGTGGTCGAGACCTTGATTCTGGGCTGCATCTGTCTGCTTCTAATGATCCCGGTCTGTCTGCTGACGGGCCTCAGCCTGGTGTTGGCGCCGGTGATCGCCCTGGTGATTGCCGTTACGAACGTGGTCCGCATCATCGGGCCGATTTTCGGCGGGCTAATCGGGGTGATTATCGTGCTGACCTCGACCACTGATCTCGAGGCGACGGTGGGAGTGGTGCTGGTGACGATCATCGTGCAGCTTCTGGATAACATGCTGGTCATGCCGCTGGTAATGAAAGAACAAGTGCAGATTCACCCGGTGCTCTGCCTGCTCGGGGTACTGACCGGCGGCATCCTCGGCGGCATTCTCGGCATGATCCTGGCCATTCCCGTAATCGGCGGCATTAAGGTGGTCTACGAAGTCCTGTCCGTAGAGATGAAACGCTTCCACGCCGGGCCGGAAGCCTATCGGGTCTATGCCGAAGAATAAAGCCGCCACCGGCACGGAGTCCGGCGGCGGCTTCTAGCTTTCCAGGGTCAGGAATGGACTACATCTTGACGGTGACGATCCAACTGAACCAGAAATCATTGGTATCGCCAAATAGAGTGTCGATTGCTTCCTCGAGGGTGCCGTCATCGAGCATTGTCGTATAGGAAACCATCCATTTCACATAAACGGTGTTATCTACAACCTGCCCCTCGAGACCGATGCTGCACGTAAAATCATGCGTGCCGTCGTCATCAACTCCAAAAAACTCCTTATTATAGTCGTCAGTGGCCCAGCCCAGAGAGGCGTCCAGTTGCAACCGCCACTCGTTTTGCCCTTCAATCTGAGTGCCGACTCCGGCCCTGATATACCAGCCGTCAGCCTCCTCATACTCATAATTGGCGGACACGTACAATTTCAAGGGCCTGAGAAAGAGAATATTCTGTCTAGCGGTGAGTTTGGCATAAAGCTCGGCGTAGTCATCGCCCGGTACCATAGGGTAGTAGTACTGGATCCAGCCCAACTCGAGCTCGCCGGCAAGCAGCGGCTGGCTGTAGCTGACGCGCCAGTCGTGCCTGGCGAAGTCTTCGTCATGAATCGCCCAGTTATCACCAGGATCAGCAGGGTCTTCGGGTATGTTACGATGCATGTAGTCCGTTACGTTGAAGTGACCCAGCCAACTCAGCGTTAGCTCACCGCCCACAACTTTCAGATTGGAAATTTCGAGGTAAGGAAGCAGGACGGGTTCATCACTGAGTTCGAGACCGCGCCAAATGTCCTTCGAGGCATAATTAAGACGAAGCAGGATCTCTGCTTGGTTCCCTTCAAAATCTTCCCCAGCCTCTCCTTGGGCGTAGAGGGTGGTCGCGGCGAACCCGCCGCACAGCAAGAGCACAGCCATAAAGAGTTTAAAGGTGTGATTCATACTGTTCTTTCCTCCGTGTTTACGGTTTCTACCGCGAATTAAGCTCATACCGACAAAAGATACTTTAACCCCGGTATCCAAGAAAAGCAAATTGAAATCACAAAAAAAAGTAGAATACTGAACACTGAACACTGAATACTGAATTTAGAGCACAACGCAGCCGGCGCCCAGGACCTGCTTGGGCTTGGACTCGAACTCGAGCTTGAGCACGGTGATGCCGGCGATCTTGTCCGGGCTGGCTTTCGGCAACCCGTGGAGTACCAGGCGGTCTTCGTCTTGGGTGAAGTTGATTCCCTCGCCATTATGCAGGAATGACGCCTTCAGCAGCTTGCTTTTCAGCCCGCCGACAGCCAGTTCTTCGCCCGGCCAGCGGTCGCACCAGAAATACCCGGTATTGCCTTTGCGGGTCCAGGCGCCGGTGGGTATCCATTCAAGCTCGCCGGCCCGGTCGGTCGCGCCATAGACCGCCTCGCCATAGGTTGCGAGCCACTTGCCGACGGCGGTCAGGCGTTCGGCGGCCTCTTCGGGCGCCGAACCGTCAGGTTTGGGCCCGATGTTAAGCAGCAGGTTGCCCTGCCCGGCCGCGGCCGTACGCAGCAGGCCCAGCACCGAGCGGACGGAGTGCCAGTCTTCCGGCGGGCACGGCTGCCAGCCCCAGGCGCCGTTGAAGGTCATACAGGCTTCCCAGGCGCGGCCCTCTGCTTCGGCGGTTACGTGGCCTTCCGGCGTGCCGAAATCCTCCGGCAGTTGCGACCGGTTATTGATAATGATGTCCGGCTGAAGTTCGCGGACCATCGCGTTCATCTTCTCGCTTTCCCACTCTTCCGGGCTTTTCAGCGGCCAGGACACGTCGTACCAGAGGATGTCGAGCTTGCCATAGTTGGTCACCAGCTCGCGCACACATCCCTGGGTGAAGTCGAGGAAGCGCCGCCGGGCCGCCGGGTCCGTCGCGCAGCGGGCGCCGTCAGGGTGATGCCAGTCCATCAGCGAGTAGTAGAAACCGATGCGCAAGCCGAATTCGCGGCAGGCCTCGACATATTCGCGGACAAGGTCGCGGCCCGGGCCGCATTTAGCGGCGTTGTAATCCGTTTGAGCGGTATCCCAGTTGCAAAAGCCTTCGTGGTGCTTGGTGGTCATCACCATATATTTCATGCCGGCCTGCTTGGCCAGGCTGGCCCACTCGCGGGCCGGGCGGGGCTTAGGTTTGAAGGTGGCGGCGAGCTTTTCGTATTCTGCCAGAGGTATCCTCTCGCGGTTCATTACCCATTCGTGACGCCCGAGCTGCGCGTAGAGCCCCCAGTGGATGAACATCCCGAAACGGGCCTCGTGCCACCACTGCATCCGCTGTTGGCGGGTTTCGCCGCCCTGATCATACTTTCCCATGCCAAGCTCCTTCATCAGAGGTTATGATTCGCTTTCGCCTGCGCAACACTATAATCGTCCCGCCAATCTTGTCACCCTAATCCGGGCGAAAAAATTTCTGAGCCTGACTTGTCAAGCGTACTGCCACGCGCTATCTTATCAGGAACTGCAGACGTGAAATTTTTCGCCGGGAGGCATGTTTGAAGAAATACCTGCCAGGCATAATCCTGCTTCTATGCGGTTTCGCCGTCTTGGCCGGTGACCAACCCGACGCCGCTAGAGGAGCCCGCAGGAAAAACCCGACGCTGAAGATCAGCGCCTGGACGGGCTCGGAAACCATGCGCGAGCGGCTGAAACAGGACCTGCTCTACGCGGACTGGTTTGAACTCACTGACGGCAGGGATGCCGATTATTACCTCGAAGGGAACAGCTCGAAGAATGGCACTAAGTTGAGTCTCGAGCTGATCCTCAAGCGGCCGGACGGTGCTTTAAAGCTTAAGCGCAGCAGCGACACCAGCAACGAGAACTGGCTGGTGCACAGCAGCGTGGATGATTTAATCCAGAAAACCTTCAAAAACCCCGGGTTCTGCGCTACCCAGCTCGCCTTTGTCAAGGCAAAGGATAAAAGCAAGGAAGTCTGGCTCAGTGAGTTTGACGGTTCCGGCGGCTACCGGCTTAGCAATAACAAGAGCATTTCCACCGAGCCGGCGTGGAGCCGGGATAACCGTTACCTGAGCTACACCTTATACGAGCCAAACTCGACGAGCATCATTGTGCTTGATCTCGTGGCGAACCGGCATAAGCGCCTGGCCAGCTACCCCGGCCTGAACGCCGGTTGCGCCATCGCTAACAACAGCCTCTGGGTCGCCATGATCCTCAGCGAGAGCGGCTACGTTGACCTGTACCTGAAACATCTTAACAGCGGCAAGATCGAACGGCTCACCGCGGATGAGCTGATCGAGGCCTCGCCCTGCTGGTCGCCTGACGATAAGACCATCTGCTTTGCCCGCGGCGCAGGCGCCCGGCCCAGACTTTTCCTGCGCGCCGTCGCCGGCGGTGCGCCCAAGCTCCTGATTAAGCTTAATATCGAGGCCATGTCGCCGGATTGGTCGCCCGTATCCAACAAGATCTGCTTCGCCACGCGCCAAGGTACACAATTCACCATTGCCGAGGTTGACATGAACCGGAAGAAGCGGCAGATCAAGCTGCTGGTTAACGCCGAAGGAAACTGGGAAACGCCATCCTGGACCGCCGACGGCCGGCACCTGGTTTGCCGCCGCAATTATAAGGGCCGCAAAACGTTTTACCTGGTGGATTCCTGGTACGGCACACTCCGCGAATTGAAAACCGGTCCCGGCGTCTCGCTCCCCGCCTGCTCCAACCGCTATTGAGCTTCCCGCCCCGACATGCCGGGGACAGCGCTGTTCGGTGTTCGGTGTTCGGTGTTCGGTGTTCAGTGTTCAGTATTCAGTGTTCAGTGCTTTCCGTGGTTCAATCTTCCTGAGTACCGAGTACCGAATACTGAATACTCATCACAGTTCACCGGGGCCCAGTTTGCCGGCCTCGAGGTGGACCGCGCGAGTACAAAGTTCCCGGAGCAGGATACGGTCATGGGACACCACGAGCATGGCGGCGGGCAAACCTTGGAGGATCTTGACCAAACGGGTCTTAGTGGTCTCATCAAGCCGTTCTGTGGGTTCATCGAGGAGCAGGACTTCCGGTTCCATGGCCAAGACGGTGGCCAAGGCTACCAACCGCTTCTCGCCAGCCGACAGCCGGTAGGAAACCCGTTCCTCATAACCATTCAAACCCATGAGATCCAGCGTCCGTTGGACAATGGTCCGCACCGCCGCGTGATTCTTGCCTTGGTTCAAGGGGCCGAAAGCCACGTCCTCGGCCACGGTAGGGCAGAAAAGCTGGTCGTCGGCATCTTGGAACAGCAGACCGACCCGGCCCCGGATCTCGCGGAAGTCCGTCTCACGGGAACGGCATTCGCCGAAAATCTGCAGTTCTCCCGCAACCGGCTTTAACAAACCCACGATAAGTTGCAGCAGGGTGGTCTTGCCGCTGCCATTGGCGCCCAGCAGGCCGACCCGTTCTCCCGGCGCCAAGCTAAGGTCCAGTGCCGTCAGCACGGGCCGCTCGGCGTCATAAGCGAAGCTGACATTGTCAAGGCGAATTAGCGGCGCGGTTTTTATCCCCATTGCAGCCACCCGGCTATGAGCAGCAACAGAGAAGACAACAGCATGAAAAAGCCGTCACGCCAAGCCAATGCCAAGGTGTCGAGCGTATAGAACTCGCCATGAAAACCCCGGCACTTCATGGCCGCCATAATGCGCTCGGAACGGCTGAAGCTGCGGAGCAACAGGGTACCGACCACGTAACCGATGGTCCGCAGGCTGTGCCAATTCAGCCTGAGACGGAATGCCCGTACCTTAAGCCCGTTCGCCAGGCTTTGGTATTCGCGCTGGATAACGTCCGCATAGCGCACGGTCAAAAACAGCAGTTGGGTCAGTTTGGCGGGGAGCCACAGGCGGCGGAGAGCATGGCTCAACCGGACAGTCTCGATGGTGCTCACCAAGGCCATACCCGCCAGTAGAATCGCGTTGCTTTTCAAGGCTATCGTCCCGGCTAAAAGGAAGCCTTCCCGGCTCAGCGTAAGGTTAAAGACCTGGCCAACAGTCTCGCCGGGGGTACTGGCCGGGAGAGTGAGCGCCAGCAAGGCGATAAAAAGGTTCAGGGCCAACAGCCGGCGGGCCGCGAAAGCCAACGGCAGCCGCGCCAGAATCGCCAGCGCTCCCGCCAGCGCCAGGCCGAATAACAGGGCCCCAAAGTTGTGGCCCAAAGCAAGTATAATGGCAAAAACCGCCGCGGCAACGATCCGTACGCGGGGATCGAGCCGATGTATCGGGGAGTCGCCACCCGGGAATGTCGGCATCGTCATCTTGTTTTAAGCCTGTCTTAACTCTTGGCTTGTTTTCTCGATTTGAAATAAAGGATGAGTCCCATCACGCCGAAGATATAACCGATGCCCCCAAGAATATCCCGCAAACGGACGCGTTCTTCGTGGCGCCGGAGTTCCTCCCGCAACGCCTGGATCTGCCGGACGACGGCAGTTTCCACCTTGGCCGGGGCAGGCTCTGCGCCTTCGCCGGCGCCAACCGCCGGCAGTTCGGTTGCCTTGACCGTGTAACTCGCCCGATGCCCGTCACCGGTCTCGGCCACAATTGTGTAATCAACGCGTTGCTTCACGGTGAATGCAAACTCGCCCCGGGCGTTTGTCCGCAGCTTCTGCAGTTCTTTGCCGTCAGGCCCAAGTACGGTTATCCGGGCTTCCCGCGCCCGGCCGCCGCCGGAAACATAGACGTAGCCGGCGATTTTATTACCCTCAACCGTAGCGAACACGTTGAGCCGATGGGCCAGTACCGGTGGCAACAGGCTCAAGAGCAAGACCGCGCCGCCAACGATTCGTAAGACGCGAGCATGAAACGAGAGGTTAAGCATGGTCAAACCTCAAGAGAATTCGCGGGTCGGCCGGCGGTGAGAATTTCGGGCCGCACCTGTTTAAGAAAGCTAACCGCAGCGCCAGTTACCAACCCCTCGATGACAGCAACCGGAATATGATACACCAGGGCCACGCCAATCACGGGCAGGTATGAAGCCGCGCTGAGATACAAGCTCAGCCCCATGAACACGCAAGCCAGGCACACGCCAGCCGCGCCGGCCGCAATCGCAAAAGCCGGAGCCATGCCTTTCCGGCCACTATTGATCCCGCGGCTGAACAGGTAATAGCAAATCAGCCCGGGACCGGCCATATTGACCAGGTTGACCCCGAGAGTGGTAATGCCGCCATGCCCGAAAAAGACGAATTGCAGCAACAGGGCGACCAACACGGCCGGGAACACTGCCCAGCCCAGAATGATGCCCAGTAGTCCCGTCAGGAGTAAATGAGTGCTCGTGGGCCCGATGGGAACATGGATGAGCGAAGCGACGAAGAAAGCCGAAGACAATACGGCGGTCTGCGGCACTTGCTCCGGCTTGAGCCGGCGCAGGCCGACCGCCACCCCGGCGACGCCCAAAGCCGCGCCCGCAGCCAGCACGGGCGCTGACAATACACCATCGGCTATGTGCATTAAAAGACCATCAGGTTTCGGTGCTTACCACCATTTGCTTTCCATCTTCGTCACCTTGACCCAAATCAAGGCGCCCAGCTCGACATCCACTTCTTTGCCCTGGGGATTTTTCATCTTCTGGTCGCCATCGAGCAAGGCGGCGAACGCCCACCAGCCGGCCCGCGGCATGGTATAACTGAACACGCCGTTGGCATCGGCTTTAATCACTTGGGTCACGAAAGCGCCGGCGGGGATTTTCACCTTACCGCCTTTGTTGTAGTACTCGACCTCAATTTCCGCGAACGGCACGGGCTTGCCGTTCTTGCGCACAATGCCGCGGAAGCTATTGCCCGCCCATAAACCGTAGGGTCGAACCAGCGGCTCGATCTCGACCGGGAAGCCGACCATCGCGTCCCAACCTTCCTCCGCCTCCAAGGCGCTGACCACGACTTTCGTGTAATGGATAATCATTTTCGCCTCAGCCGGTTCCCAGTACGGCGCCGGTTCCACGTAGAAGACATGGTCGCCGGGCTGCTTGATCTTGTAACTGGCGGTATAAGCGGTTTTGCCTTTGATCTTGCTCGCTTTCAGGCTGGTACGCAGATCATGCTTCTTGCCGTTGAGCAGCACGCCGAACTGCTGCACCGGACCCATGTTCATCACCGGGCCCTGCGCCATCGGATGGGTAAAGACCAAGGACAGATCAATATTCCGGGCTTTCGCCACGATGTCCTGCGAGGGCAGCAATACTTGAAAATGAGCATACACGCAATGAATCGCGAGTAAAAGCGCTGCAAGTGCAGCTGAGATGAAGAAGCTGCGTTTCATGTTTACGCCCTTCTGCTTGGGGTTAGCCTTCTATCAGTGAAGTTGTTTGCCGGTCGAGGTCATCGCCAGGGTGACGTGGAGGACGCCTTTTTGCTGGCGCAGGCTGTTGGTCAGTTGGCGGATCTGCAGGGCCGTGCCTTTGACCGACAGCACCTCGAGGCATAACTCGTGGTCCAGATGCAGATGGGTTGTGGCCATGATGAAATGATGATGATCGTGCTGGACGTCGGTCAACTTTTCCTGCAAAAGGCGGGTATGGTGATTGTAAATCATGCTGATCGTGCCAATCACGTCCTGATCGGCGGTCCATTCTTCCTGCACCAGGCGTTCGCGGACCAGGTCGCGGATAAATTCCGAACGGTTGCCGTAAC
>SDBT01008451.1_pt1 | contig 16825 bp, 10 predicted proteins | sample 2277101 | NCBI WGS metagenome assembly SDBT01 (sample SAMN10404973, study PRJNA504765) | marine sediment metagenome | isolation source: marine sediment core GS10_PC15, 103 cmbsf | place: Arctic Ocean: Southern Knipovich Ridge | collected 2010
CGACTGGGACGCATTCCATGTCGCCCGAGTACAAGCCGAGCAACGAAAACTATACCCCTACAAACCACACTTGCCCACCATCCTAAACTGCGCAACCTGACGCGATGCGGAGGTTGCAACCAAGTGATTTCCACTCCATGACACATGTCATGCGGCGGCAAGCCCTCAAGAACTGTTGGCCTAAGACAATGCCTACAAGACGCAGTTGTAGCGGCTTTCTTGACTCTCCAACCTTCGACGCCGACTGGCGGTAGGTCGTGCTCGCGGCGTCAGGCATTTCGCGACCTGCATGCCTTCAACTCGCAAATCAACAGGAGGTCTGCACGGGCGACCCGTTGAATACAGAATCGCCGGACACATCGTATAGATCCACGAGTCAAGACGAGGGGAGCGGCTACCGGCAATCGGGGGGGTTTGTTTGTTTTGTTGATTATGGTATCGTGGTACGCTGATGCGGTAGTGTCTCCGCGAGTTTCTCTGACGAGGAAAGCTGATGTCGCAATTGGTGAATATCTCTGAAGCCGTGTCGCTGGCGTTGCACACGATGGCGATTCTGGCCACGCAGCGCCGGCAGCGACTTACAAACCAAGGGATTGCGGAGATGCTCGGTGCGTCGGGGCACCACCTTGCCAAGGTAATGCAACGATTAGCCAAGGCTGGGTTGGTCGATTCGGTTTCCGGACCTCGAGGTGGTTTTACGTTGGAGAAACCCGCAACGGAAACCTCGCTTCTGGCTATCTACGAGGCGATTGAGGGGCCTTTGGTTGGGAGCGGGTGCCTTCTGCACGAACCAATTTGCCGGGGTAACTGTTGCGTTTTGGGCGAAGTGCTAGACTCGATTCACAAGCAACTCCAAGACTATCTTGAGAATACTACGCTGGCCGAGTTGGCGGCGACCGTGTCATTGCAGGGCGAGAAGAGCAGCCCTAATTCGTAATGATTCCCGAGTCGGACAAGATCATGCGCAAATACCAGGTTGAAGTTCCGCAGGCCGGATACTGGCGTCGGCAGATCAAATGCCAGGACGCCTGTCCCGTGCATACCGATGTCCGGGGTTACGTCAGGGCGCTGGCCGAAGGTAACGACGAACTGGCCTATCTGATTGCCCGAGGTCCCAACCCTCTAGCGTCGATCTGCGGCTGCGTGTGCGGGGCGCCGTGCGAGGCGGCTTGCCGGCGAGGCGACTACGACGAGTCGGTCTCGATCCGGGCGCTGAAACGGTATGCGTGCAAGGAATTCAGCACAGCGTCCCTCGCTGCCGGCAGCACAGCGGCCCGCCCCGTCGTCGGCGAGAATTTGGTGGAGTTTGTCAAGAACGCCTTCGCACGTTACGCTTCGCATCGATGTCAAGCCGGCGAGGAACTCGTGCCGTTGCTCGAGGCGAAAATCCCGCCGGTCAAGGAGAAGAGCGTCGGTATCATCGGCGCCGGGCCGGCGGGGCTCGCCGCCGCGCACGATCTGGCCTTGCTCGGTTTCGCGGTCACCCTCTACGAAATGGAGTCGATGCTGGGTGGTATGCTGGCCGTGGGTATTCCGGACTACCGCTTGCCTCGCGAGTTGATCGAGGCCGAGGTGAACACCATTCTCGCAATGGGGGTCGAGCCGGTAACCAACTGCTGTGTAGGGCGCGACGTTTCGCTGGCCGAGTTGCGCAAAAAGCACGATGCCGTGATCATTGCCGTGGGCGCGAAGCGCTCTCGCAAGTCACCCTATCCGGGCAGTGATGCGGAGGGTGTCTTCGGCGGAGTGGAGTTTCTCCGGGAAGTTGCCCTGGGTAAGGCCCCGAAGTTGGGGCGTCGGGTGGTGGTCGTCGGCGGTGGCGACGCCGCTATGGACTCCGCCCGAACCGCGCTTCGCGTGCCGGGACAAGAAGAAGACGACGCCGGCGAGCAGAGCGAACACTACCTGGCGCTGGACGCCGCGCGGACGGCTTCGCGGTTAAGCGGGCGTGAGATTACGATCGTCTATCGCCGCAGCCGGGCCGAGATGCCCGCGGTCAAGTCCGAGATCCGCGGGGCCGAAGAAGAGGGCGTAATAATGCACTTGCTGACCAATCCGGTCGGTATCGAGAAGGACGATCGGGGTGCAGTTCGGGCAATTCGGTGCCAGAAGATGGAATTGGGTCTGCCCGACGAAAGCGGCCGACGCCGGCCGGTTGCCGTCGAGGGATCCGATTTCTCGATCGACTGCGACAACGTACTGATCGCCATCGGTCAGGCCTTCGATCTGTCGTTCATCGAGCCGGAACGCGACGGCATCGAGATCAACGATTGGGGGCAGATCGACTGCGATCCCGTGACCGGCACGACCGCGGCCGAGGATATTTTTGTTGCCGGCGATCTGGCATACGGGGCGAAACTGCTGATCCATGCGGTGGCTTCCGGCAAGGCGGTGGCCCGGGCAATTTACGAGCGAATCACGGGACACCCGATCACGACCGAAGCCACCCAGTTGCATTTCCCACTGGCCCAATTCGACCGGGAAGCCGGCTACGAGAAGCGATCTCGGACCGAGCCGGACGCGGTGCTCTCTGTCGAGTTGCCGTTTACGGAACGGCAGGCCCGGTGCGAGGCCCAGCGGTGTTTCGATTGCGGAATCAACACGATCTTCGACGGCCAGCGCTGCGTGCTCTGCGGCGGATGCGTGGACGTCTGCCCGGAGAACTGCCTGCGGATCGTGGCCCTGGACCAGATCTGCGGCGGCGATCGGGTCGAAGAGACCAACTCGCGACAGTTGGGTGATTTCCCGCCAGAAGCAGCCTCGGCAATCATCAAAGACGAAACGATTTGCATCCGCTGTGGGCTGTGCGCCGAGCGATGTCCCACCGGTGCGATTACCATGGAACGCCTGAGTTTCGAGGAGAAACCGCAATGTCAGACGAGTTAGAACGCGTCGAGCCTGGGCGAGCCGGACTCGCAGGGATTTCGCGACACGATTTTCTGGGTATCGCAGGCGTTGCGTCGGCTGCGGCCGCGGTGGCGTTTTCGGTGATCGGCATGTTGCGGTTACCCAAGCCGCGTGTGTTGCCGGATGTCTCCAGCGTGGTGCGCCTCGGCAAGCCGGCGGAGTTCCCGCCCGGCACGATCGCCATGCGGCCGCGGCAGAAGGTCTGCGTGGTGTCGACCGACGAGGGCATCTCCGTCGTGTCGCTGGTTTGCACGCATCTGGGTTGCATCGTGAAACTCACCAAAACCGGCTATGAGTGTCCTTGCCACGGTTCCAAATTCGACGATGATGGGGAAGTGCTGGCGGGCCCCGCGCCACGGGCGTTGCGGTGGCTGTCGGTCACTCAGGCCCCCGACGGCACGCTTCTGGCGGACCGGGCCAAGGAGACGGGCTCGGATACATCATACAAGGCAACTACCTAGGGGAAGGAACCAGTCATGGCGACAGCACCTGAATCGACGACGTTTCTGGGGAACCTCCTGGCCCTGCCGCGGAATCTGTGGCAAGCCACCTTCCGCCACGATGCGCCGACCTCGGATCGGACCCGCTCGCAAGCGGTTTTCGGCAACTCCTTCCTACACGTTCACTCGACACGTGTGCATCCACATTCGTTGCGGCTGACGACGACCTGGGGGCTGGGGGTCTCGCTGATTGCCCAGTTTATCATCCTCACGGTCACCGGCGTGCTGCTGATGATTTACTACATGCCGTCGACGGCGCTGGCCTACGATTCGATGAAAGACTTGCACTACGTGGTTCCCACGGGTCGGCTGATCCGTAACGTCCACCGTTGGGCCTCGCACATGATGGTGATCTTCGTGATCCTGCACATGATACGAGTGTTCTACACGGCCGCCTATAAGAAGCCGCGGGAGTTCAACTGGCTGGTCGGCATGTCCCTGTTTGTGCTGACCCTCGCGCTGGCGTTCACCGGGTACATTCTCCCCTGGGACCAACTGGCCTATTGGGCCTTGACGATCGCGGCGAACATCGCTGCCTCGCCCAACGAGTTGACTCATGCGATGGGGCTGCCGGAGAGCTTCAACGTGGGCGACCTCATCAAGGAGTTGATGCTCGGATCGGCGGATCCCGGGCAGGATTCGTTGATTCGCTTCTATACGCTTCACGTCATTTTTCTGCCGATCCTGGCCGTGGCAGGCATCGCGGTTCATATCTGGCGGATCCGCAAGGACGGCGGACTGGCCCGGCCCGAAGGCACGCCGACACCGGCCGGCAAAGGGGCCGCCTCGATGTCGCCTGCCGGGGAAACAGCCGAGCAGTCGCCCGGCAAGAGCTACGGGCTGATGTGCGTGGTCCGCGACCGATCGCCCCACACGGGCAAGGACCCGGACGAGACGGTCCCCTCCTGGCCGTACTTATTGCGGGCGGAGCTACTGGTGTTCATGCTTACGATGCTGGTGTGTATTGCGTTGGGACTCCTATTTGACGCGCCACTTCGAGAAGCGGCCAATCCGGCGGTGCCCGAGAACCCGGCCAAGGCCCCTTGGTACTTCCTCGGTTTGCAGGAGATGATTTCCTACTCGGCCTTTATCGGCGGGTGCTTTGTTCCCGCGCTGGCGGTGGTCGGTTTAGGGTTGATTTCCTTGTTGGACCGGGAGCAGGAGCCTTCGGGGGTGTGGTTCAGCGGTGCGGCGGGGCGGAAGGTCGCACTGCAGGCGGCCATCTTTGGCACGATTACGGCGGTGGCGTCGGTGGCCGTGCCGGTGAACTTCGGGTGGTTCCGCGAGTGGTTCGACAAGCCGCCGCAGTTGCTGATTATCATAGCCAACCCCGGCAGCCTGCTGACGATCGCGTACATGGTTTGGTCGCTGGTCGTGATGCGGATAACGCGCTCGACCCGGATGGGGGCGATCGCCATGTTTACCTGCTTTGTTGTGGGCTTTGTGATCCTGACCTACGTGGGAACGTTCCTGCGGGGTCCGAACTGGGACTTCTACTGGTTTGAGAGTCAATGGCCAGGGAAATGACAAATGATGAATTACGAAGCACGAATGACGAATGACGAAGTAAGACAAGTGACAGCGATGACAGTATTCGTCATTCGTCATCCGTGCTTCGTCATTTCCTCTCGTTATTTCCCCCAATAGGAGCGACGCAGATGGTGGAAGCGGATATCAAGGTCATGGACCGGCGGGTCAAGTGGTGGTTGTTCGTCAGTAGCGTGGCAACGCTGGTGCTGATGGTCGCCTCCGTCCTGCTGGAGGACGTCTACCCGCAATGGCGGACGACTCGGTTGCAGTACGCCGCCATCCTGCAGGAAATGGCTACCGACGATCGCGGGCGGATGATCGCCGACGGGTTCGAGATCGGGCTGGATCAGAACGTCCTGCCGGAACTGCACAAGGTGGACCGGTGTATCACTTGTCACGCCGGAATCGACGATCCGAGGATGGCCGATCAGGCCAAGGACAAGCCGTTCCGCACGCATCCGGGCGATTTCCTTGCCAACCATCCGCCTCAGAAGTACGGCTGCACGATCTGCCACCAGGGGCAAGGCCGGGCAACCTCGCTGCCCGACGCACACGGCAACGTGCCCTTCTGGCCCGAGCCGCTATTGGCCGGCTCGATGACCTACACCTCGTGCGGACGGTGCCACTACGACAACGATCTCTACGGAGGCCAAGCCGATCTCTTTGGCGAGGACTTCCGCACGGAGCAGATTACCCGCGGCGAACTGGCCTCGCACGTCGCCGGAGCCAAGACCATCGCCCGCGGCAAGCAACTCGTCATCGAGCGCGGCTGCCTCGGTTGCCACAAATACCGCGACCGGGGCGGCACACTGGGCCCCGACCTCACCTACGTGGGCGACAAGACGGTTCACGACTTCGATTTCCAGTACGTCAAGAAAAAGCACACGGTGTTGAACTGGTTGACCGCCCATTTCAAATCGCCCGCCGTCGTAGTACCCGAGACGCTGATGCCCGACCTGGGACTCACCGACGCCGAGGCCCGCGATCTGGCCATGTACATGATCAGTCTGAAACGCAAACTTGGCAACTCCGCCTACACCCCCATTCCTCGCCCGGTCGATCCGGAACCGGCCGCCGGAAATACTCTCTACCTGATGTATTGTTCGTCGTGCCACGGGGCCGACGGCGTGGGGGCGATCGCCCGGGCGTCGGGCAATGCCGAATCACCCGACCTCCAAGCCATCGATCGGCCTCGCGAGTTGCTCACTCCGTCGTTGCGCAACGCCGACACGCTGGCGGTGGCCAGCGACGATTATCTGCAATACATCATCCAGCATGGCCGATCCGGAACGGGGATGCCGGCCTGGGGCGACGACGGCGGGCTCTCCGACGGCGAAATGGACCGACTGGTCGCGGAGATCCGCGGTTGGCAGGCCGCCGGACCGCCCACCGATAGCATCTCCCGGCGACGCGGCGATCCGCATTACGGTCGGGCGTTGTACCGGTCGCGCTGCATGGGCTGCCACGGGGTCAGTGGCCAAGGCGGCGTGGGCGTCAGTCTCCGCTCGCCGTCGTTTTTGGCCGTGGCTTCCGACGAATTCATCCGCGACACGATCCTTGACGGCCGGCCCAATACGGCCATGCCCAGTTGGAAAGAACTCTCTGCCGACGATACCAGCCACCTGATCGCCTACTTGCGTTCGTGGCAGCTTGCGACGCCGACCGTCGAGGACGTGGCTAGGCTGGTTGCGCAACAGCCGGCGCCTACAAACGCGTCGGGCAGAATCCTTTACCGCAGCAACTGTGCGAATTGTCACGGCGTCTACGGCGAGGGTGCCTTGGGGCCGTCGTTGCGAACTGCCGAGTTTCTCTCCTTGGTCGACGATCGATACCTGGCCACGGCAATCCTCGAAGGTCGCCCCGATACGGCCATGCCGGCATGGACACACTTCTCGGCCGCAGGCGTGGCCGACTTGATCCGTCATATCCGCACATGGTATCCGCAGCCGCCGAAGCCGCCCGACCCGTATCTGGCCCGGGGCGATTGGGACCGCGGAGAGATCCTCTTTCGGGGAGCCTGTGCCGGTTGTCACGGCAACGATGCCGAAGGCGGCGTCGGTCCGCAGTTGGCTAATCCGACGTTTCTCGATACGGTCAGCGACGCGATGCTGCGGGAGTGGATCAGCCGGGGTAAGATGGCCACCAAGATCGGCACCGAATTGGGCACACCCATGCCGGCGTTCTTACGGGGGGAGCAAGGCGTGGTCGAGATGTCGGCTTCTCAGATCGAGGACATCGTGACGTGGCTGCGCCGCAATCAGGGTCAACCGCGGGCGGTAACGGCCCGGCCCGGCATGGGAATCCCCGTCATCGGGGCCGAAGTCTACGCCGAAACCTGCTCCGAATGTCACGGTGACCGCGGAGAAGGCCGCGTGGGCAGCGCGCTGAGCAATCCGCACTTCCTCCGATCGGCCAGCGACGGATACCTGGCCGCCACAATGATCCTCGGACGCGAGAACACACCGATGGTCTCCTTGGCCCGTAGCGGGCAGGGGATCGTCGAACTCGATGCCGAACAGGTGGCCAACGTGGTTGCCTTCTTGCGGGCATGGGAGCATCAACCGCCGCCTAGGGAACCTTCCGCGCAAGAGGGATCCTTGGCCGATCAACGCATCGGCAAGGAGCTGTTCGCGGGCCATTGTGCCGGCTGTCACGGCAAGACGGGCCGCGACAATTGGGCACCGGCACTGAACAATCCCGAATTTTTGGCTGCTGCCACCGACGGCTTTCTCAAAGCAACCGTTGCCCGCGGGCGTAGCGGCACGGCCATGCGCAGTTTCGGCAAGGGCGGCGGCGGAATCGCAACCCTAACCGGCGAGCAAATCAACGACATCGTCAACCACATCCGCAGTTGGGCAAACCCACAAAGCCGCGACCGTTGGTCGCGCCAATGAACCAATCTCACCCATCGAATTACAACCAACCATTACCACGGTGCGTTTCACGCACCCTACGACACAAAAACCAACCCCACGGAGCCACGACCATGGCACGACGACAAGGCCCAGTCAATTTCGATCGCCGCAAGTTCATGAAAATGGCGGCGGCTACCGGCGTGACTTGTGCGGCCACCGAGATGTTTCCCGACGAATACGTCCAGGCCCAAACCACCCCCCGCGGCAAACGAGCCAAAGGGACAAAACTGCTACAGTCGGCCTGTCCCTACTGCGGCGTCGGCTGCGGCACGCTGATCCAGGTGCAAGACGGCAAGGTCGTCGGCATGGTCCCCGACAAAAAGCACCCCAGCAACCGTGGCATCCAGTGCATCAAGGGACTCAACGCCCACGAACCGATCTACGTCGACCGGCTGGAAAAGGTGCTCGTCCGCAAGGACATGAGCGATCCGCTGAAAAACTATGTATCGAAGACCAAGGGCCGCTTCGACGACGACGTCTTCATCGAAATGGACTACGAAGAAGCGGAAGAACTGGTCGCCGACAAACTGGCCCAGATCATCAAAGCCCGCGGCGGCAACTCCGTGGGACTCAACGGCTCCGGCCAGTTGACCATGGAGGCCCAGTGGATCGAGAATCAGGTGATGAAGGCCGTCATCGGCAGCAACGCCATCGAGGCCAACGCCCGGATGTGCATGACCTCGGCCGTAACCGGCTATTTTTACTCCTACGGCAGCGACGCCCCGCCGACCAGCTACGAGGATATTGAGGAGGCCGACTTCATCACCTTCTGGGGCCACAACGCCCGGGAGGGCCATCCGATCCTCTTCTGGCGCGTGGCCGATCACAAGAAACGAACCGGCATCCCCACGCTCGTCTCCGATCCCCGCACGACCGGGACCGTGGCCGGACTGGCGGCGATCAACCCGGGTAACAGCTACCATCTACGCACACTCAACGGCGATATCAGCTACCACAACGCCATCGCCCATGTGCTGTTGAAGGAACATCCCCAGGCCTGCATGCCGCTCGAGTGGCTCGAGAAGAACACGGTCGGTTTCCAAGAGTACATCGACGGCGTGTTGAAAGACTACTCGCCCAAACAGGTGATCGAGCGGCTCGAGGTGCTGGACCAGGGCCGAATCACCGAGGACCTGATCCGCAAGATCGCCGCAGAGTGGGCCAAGGCCTCGATCAAAGGCCGGGAGAGAGGACGCGGCGGCGTGTTGACCTTCTGGGGGATCGGCTACAACCAGATGCTCCACGGGCAGCACAACACAATCGGGCTGATCAACCTCCACCTGTTGACCGGCAACGTCGGCCGACCGGGCTGCGGCAGCCACTCTCAGACGGGCCAGCCCAACGCCATGAGCGAGCGGCTGATGGGTGGATTGACCGGGCGGCTGCCCTTCAATCAATCGATGAAGAACGTCGAGTGGCGCGACCATATCGCCAAGTGCTGGGGCGTCGAGCCCAAGCGCCTGGAAGAGACCTCCGTGCTGAAGAACCCCGGCATGGTGGTCGGCATGATGGAACGGGCATTGAAAGCGGACAACGACCCGGAGCGGCTGCTGGCTATGTTCTGGATGTACACGACCCACATCCACATGCCCGACGTCAACACGCTGGTCCGCCCGGCACTGACGAAGATGTTTGTGGTCGTTCAAGACATTTACCGTCATGCCCCGAACAACCTCTATGCCGACGTCGTCTTCCCGGCGGCCACCTGGGGTGAATGGACCGGCGGGACCTACATCCAATCGGAGCGGCGGCTCTATATTTGCGACGGGACGATGAACCCGCCCAAGAACTGTCGCCCCGACATGGACATGGCCATCGACAAGGGCCGAATGCTGGCAGAGAAGCTCACCAAGCTGGGCATTGCGAACCTCGACCCCGACAAGATCTTTCCCTACAAGAAAACGATCACAATGGGCAACGGGCTGAAGGCCTACGACCCGGAGGACGTCTTCCGCGTGATCCTGGCATCCAGCAAAGGCGCCGACTGCGACGTGTCGGGGATGTTGGACTTGGAGAAGAAGACGGGCCATAGTCCTTACGAGCAACTGCGGCGATTGCGGGGCGTCCAATGGCCGGCTCCCACGGCCGAGATTGCCAGCAAAGGCGGCACTCCGCGGCGTTATCTGGGCCAGGAAGGCTGGGCCGGCAAACCTTACGGCGCCTTCCGCCACCCCGACGGCAAGGCCCGCTTCAAGCTCTGCAAGCAGGACTATTCCCGCATGGAGGAGATCTGCGGCAAGCTGATGAAATACGGTCACCGCAACAACCCCGGCGCCGGTCCGTTCCTGATCGACGACATTGCCGCCGCCGCCAAAGAGGGCCGCCCCAGCCTGCTGGAAGAGGCTCGCGACAACGCCTTGCCGCCCGAAATTCCCGATCTGGACGCCTACGCCAGGCAAAACTTGAAGCAGCATCTGGACAACGACAAGTATCCCTTCTGGCTGGCGTTGGGAATCGTCTACGAGCATTTCCATACCGCCAAGACGATCCGCGGTGCAACGACCTTGAAACTCGTGCCGGAACAATACGTCGAGGTCAGCCACGAGGACGCCGAACATTTCGGGCTCCGCGACGGTCAGAAGGTCCGGCTGGTAACTCGGCGTGGCAGTTACGAGGCCCGAGTGTCGGTCGGCATCGGCAGCATGGTCCGCCCCGCCCGTAGCGAGGTCTTCCCGGGAATGCTCTTCAGCCCCTGGAACCTGTCGGTAGCCGACAGCGCCGACCCGAGGAAGAACCGCTGGCTGGTCAACATGACCAGTCACCGCGCCTGGGACCCGGTCAGCGGCCAGGTCGACTACAAGAAACTGGCTGCAAGAATCGAGATCATTTGAGAGGCGGACACGGCAACCAAGGAACGGAACTGTGAGTGGACGGCACTTCAATCGACGCGAACTGCTCAAGAACGCCGTGGTCACCGGCGCTACAATCGGCGGCTGCGCGGGATTTGCGGGCGTCTTCCACCCTCCGGGCCAAGCCGATGCCGCGCCGTTGCGACCGCCGGGTGCCGTGCCGGAGAAGGAGTTCGTCGGGCAATGTATCCGCTGCATGCGTTGCGTCGAGGCGTGTCCGAACAACGCGATCATCTCGCTCGACGACTCGTCGGATCCCCGGCTCCGCAAGACGCCCGTCATCAAGGCGCGTCGTCAGGCTTGCATGCTCTGCCAGGGTGTCGAGGGTGAGTACCTCAAGTGTACCAATGCGTGTCCCAGCGGTGCCTTGCAGCCAATTCGCAACGATCCCGAGGAGATCCGAGAGCGAGTCTCGATGGGGACGGCCGTGATCGATCGGAAACTGTGCCATTCGTACAATGGCTGGACCTGCGGGGCGTGTGGCCGGGCGTGTCCGCTGCCCGGTGTGGCTCTGACGATCGGGATGTGGGAACGCCCCGAGGTCAACCCCGACGCTTGCATCGGTTGCGGGTTGTGCGAACGGGCGTGCATCCTCTATCCGCAAGCGATCCGTGTGAAACCGAGGGGCGGATGATGGTAGAGGTTACCCGCAGGTCGATCGTAAAGAAGGCAGTCGGACTGACCGTCACCGCGCTCGGCATGGCCGGAGCGTTCCTGGCCGGACATGCGTTGTTACGAAGCAGACGTTCCCGCTACCCGACGAATCGGGCCCAATACGCCAAGCGTGGGCTGCGTGTGATCCGCCCACCCGGGGCCGTTGCCGAAGATCGCTTCCTTGCCGGTTGCATCCGCTGCAACCGTTGCCAGGACGCTTGCGAGCGGGGGGCCTTGCGATTCTTCGGCGAGACGCATGGCGAACTTTTTCACACGCCGTACATCGACCCGAGCGTGGTAGCGTGCAACGTGTGCATGAAGTGTACCCAGGTGTGTCCCACCGGCGTATTGAAGCCGATGCAAGTCGAAGAAAAGCACCTGGTCGAGATGGGTACCGTCGAGTTGAACGTCGGCGCCTGCCTCTCCTATAAGGCGGAAATGCGATACGACGAGCGGGCCGATCGCTGGGAGGTCGACATGGCACCGTCGCTCGAGCCGGTCGAGCTACCCGACACGAATGATCCCACATTCACGCGACGCGGACCGTGCGGCGAGTGCTATATGGTTTGCCCAATGAAAGAGAAGGCGTTGACCCGAAAGCCCGGAGAGTTCTTCTCGCCCGTAGTCTTGGATCGGTGTATCGGCTGCGGACTGTGCGAAGAGATCTGCCGACAGATCGTTCGCTCTGAGCCGGCAATCCGAGTGGTCGCCACGCGTGGTACCGTATGAGGAAACAGTCGCGATGAAGTTCTCCGGACATCAAATCAGGCACCTTGCCCTGCAACTCACGCGGCGCGGCGTTCAGCTTTCCGTGTTGCTGCTGATGTTGGGTATGGCCTACTTGAGCCTCTATGCCCATTATCGGGCGGCACGTGCGCTGGAAGACGAGACCCAAATGACCGGCCGCCAGGGAGAAATCCTCGCATGGATCGACAAGCGAATTGCCGGGAAGGACGATCCGCAACAATTCCTCGATGACAACAAGGGCAATATCTGGTCGATGCGGCTGCGACTGTTCGACCCCGACCCCAAGAGCCTATTGGGGCGGTTCTGCACTTGGACGTTCGAGTGGACCGGCGGGCTGGACCTCGGCCGGCCCGACCTGACCGACCCGTTGGCTGCCGCCGAAGCCACGGTAGCCGGGCGTCATTTTCATTGGCCTCTGATGCTGTCGATCTTCTTTCCGGTGCTGCTGACACTGCTGCTGGGTAAAGTGTTTTGCAGTTGGATATGCCCGGCCGGGCCGTTGTTGGAACTGACCGGAAAATTGCGGAGACTGTTGCGATTCGCCGAGTTGCCGCCGGCCGAGGTGAATTTCTCACGCATGAACAAATACGTCTTGCTCGCTATGGGGCTCGTGATTGCCGCAGTCGGTGGACTGCCGCTCTTCGCGATCATCTACCCACCGGCCGCCATGAGCCGGTTGCTCCACGCCTGGGTTTTCGGTGCCTCGCTGACCGGGGGCCTTGTCGTGCTCGGCCTGATCGGACTATTCGAGTTGATCGTCTCGCCACGCTGGTGGTGCCGCAGCATGTGTCCCGGCGGAGCCGTCTACGGCCTGATCGGTTGGCCCCGTCTGCTGCGAGTGAAACTGCGGGCCGACCGCTGCTCGAAATGCCGCAGTTGCAGCGCAGCCTGTGAGCCGGGCCTCGATCCCGTGACCGAGTCCGATCTGATCGAATGCGACAATTGCGGCGAGTGTGTACGAGTGTGTCCCGAGCAGGCGTTGCACTTTTCGGTAGGGCTGCCGCTGGTTGGTAAGCGCGGCGCGAAGGCCGGAGCCAAACTCCTGTTGATGGCTCTCCTGCTGGGCATTGCCACATCGGCCGAAGCGCATCATATCCTGGGACTACCACATTATTCGTACAAGGAAAACTATCCACAGACGCCCGTCTTGGAGTATCCCGCAACCACCGGTCCATATAGCGTGCTGATGCAGTGTTACCCGGGCACCCCGGTTCCCGGCGAGCCGGCCAATCTGGCTTTCTACATCAAGAATACCGAGACCGACGAGCCCTATGGCCGGCCGATCACGATCCGCATCGTGCAAACGTTTACCTTCGGAACCAACCGCGAGATCGTCGAAGCCAGGCAGGTCACGGCCTTCGATGCGTTGCACAAGCTGACGGCCCTGTTTCCCGAGGACGGCGAATACGTGGTCGAAATGACCATGGATGTCGAGGGACAGCCCGAGACGATCGGCTTCCTGATGATTGCCGGCGATCCCGGGGCTTCCGCCTCGGTAACTGTCCTGGTGGCGTGCGGCATCGGACTCGCCCTGTTCTTGATTACCATCCGAGCAATCAAGAAGAAGCGCGATCGGCGACGGAGCCAATCGGACAGCAACGCCATGGACGCGACATGCATCAACGATTGACAGACAAACAACCCGACGAGTCGACATGGTTTCCCTATTGAAGGTATTTCTTCCCTACACGATGCTGCTGGCAATCGGCGTTGCTGTCTATGTGTCGAATTACCATCCGGCCGCCGAGGTCGTCATGGTCGAGGATCGGTCCGACACCGACGACACGGAAGCCATGCCCGAGTCATCGCCCGAGAACTCCGGCATTCACCGAGACCCCATCTGCCGGATGGAAGTCAATCCGTCGTGGGGATGGCATGCCGTCTACAAGGGGCGCGACTATTACTTTTGCGTGCAACGATGCCGCGACACGTTCGCCCAAGACCCGGAGAAGTATATCGCCGACCGTTGTATCGTATGCGAATACGACAAAGCCGCGGATGCAAGCGTAGATCGGGCCACGTCCCCGTGGACCGACTATCTTGGCGAAACGTACTACTTCTGTTCGAACGAGCACATCGAGCGATTCAAGGTCGACCCGGGCGGCTACTTCATGCACACGATGTGGGGAACGCCCGAGTGGATGTATTACTGTTCGATCGCGTTTGTCTTGGTCGTTAGTTTTGGGCTCTTTGAATGGACCGAACGACGCTGGGCCCATGCGGGCGGTTCGTCGACGTCGGGCATCAAGGCTCGGGTAGATCTGATGCAGTTTCGCCCGCTACGATGGGCCTTTACGAGCCGTCCGTTGCGTTTTGTTTGTCAGTTGGTTTTCGTGATCGCTTTCTTCCTGATTATTGCGGCCGGTTTGTTCGGCGAGCAGAACGCCGGCTTGAATATCGCGCCGCTGTTGACGTGGACCGTCTGGTGGGGAGGCCTCGTCGTGCTGATCATGTTCGCCGGCAAGGCCTGGTGTTTCGTGTGCCCCTGGGATGCGGTGGCCGGATGGATGGAAAAACTTCGCTTCTGGAAGAAGACCGACGACGGAATGAGCCTGAATCTGAAATGGCCCAGGGCAATCCGCAACATTCTCTTGGCTACCTTGCTTTTCGTCGGGCTAACCTGGATCGAGCTGGGATTTGAAGTGACGATGACCCCACGCGGCACGGCCTATCTGGGCATCGCAATGCTGCTGATGGCCATCGTCTCGGCGTTTCTGTTCGAGCGAAAGAGCTTTTGTCGCTATGGATGCCTGGTCGGTCGGGTGAGCGGTCTGTATGCGTTGTTCTCCGGCATCGAAATCCGTAGCCGCGACAGGGACATTTGCCAAGCTTGCCGCAGCAAGGAATGTGTTGGTGGCAGCCGCACGGCCTATGGCTGCCCCACGTTGATCTATCCCGGCGGCCTAGAGGCCAATACATATTGCATCCAGTGCGGCGAATGCCTCCAGGCGTGTCCGGAAAACAATCTGGCCGTCAACTTGCGGCCTTGGGGCAGCGATCTGGTCGACTTGCGAAAGCCGCGAACCGACGAGGCCTACTTGGCCCTGTTGATGCTGTCGATCACGGCCTTCCATGGCCTGACGATGACGCCCGTCTGGGGTGAAATAACCGCCCGGCTGGAGCAAGCGCTCTCGATCATCCCCTTGATTTCCTTCTCCGTCGGCATGGCCGCCATTATGTTGGCCCCGATCGTTGTCTATGGACTGTTAGTGATGGTCTCCTATCGGCTGGGAAGCCGCAGGGCATCCGCCGGCGCGAAGGAGTTGTCGTATCGCGACTACTTCATTCGCTATGCCTACGCGCTGCTGCCGATTGCCCTTTTCTATCATCTGGCCCATAACCTCGAACACTTGCTCATCGAAGGGCCCAAGGTCTTCCGACTGGCCTTGGATCCGTTCGGCTATGGTTGGAATTCCTCGATGGCCGCCGACTTGTCCGTCCCGCCGCTCGTATCGCTAGACGTGTTGTGGATCCTGCAAATCATGCTCGTGTTGGTCGGACATGTCTACAGCCTTTGGGCAGCGGGCCGCGTGTCGGTAAACATCTTCGGCGACCGTAAGGCCGCGTTACTAAGTCAGTTACCCATGCTAGTCGGCATGATCTGTTTCAGCGTGTTCAGCCTTTGGCTCTTGAAGCAGCCGATGTTGATGCGCAGTGTTATGTGAGGAAATCTGATCGCCCGTCGCGAGGAGATCGGGCTCAACGCATCGCTCGCCTACGTTCCCCATGAAGCCCATGTCGTCCTGCACGGCCCTATCACGTCGAAGTTGGCCGACGCCGAGGTCCGGGCGCTGTTAGCCCACGAGTTGAGTCACTTGGTGTTGTGGCAGCAGTGGGAAGGGGACTACCTCGTCGTCGATCAGATCTTGGCGGCCTTGACGCACGACCAGTTGGCCGAGCCACCGCACTTTGCCGCCGCGCGGCTGTTCGGGCTCTACAACGAGATCTTCTGCGATCGCGGCTCTCTGTTGGTGGTGGAAGACCCTCTGGTCGTGGTCTCGATGCTCGTCAAGGTCTCCACGGAGTTGGAGGAAGTCAGCGCGGAAAGCTACATCCGTCAGGCCGAAGAGATCTTCAGCAAGGAGGCAACGAAGGCGGCCGACTTGACGCATCCCGAAGCCTTCATCCGCGCCCGCGCCGTCAAGCTGTTTAGCGACAGCGACGACAAAGCGGACGACAAGATCAAGGAGATGATTGAGGGAAGACTGGCGCTGCACGAGCTGGATCTCTTGGCCCAGAAGAGAGTTGCGGGCTTGACCCGGCGGTTACTCGACGTGCTGCTCGCCCCGCCATGGATGCGAAGCGACCCGGTGCTGGCCCATGCCCGGCTGTTCTTCGAGGACTACGCCGCGCCGGACGGTTCGCAAGAAGATTGCTCGTTGGCTGAAGACGTCGCGACCGACGATGAACCGATGCGGGACTACTATTGCTACGTGCTGCTGGATTTCGTGACGGCAGATCGCGACCTGGAGGAGTTGCCGCTGGCGGCCGCCCTGTCTTTGACGGAGCGACTGGGCTTGAAAGATCGCTTTGCAGAAATCGCCAAGCGAGAGCTTCGATTGCGGAAAAAACAACTGGAGAAGATCGCACGCTGCGATGGCCTTCGGCCGCGGGAGTTCTTCGTCCTGTTGCTTGATGTGCGCGGCGATCATCTCACGGCCCATTTCGATCAGCCCGCCCCAGGTTGTTTCTTCGACTTCATGCACCGCATCGCCCCGTTTGG
>SDBT01008452.1_pt1 | contig 16825 bp, 17 predicted proteins | sample 2277101 | NCBI WGS metagenome assembly SDBT01 (sample SAMN10404973, study PRJNA504765) | marine sediment metagenome | isolation source: marine sediment core GS10_PC15, 103 cmbsf | place: Arctic Ocean: Southern Knipovich Ridge | collected 2010
GCCGGTATCCACATCAAGGCCGGACCCACAACGGGCATAAACGAAGTCGACGCCATAACAGGTGCGTCGATGACCTGCGATAAGGTAGAGGCAATGCTGAACGAGGTTATTGCAAAAATCACTACGGAGGTGAGCAGCGATGGCAGATAGCTCACAACAACATTGCGGCGCTTGCGACGGCAAGGGCAAGCTGACGATGAAGGAAGGTATCTGGAAGGACAACCCGATATCTATCCAGGTTCTCGGCATCTGCTCGGCGTTGGCGGTCACCAGCCGCCTGGAAAACTCGCTGGTAATGGGAGCGGCGTTGATCTTCGTCTGCGTCGGATCGAACCTGTTCGTCTCGCTGCTTCGCAAGGTTACCCCGCGGCGAATTCGCATGATCGCCGAGGTGGCCATTATCGCGACGTTCGTGATCCTGTTCGATCAGTTCCTCAAGGCTTTCTACTGGGACATGTCAAAGATGCTCGGTCCGTATGTCGGTCTGATTATCACTAACTGCATCATCATGGGTCGAGCCGAAGCCTTCGCACTGCAGAACCCGCCGATACTATCGATGGTCGATGGTCTGGCCAACGGTATCGGATACGCGTTTGTCCTGGCGATCGTCGGCTTCATACGCGAACTACTGGGCACGGGCCAGGTTCTCGGATACGAGATACTCTCCGGGAACTGGTACGAACCGAACCAGTTGATGATATTGGCACCTGGCGCGTTTGTGGTGCTCGGCCTGCTGATTGCAGCCTTGAATGCTATCGCCAAGATTGACCCGGAGGCACCACGATGACCGACCTATCTCCAATGGTGATCTTGATCGCTGCGATCTTCACCAATAACATCCTGCTTTCGAACTTCCTGGGAATGTGTTCGTTCCTGGCCTGCTCCAAGCAGATTTCGACTGCACTGGGGCTCGGTGCGGCGGTTATCTTTGTGATGACCCTCACCACCGGGCTCAATTACGGAATCTACTACGGTGTGCTTGTCGAGAACGCACCACTGTGCTCGATGGACCTCACTTTCTTGACGTTCATCATCTTTATCGCCGTGATAGCCGCGTTCGTGCAGTTCGTCGAGATGTTCGTCGAGCGTTTCAGCCCGAAGCTGTATCACGCACTGGGCATCTTCCTGCCCCTGATTACCGTGAACTGCGCTATCCTGGGTGCGTCGCTGTTTATGGTCATTCGCAGCTACGATTTTCTTCAGTCGGTCGCTTTCGGTTTCGGTGCCGGCGTCGGCTGGGCGCTTGCCATCATCCTGATGGCTGGTCTCCAGCAGAAGATGGGCTACAGTAACATTCCACGCCCGTTCAAAGGCGTGGCGATTGCAATGATTATTACCGGCGTTATGGCAATGGCCTTTATGGGCTTTGCCGGAATGGTGACTATTCAATAGGCGATCTTCCACCTGTTTTCGTGATTCTATCACAGAGGCATTAAATGATTTACCTTTGGTCTATATCGGTTTTTGTTGGAGTGCTTGTGGGTTTGGCCATTCTGCTGACGGTGGCTGAACGCTGGCTCATTAATTACGGCATCTGCCAGATCGACATTAACGCGGGCGAACGATCCGCTGACGTAGACGGCGGGCAGACCTTGCTTTCAGCACTTATGGGGGAGGAAATATTCATTCCCTCTGCCTGTGGCGGAAGGGGCTCGTGCGGCTACTGCAAGATCACAGTTATTGAAGGCGGCGGCCAGGTGCTCCCGACCGAAACACCGTACCTGAAACGCAAAGAGATCCGTACGGGCGTCAGGCTTGCATGCCAGGTCAAAATCCGCCAGGACATTAAGGTCAAGATACCCGAAGACCTGCTGAATGTGCGGATGTTCGAAGCTACAGTTGAATCGAACGTTACCATGACTCACGACATCAAACAGATACGCATCAAACTCGCCGAAGCCGATGAGATATCTCAAAGACCCGGCCAGTACGTTCAGATACAGGCACCGTCGCCCGATGGGCCTGTCTTCCGCGCCTATTCTATCAGTTCCCCGTCCTATGCACATGACATGGTCGAACTGATTGTCAGGCTGGTTCCTGAGGGCATAGGTTCGACATACCTGCACAACCTTGAAGCCGGAGACCCGGTTATATTCACAGGCCCTTATGGTGAATTTGAACTGAATCAAGATCCCGAAGTTCCGGTCATCTGTGTGGGCGGCGGCTGCGGGATGGCTCCGATGCGAAACATTATCCACACCATCTATGATCGCTGGCCTGAGAGAGAATGCTGGCTGTTCTTCGGCTGCAGAGGAACCGGAGACGTTTTCCTGCTTGAAGAATTCCAGGAATTATCAAAGAAGCATCCCAATTTTCACGTGGTCTATGCACTTTCCGACCCGGTCGAGTCAGGCCAAACATGGGATGGTGAAACAGGATTCATTCATCTGGCGGTAGATAAATACATCGAAGAAAACAGCGAGCAGCAGGCTTTCCTGTGTGGTCCTCCGCTTATGATCGAGGCGGCGACTCGCGTTCTGCTGGATAAAGGCCTCCGGCCCGAGGATGTTTTCTACGACGAATTCTAAGGGACGGTCCCGATGGCGATCATCGCCGTTGATGACGCTCGGGAACATGTGACAGGTCTTTTTGATGGTCTTGTCCACGTCGAGCAACGCAGCGAGAGTGGACTGAAGAAAATCGAGGCGATGGACTACTTCTAATGACCAAAGCCGATCCAACCCAATCTGCCAGCTATGAGTTGCCGCTTCCAACTGTCGCCAGGCAACCCGCGCAAAGATCACAACTGGCAGCAACCCAGCCATTGCCTGAGTCGATCCTTTCGGAGAATGTCTCGTGGTTCTGTGAACTTCGCTGGGGCGTCATAGCTGCACTGCTTGCCTATGGTGTTCTGGGGCAATTCGAGAGCCTGCTCAGCGCATTTAAACTGCTCACCCCGGGCGCATGGCCTTTCGTAACCGCCGTTGCGTTGATCTTCTGCAACATGGGCTACATATTGCATGCCCGGCGACTTCGCACATCCAAGCAGCCCGGCGCGCTGGCCAACCTGTGGTGTCAGATCATTCTTGACCTGCTGATCCTGACGGTAGTCGTGCATTTCATGGGAAGCGTCAGGACGTACATTCCTTTCACCTATTTGTTTCACATCGTCTTGGCGTGTCTGTTCTTAACTCGATGGCAATCATTGATCGTCGTATTGATTTCCTGCATCCTGCTGGGCGGGGTACTGACCGCAGAACGCCTGGGGATCATGGATGTCGTTCACATATTTGCTGATGATGCGGACATTCCGATGGCATCATATGTATTGAGTTTCCCTTCGGCGGTCGTAATCTGGCTGTTGGTCTGGTACCTGGTTTCGCACCTCTCGGCGACGGCGAGAACCCGCGACATCGAACTGGCTCAGACCAACCGTCGCCTGCTGGCTGCACAGAAGGAGCGGTCGCAACATATGTTGACTACCACGCACCAATTGAAGGCTCCTTTTGCCGCAATCCATGCCAACACGCAACTCTTGCTCAAAGGGCATCAGGGTGATCTCCCTGCCGACGCCCGCAAAACAATCGAGAGGATAGCGGCCCGATCAAGGCGATTGGCTTTTGAGATTAAGGAAATGCTTCAACTTGCCAATTTGAGTTCTGAAGGCCTCGAACCGATCCAGTCCAGAGATCTGGATCTTTCTGAACTCCTGCTCTGGTGTGTCCAGCAGGTCGAGGCGCTCGCAATGGAGCGAGACGTCACCATCACGCGTGATGTGAGACCGACCAGGGCAATGGGGGTGGAAGATCATCTAAAGATGCTGCTTGACAATCTATTGTCCAATGCGGTCCTCTATTCGCATCCGGGTGGACAGGTCACCGTCAAGTGCCTGCCCGAGAGTTCCTCCCGAGCTCTTATAACGATTCGTGACGAAGGAATCGGAGTAGAGCCAGAAAAGCTCCATCGCTTGTTCGAGGAGCATTATCGCACCAAAGAAGCGGTCAGGCACAATAAAGATTCTTCCGGACTGGGCCTTGCCATTGTAAAACAGGTAGCTGAGCTTCATGGCATTCAGTTGCATGTACAGAGCGCACCTGGCATGGGAACGCAGTTTACGCTTCGGTTTCCATTAGCGAACCAAAGCGTTAGAATGAGAAAGAAGGAGAGTTAATATGGGCTATGTATTGATTATCGATGACGACGACGATTTTTCGGCGGCGGTGGCTACTGTATTGAGCAATGGAGGGCACGAAGTAGAGGTCGAGCCCGAAGTGGACAATGCTATCAAGAACATGCAAGCCCGCCAGCCCGACTTGGTAATACTGGACGTCATGTTCCCCGAAGACCCTGCTGCGGGTTTCTCGCTGGCACGCCAGATGCGTCAAAAAGGCGGGGCTCTCAAGAGCGTCCCCATTCTCATGCTGACGGCCGTCAACACCAAGTTCCCGCTTGGCTTCGATTCGAGCGACATCGACGAAGATTGGCTGCCAGTGACGGACTTCCTCGAAAAACCGGTGGATCTGGACGTACTCCAAAGCAAGGTCGATGCTTTGCTGTTGGAGACAAACAAGTCGACCGACTAGTTATCTCACCAGAGACGAGATGGACCTGCTGCGCGTTTGGGGACACCAGCAGGGTTCCTCTTGTTTGTATGAATACCGCTGCGAATGTAGTATGATAGTTTGAACAGACAAACCGGCCTCCGACCCGACGGACCTACGGCCAGAGACGCTCCTCGCAGGCACTGCCTGCATGAACGTCGAAAAGCTACGGTTCCCGGGCGATAGGGTCCGGATGGAAACGTCCGGTGCCTCCCGTGTTTGGAAAGGAGACGCCCTTTGATTACGATTCAAGATGCGCTGAAATCCGTACTCTCAAATACTCGCCCTCTGAAGACCGAACGTCTGGGGATCTGCGACGCCAAAGGATATTGCCTCGCCGAAGATATACGCGCCGACCGCGATTTACCGCCCACGGACCGTTCTGCTATGGACGGATACGCCGTTCGCGCCGCTGATCTGCGTGGACGTAATTCCGAGCTTCGTCTTGTCGGCGAGGTAGCAGCAGGCAACGCGAAACTTCCCAAGGTATCGCCGGGCACGTGTGTGCGGATTCTCACCGGGGCGAGTGTTCCTCCCGGAGCGGACACCGTCGTCATGGTCGAGGAAACCACCGAAGCGGACGACATGGTTGTGTTCGAGACGAACGTTTCCAAAGGCGATAACATTCGCATCCGAGGCGAGGAGGTCCGCAAGGGGCGTATCGTCCTGCCGCAAGCCACAGTGTTGGGCGCCCCGCAGATTGGACTGTGCGCATCGGTTGGCAGGGCAACCGTCCGCGTCCACAGGCTCCCGAGCATTGCGGTGCTCTGTACGGGCAAGGAATTGCGATCCGCAGGCGAGCGCGTGGGCAAGCATCAGTTGCGAGATTCCAACGGCCCGGCGCTGATTGCTGCACTAAAAGACGCCGGTATCAACGCAATCGCACACGAGATCGTCCCTGACGAGCTCAAGACGCTCACCGCCAAGCTCAAAGCTGCCCTCGCCAAGCGGGATATCGTCATTCTCACCGGCGGAGTTTCGGTCGGACGATATGATTATGTTCCAGAGGCGGTGCAGCAGGTAGGCGCGAAAATTCAATTTCACGGAATCGCCATGAAGCCGGGCAAGCCTCAGCTTTACGCCACAGCTCCGCGACAGCGCCATATCTTTGGGTTGCCCGGAAATCCGCTGAGCGTCCTGACCGGTTTTTACGAACTTGTTCTGCCCGCGATTCGTCGCATGTCCGGCCGGGCCCTAAAAGCCTGTCACGTGACGTACAAGCTGCCTCTGAATAAGCCTCTTCGCTCCAAGGGCAAGCGTGCAACATTCTTCCTCTGCAAGCTCGTGGCCGCGGATAAAGGTCTCCAAGTCGCCCCCGTGACCTCGCGTGGCTCGGCGGATCTGGCAGCTGCGGGCCAGGCCGACGGGGTTCTACTGGTTCCGCGCAACGTCCGCCAACTTGCGGCAGGCGAGCTGGTCGAGTTCAGCCCATGGAGGCCGATGCAGTGATAACCGACCGCCGGGAACAACCTATCTCGCTTCGGATCTCCGTAACGGACCGCTGCCCGTCACGCTGCGTGTATTGTCTGCCTCCTGAGGGCGTGCCCATCAAGAGCAAAGACTGCGTTCTCAGCTATGAGGACATTGTCAGATTCGTCCGAGCTACAAAGTCTCGATTCGGCCTCTCGAAAGTCCATATCACCGGTGGCGAGCCGCTGATTCGTCCGGGAATCGTCGATCTGATCTCGATGTTGGCCGCCGAGAATATCGACGACCTGGCGATGACCACAAACGCCCAGGATCTGGCACCGATGGCCGGGCCTCTCAAAAGGGCGGGCCTCGATCGGATCAATGTCAGCCTCGATAGCATCGATGACAACACATTCCAATCGCTCACCCGCGGTAGACCGTTGAAACTGACCCTCGACGGAATCGCCGCCGCGCGAGAAGCGGGCTTTTCGCCCATCAAACTGAACACCGTTGTCCTGAGAGGGCACAATCACGAACAAGTGACGCAGATGGCCAGATGGGCTATCGACAACGGCTGTGAAATTCGCTTCCTGGAAGTCATGCCCATAGGCCCGGCGTCAGAGAAATTCGAAAGTTGGTTCGTCTCGTCAGAGGAAGTCAGGCAATCGCTTGGAGAAACATTCACACTGGTTCCCAGGGCGGTCAGGCCGGGCAGTTCCAGCCGTCAGTTCACCGCGACTGACGACAGCGGCAGAGACGGCCTTATCGGATTTATATCATCGCATTCCGGGCCTTTCTGCAGCGGCTGCCGTCGCGTGCGACTGACCGCATGCGGAACGCTCGTCGGGTGTCTCGCGCTCGGTGAGGCGCTGGACATAAAACCAATCCTGCGCTGCCAGGACGGAATGGACGACGACAAACTTAGCGACGCTCTCGCCAAAGCAATGTCTCGCAAGCGCAACGGACGGCCTTTCGTTACCAGGAACCTGATGAACCTGACAGGAGGCTAGGTGCCGGAGTGAAGTTGAAGCCAGCCATTTTCCTACTCGCCGGGGCGGTTGTCGCACTGGCTGCATTGCTGATGATCGATCGCGGCGATGCCCATGCACGCGGGCAGGAAATCTATGTCCCCGCCGCTGCAAGCATGGCCGTTGCCCTCGAACGCCTGGCGGCAGAGTTTGAGAACTCCACCGGTGTGAAGGTGCGGCTTGACATGGCATCGTCGGGACTGCTTCGCAAGAAGATCCAGGCCGGAGCGCGGGTTGATGCGTTTATTTCGGCATCGGCCAGGGACATGGACATGCTCGAACAATCAGGCCATGTGATGGCTGGGACGCGGCGGGATCTGCTGCGAAATACTCTGGTCTGTGTGGTGCGAAACGAATCGACTTTGCGCATTGCAAGCCTGGCTGACCTGGCCGGTGAGGATGTCCGGCGAATCGCGATCGGCGACCCGGCGCACGTTCCTGCGGGAATCTACGCAAAAGAGGCGCTGACCAGCGCAGGCATGTGGGACGTGCTCTACGATAAACTCGTGCCCTGTGCAGACGCACGAGCCGCGGTGGTGCAGGTAAAAGTCGGAGCCGTGCAGGCGGGAATCGTCTACGTTAGTGACGTCGCCACCAGTACAGAGTTTGCGGTGGCGTTTGAATTCCCCCCAGGCGGGCACACGCCAATTGTGTACCCAGCTTGCGTGCTGAGCGATGCGACGTCACCCGCCTCGGCCGGTGAGTTCATTGAGTTCCTCGGAACGGACCATGCAGCGGATGTGTTCGCAGCCTGCGGCTTTGAATCGATCAGCGGAAAGGTGAAAGCAGCCCATGTGGAATGAGGCTTCGACAGAGGCGCTGATGTTATCCATCAGGGTATCATTGGCCGCGACGCTCGCTATCGTACTGGTCGGTACGTTGATAGCTTTCTGGATGGTGCGCAAACGCAGCCTGGCTGCACGGGCCGTCGAATCGCTCCTCTCGCTTCCGCTTGTTATCCCTCCGGTGGTTACCGGATATTGCCTTCTGGTCGTCTTGAACCCGACCGGGCTTATCGGAAGATGGCTCGAGAAGATTGGCATAACCGTGACGTTCAATTGGTACGGCGCGGTGGTCGCTGCTGTGGTGATGGCGCTCCCGCTGTTCCTGGTTATCGCCAAGGTGGCGTTCCAGAAGTGCGACGAGCGTCTCGAACAGGCGGCGCGTATGCTCAACGCCGGACGCCTGCGCGTCTTTTTTACAATCACGCTCCCCATTGCGATGCCCGGGCTGCTCGCCGCGGCGGCTGTGGCGTTTGCCAGAGCTTTTGGCGAGTTCGGGGCAACCATAATGCTCGCCGGGAATATCCCCGGTCAGACCCAAACGGTGTCCCAGGCAATTTACACCGATCTGATGGCCGGCAGAGAGCAGGCCGGCTGGGGCCTGGTCATGGTCTCAGTGGCGGTGGGCATAGCTGCAATGGTCACTTCGCAACTGCTGACTCGACCGGCTGCTGCGAGCCACGGCGGGAGGCGGGCAAATGCTTGAATTCGATTTCAAAGCCCGCCTTGGCAACTTCCAATTGCACGCAGCCAGCAGCCAGACTGCGCCGCAGATGGGGCTGTTTGGACCGTCCGGGTGCGGTAAGACAACACTGCTGCACTGCCTGGCCGGGCTGGTGCACCCGAGCGAAGGTGTCATTTCGCTTAACGGCAGAAAGCTGTTCGACTCATCGACAAAGCTCTGCGTCCGGCCGAACAGGCGAGCAATCGGATATGTATTTCAAACGGGGCGACTTTTTCCGCACATGTCCGTGCGCGAGAATATCGAGTACGGGCGCCGCCGCGACGCACACGGTCCGAACCTCGATGAACTGGCGGACGTTCTGGGGCTGAATGAGTTTCTTGACCGTGCCCCCGATACGCTTTCGGGCGGTCAGTCTCAGCGGGTCGCCTTGGCGCGGGCTTTGGCGGCGGGTCCGCAACTGCTGCTGCTCGATGAGCCGTTGGCGTCTCTCGACGAACCGGCGCGGCTGGCGATTGCGACTTACCTCAAGCAGGTGTACGAGCAATGGAAAGTGCCCTTCGTCTACGTCAGCCATTCGTTGAGCGAGATGCTTTACCTTTGTGACAGCGCGTGGAAGATGGAAGGCGGCGCAATAGCGCGGACGGCCCATCCCCGCGACCTGGTGGCGGGCGCGGGCGGACTGGAACCGATCCTGAACGTGTTTAGCGGAACCGTCGCTCAGAGTATCGAACATACCGGATATGTACTAGTTCGCTGCGGAGACCAGGAGTTGAAGGTGCCTCGCGGCGACTTGCTTCCGGGCCAGAAAGTCACCCTCGCCTTGCCAGCAAGGGATATCATACTCTCGCTGACGCATCCGCATGGAATCTCCGCACGCAACACGTTCCCCGCAAAAGTGCAACGGCTGGAACAGAACGGCCATGCCCTTTGGGTGACCGTCGAGGCCAGTGGTAATTCGCTGGTCGCCGAACTTACCGAAGCGGCCGGGCGCGAACTTGCGTTAACTCCCGGCATGGATATTCACGTTGTGACCAAAGCGCACTCAATAGCAGTCACACCGATAATCGAAAGGCAGCACCATGAGCAGTGATAATGCTTTCAGTCATCTTTCACCCGGCGGTGGGGCCAGGATGGTCAACGTCACCGACAAGTCCACAACTCACCGAACGGCCGTCGCCGAAGCGTGGGTGGATGTTGGTCCGGAAATTGCCGCCCAACTGGCCAGCACCGGCGGCGTCGCCAAGGGCGGCGTTCTGGAGACGGCCCGGCTGGCAGGCATCATGGCCGCCAAGCGCACCGGCGAACTGATTCCGATGTGTCATCCGCTTATTCTGGATTCGGTGGATATCACGGGCGAACTTGTGGGCGATCGCGTTCGATTCGTCGTCACCGTGACGTGCGAGGGCAAGACCGGCGTGGAGATGGAGGCGATGACTGGCGCGTCAGTCGCCGCGTTGACGACATACGACATGGTGAAATCGGCAGGCAAGGGAGTGCAGATCGGCCCGGTGCGGCTGCTGGAAAAGCAGGGGGGCAAGTCAGGCCATTGGAAGCGTCAGGAGCAGTGCGATGGGAAAAGTTGAGCATATCTGCATAAGTGAGAGTAAGGGCGAGCGCAAGACGCCTGTCGAGTCGGCTGTCATGTGCGCCGGAAGCGGCATCGAGTCCGACGCGCATTGCGGTTCGTGGCATCGGCAGGTGAGCATCCTGGCGGCTGAGGATATCGCCACGGTGCGCGAGAACCTGCCCGACATAAAACCCGGCGACTTTGCCGAGAATCTGATCGTCTCGCGATGCGACCTGGCTTCGCTGGGGCTGGGCTCGCTGCTGCGAATCGGCAGCGATGTTATCCTGAGAGTCTCGCAGATAGGCAAGGTCTGTCACACGCCATGCCGCATCTACCATCTGACGGGCGATTGCATCATGCCGAAACTGGGCCTGTTCGCTCGCGTACTTGAAGGCGGCCCGGTGAACGTTGGCGACGATGTTGAGATCATCGAGACAGTCAGTCGCGACGCATTCCAGGCCGTCGTGCTCACCATCTCCGACAGATGTTCCCGCGGCGAGGCTACGGACACCGCCGGGCCTGCGACGGCCAAACTGCTGGGCGAGTCGCTGCGGGCGAACATCTACGCAGCCGAAATCATCCCCGATGAGTGCGAGACCATCGCCGAACGCATGAAGCATTATTGCGACGGACATTCCATAGACCTGGTGCTTGCAGTCGGCGGGACGGGCTTTTCGCCGCGCGACGTCACACCCGAGGCTACGCGTCAGGTTATCGAGCGGGCGACACCGGGCCTCGACGAAGCGATGCGGACTGCCTCATTGACCAAGACGCCGCACGCGATGCTTTCCCGCGCAGTATCGGGTATTCGCGGTGCGACGCTGATAGTAAACCTGCCAGGTTCGCTGAGGGCGTCTGTGGAAAACCTCGAAGCGATTCTCCCTGCACTTGGGCACGGACTGAAAAAACTCCGCGGCGACCCGGACGATTGTGGACGCCCGCCCCAGGAGCAAAAGATTGAAAATTGACGACCTGCCAATTCTTGGAATATGCGGCTGGAGCGGTTCGGGAAAGACAACGCTGCTCGAGCAGATCATCCCGCAGCTCACTAGCCGGGGGCTCAAAGTCGCCGTCATCAAACATGACGCCCACGGAATAGACATCGACCGGCCGGGCAAGGACAGCGATCGGTTCTACCAGGCCGGCGCGGACGTGCTGCTGCAAGGACCCGGCCAGGACGTCCTCCGCGTTCATCGGACGGACGATGCTGATTGGACCCCAGCGCTGGCCGAGATGGCCGAGCAATACGACCTGGTGCTCGTCGAAGGCCACAAGAGTACGGACATTCGCAAAGTCTGGCTGTCGGCGAAGGGCGAAACTGCCCCTCCCGAACAGGCCAGGAATATCGCAGCCGTGCTGCCGTGGGACTCCGATCGGTTGGCGAGTGTCATGGGGCCATTGGAAGAATTCCTGGCCGGCCAATGGTTGAAGACACCCGTTGTCGGATGTGTCATGATCGGCGGAAAGAGCAGGCGAATGGGAACGCCCAAACATCTGCTGGTCACCGACGGAAAAACATGGCTGGCCCGGACGGTGGAATTGCTGCAGCCTCTGACCGAATCGATCGTCATCGCCGGGGCTGGCGAAATTCCGGCGAACATCTGCAATTTCACCAGGCTGACGGATTCACCCGATGCTCGGGGTCCGATGTCCGGCCTGCTGGCTGCGATGCGATGGCGGCCGCGTGTTTCGTGGCTTGTCGTGGCGTGCGACCTGCCCAATCTGTCCGCCGATGCGTTGAGTTGGCTGCTTACGACTCGCAAGCCGGGCATCTGGGCGAGTATACCCGCCCTGCAAGGCGATTCCTGGGTCGAACCGCTGCTGGCTCACTACGACTTCCGCGTCAGAGCAGCGTTGGAAGAACAGGCGATCAACGAAAACTTCAGGCTGGGCGACGTAGTTGGGCATCCGAAGGTGATTTCGCCGGAAGTTCCTGCCGATCTGGCTGCGGCGTGGCGAAACGTCAACACCCAAGCCGAGTTGGAATCGTGAACGGCGCTGGACGCACAGTTATGTAGCGTAACTATGCTGTCCGGTAAATACGCTTGCCAGGCTCACTATCAGAAGTGTTGTAATGACGGCCGCCGCACCGGCGAGCAGAAAGGCTGCGTTCGCCTTGGCCATGCGTCTTCCGTTCAGCAGGCGGAAGTGGAAAAACGCGATATAGATAAGCCATGTCGCCAGCGACCACATTTCTTTAGGGTCCCAGTTCCAGTAATCCCCCCAGGCGAGTTTGCCCCACCATGCACCGAGAATCAGCCCGCCAGTGAGCAGCGCCACGCCAGGGCGGGCGATACGATAGGCTGCCAACTCGCAATCGGCCGCTTCAGGTCGGCTGCCGTAAGCCAACTGTCGCATCGATTGAATGGCTGCCTTTGTCAGCAGGACGTAGGCAAGCATGTAGGACATCACGTGCGGAATAAAGAGCGGACTTTGAAGCGCCGCGGGCAACTTTCGGGGGACGGCCGAGAATACAAAACCGGCCGGGAACAAAATCACAACCGCGATAAGGATGTCCCAGCAATGCCCCGTAACATTCCATGTCCTGCGACAGAGAAGTGATAGGGGGAACATAAGCCCGGCAAGGACGAGAAATACCTCGAAGAGGTTCTGCAGCGGGGCGTGGCCGACTTCCCATGCACGCAGAGATACAGTCGCGCAGGAAAGAGCGAACCCGCCTGCATACAGGATCCAGCCTGCTTTTGGAAACTTCGCAAGCGTAACCACAAACGCAAGCAGATAGATAGCCATCGCCAGGTAAATCAACAAGGCCAGCATGTCCATCCTGAATGACATCAGCTTCTGTCTCCCTTGTTGCGTTTGGCTGAGGGGATGATCAAGTGAACCACCAAGCCGACTGCCAGTATGATGAATCCTGCATATATCGCCCATAGGCCCGAATCGCTAACCACGGCCAGGACGGTATAGTTTCCACCGGCTTGATCGTAATCGTATTGGTAGAAATGATACCCGCCGTGATGCAAGGGGGAGTTTACCTCGATCGTCTTGCGGGCGATTTGCTCGCCGTTGCGGGTCACGACGAGCTTGCTCTTGTAGTCCTTGATCATCGGGGCGGGGGCCTCGAAATAAAGCACGGGCGAGCCCGCCTCGTGCCATGCCCTGGCGCTGTCGTAAAGCCCTGCAAGCGGAAGTCTGTCGTATGCCATCCCAGCCGACGATTGGAAGACCGTCTCCTGGGTTCTATCGCCCCTGGTAAGCCTTACGGTGGCGGCCGGCAGGATCGGAGCTTCCTCGCCTGGCCCGAATTTGTGGAGCTTGTAATCTTCGACCAGAAGTTCGACATCGCAGAACGGAAGATTGCCTGGCCGCCCGATGCTCCAGTCGGCGAACATTCGTCGCCATTGGACACGCTCGTGTCCGGCATTTTGATCGATCGCCTCGACGGAAAACTTCCAGTGTTCAGACAGGTCGGCTGGATAGTACTCGAGGAAGAACTCATCGAGGAATATTTCGAAATCCAATTCTCCCAGAAGCGTTCCAAAATCTTTGGTCCAGACTTTGTTTTCCGAACGGTCCTGCGGGATCACCATGAAACCGCTCTGAATTCTGACATCGCCGGTCAGCAGTCGGCGAATTCCCTGCCCATCGGGTGCGCCCCACATTGCTCCGGCGATGACCAGCAGCGGGCCAAGGTGCATCGCCAGAAGCCCGATGCGGCGCAGCGGTTTGAATACAAAAGGACCGCCTAAGAGCATGATCGCCAGAGCGCCCCACAATCCGATAGCCGGTATCGTGCTGAAAACAGCCCGCGCGCGGGTTGCACCCAAAAATGAAACCGCGATGCTCGCAACTGCCAAGACGAGCAATAGGGCGATGATAGATGAAATATAGGTTTTTCGGAAGGTTGGCATTGGGCGATCTTCAAGCTAATGTAGCACCAGGTTTTGATATGTCAATGAAGTGGTTGCTAAGATGCACCAGTCACTGTTTGACGGATATTGGTGGCGAACATTGATTAGAAACGTCATTGCACTCCTGAGACTCTCCGGTCTTACGCGCCGCTGGCAGGTGGCCGTTTACATGTGCGTTGGTATCGTTCTGGGGGCGGTGGCGGTATGCGCCAAGATATCCAACGCCATGTCCTATCTTTCCGATGCGCCTGAGACCTGCATGAACTGCCACGTCATGACAGACGCTTATGCTTCATGGCAGCGGGGAAGTCACGGTAAGGTGGCGATCTGTCTGGATTGTCACATTCCGCACAGCAACATCATTGCCAAGACCGTTTTCAAAAGCGCCGACGGGATAAAACACAGTACTGTGTTCATAATGCGAACCGAACCACAGGTTCTGGTTCTGTCAAAAACAGCCCAGCCGGTCGTACAGGCCAACTGCCTTCGCTGCCATTCCAATCAGCTTCAGATGGTGCGATTGGCAGGCACGTCGGAACGTAAGTGCTGGGATTGTCATTCGAACATTCACGGCGAAGCGCGCAGCCTTTCTGCCTCGCCCCAGGTTCTCCGCCCGAAGCTGCCCGATGCCGGGCTGGACTGGATGAAGTAACCACGAGGAGTTGACCATAATGGATAATCCGGAATCAGAGAAAACGACCGACCCTCAGCAAGTCAAAACGAAGCTCCCGGTGTGGGCGGGATTCGCGATTGTTGTTCTGACGGCGATTGCCGTTACGCTGACGGGGCTGCTGGCAGTTTCGATCATGGAACGACGCTGGGAAGCACAAAGACCGTCCCTGGTGCTCAAACCCATCGCCGACTGGGAACCGGACAACGCAGTATGGGGTGAAAACTACCCGCGCGAATATGAGACTTACAAACAAACCGCCACCTCGGATACCGAGACCAAGTACGGTGGAGCCTATCCGCGAGATTATCTCGATGCCGATCCGTACATGGTGATCCTTTTTGCAGGATACGGTTTCAGTAAAGATTATCTCCAGGCGCGCGGCCATTACAACGCGATAGAAGACATCACCAAGACAAAGCGCATCAAGACGCCTGTCGACGCCGCGACCTGCTGGACATGCAAGAGCACCGATGTACCCAGGCTGATGAACGAGATGGGTGTCAAGGAGTTCTATGCGTCGAACTGGCATGACTTGAAGAGTGAAGTTACCCACCCGATCGGCTGTCAGGACTGTCATGATCCGGCGACTACGAACCTTCGCATCACACGTCCGGTCCTCAAAGAAGCCTACGCCGCAATGGGCAAAGACATCAACGATGCGACGCACCAGGAAATGCGATCCCTGGTCTGTGCCCAATGCCACGTCGAATATTACTTCGCGCCCGAACCGAAGAACTATCTGACGTTACCGTGGGAAAAAGGTACGACCGTTGAGGCCATGATCGCCTACTACGACGAGATAGACTTCACAGATTATGTCCATCCGATTTCCAAGACGCCTATCATCAAGGCCCAGCATCCCGATTATGAAATGTACAGCACGGGAATCCATGCATACCGCGGGGTTTCATGTGCCGATTGCCATATGCCATACCGCTCCGAAGGCGGAGTGAAGTTCACCGATCACCACGTTGCAAGCCCGCTGCTGAATATCTCCAACAGTTGCGCAGTCTGTCACCGCTGGAGCGAAGATGAGATACGCACCCGCGTCGAGAGTATACAGACCAAAGTGCTTAATGCGCGGCTTCAAGCCGAGAAGGCAATTGTCAGAGGGCACTTCGACATCGGGGCGGCCATCGAAGCCGGTGTGACCGACGACGAGCTCGTCTCTCCAAGGAAACTGCTTCGCCATGCACAGTTCAAGTGGGATTACGTCGCGGCGAATAACGGCATGGGATTCCATTCTCCGCAGGAATCGATGCGAATTCTCGCCGAGTCGGTAAACCAGGCCCAGGAGGCGCGGCTTGAGGTGGCAAGGCTCCTTGCCGGTAAGGGAATCTCGGCGGAACCGGCCTACCCGGACATATCGACCCGCAAGAAGGCATGGGCGGTCGCTAAGGCATTTGTCGACGGCGCCCCGATCAAACTGCTCACCAAATAAGTGATTGTACGACTGATCTAGTGCTCGTTTAACTGGATATCGCAATCGGCGATTATGGCTTGCCGTACAAAACAAGTGAGAGTAGGGCGAGCTACGCAAAAAAACTTGACTCGGCTAGAGCGCATCTGCATAATCAGAAATGTCGTTGGATACTCAGATAGCCAACTGGTTCGATTAAGAGAATCGCCCGGCCTGTAGCCGGGCATGGTTGTCTAAGGAATCCCGACTTAAGACCTTTCTTGTTGGAGATACAGATGCCGGAGAATCCTAAGGACATGGTTCCGGGCCAAGAGGCTCCCAGCGGAGTAACACGTCGCACGTTTCTGGGGATGGGAGTCACCGGATTCCTTGCGGCCACTGCCGGGCCTGTATTGGCCTCGCTGAAATTCATCGACGATGTGGATAACCCACTGGATCATTATCCTGCCAGAGACTGGGAAAAAACATATCGCGATCAGTTCAAGCATGACTCGACGTACCATTTCCTGTGCGCCCCGAACGATACTCACAACTGTCTGCTGAAGGCATATGTGAAAAACAACGTTATCACGCGCATCGGTCCAAGTTATGGATATGGCAAAGCCAAGGATCTCTATGGCAATCAGGCTTCTTCGAGATGGGAACCCAGATTGTGCCAAAAGGGATTGGCGCTGATTCGCAGGATTCAAGGTCCCAGACGAGTCAAGTATCCTATGGTACGCGAAGGATTCAAGAAGTGGGTTGATGACGGATATCCCAGAGGCGCCGACGGTAAGCCTGACCTCAAATACTTGCAGAGAGGCAAGGAGCCCTTTGTAAGGGTGACGTGGGATGAGGCTTTTGAAAT
>SDBT01008453.1_pt1 | contig 16823 bp, 13 predicted proteins | sample 2277101 | NCBI WGS metagenome assembly SDBT01 (sample SAMN10404973, study PRJNA504765) | marine sediment metagenome | isolation source: marine sediment core GS10_PC15, 103 cmbsf | place: Arctic Ocean: Southern Knipovich Ridge | collected 2010
GCACCAATGTGCTTTATATTTTACTGAAAGGCACATTCCTATGGCGAAATCTGATGAAGTATTGACATCGCGCCAGGTCGCTGATATTTGTAACGTCGCTTCTCGGACCGTCCAGAAGTGGTTCGACACAGGCCTGCTGGGCGGCTACCGAATGCCCGGCAGTAAGACACGCCGGATACCCACCGCAGACCTCGTTAACTTTTTGAACAAATACAACATGCCAATACCCCAAAAACTGCTCCAGCACACCGGCAAAAAGCACGCATCAAAAAAAATCGCCGGCAACCTGCCTTCGCCTCGCGCACGAAAACCTGCATCAACTGCCCGAAAAATAAACATCGTCAGCCTCGCGCCAAAACCTGAATCGACCAAAAAAACTACCTCAACACGAAAAAAAACTTAGAGCCCGTTTCATAACTGTCATTTGCGTCAACCGTATGCTGTTGTATCCGCAGTGAAGTGAAAAAAATAATTTTAGCCTTGCTTTAGACGCTGTAGCAGTATTTAATATATGTTTTCGGATGAAGGTCTAAAACCTGTTCTTGAAAGTTAAACAGTATCAACATTTTTTTTGAGGTGATTCAAAAATGGCGGATTTGCAGGCACTTGCACAGGCTATTATTAAAGGTGACCAGAACACAGCCGTAACAATTACCAAAAACGCTCTCGAAGAGGGCACTGCAGCCAAAAATGTTCTTGAGCAGGGATTGATAGCGGGCATGGATGTTGTCGGTGACCGGTTCAAGAAGAACGAAGTTTACATACCGGAGGTGCTCATCAGCGCAAGAGCCATGAGAATGGCCATGGAAATTCTCGAGCCCGAGCTTGCGAAGGCCGGCGTTAAGCCGCTCGGAAGATTTCTAATAGGCACTGTTCAGGGTGACCTGCATGACATCGGCAAGAATCTGGTTGCGATGATGATGAAAGGCGCAGGCTTTGAGGTTGTTGACCTTGGGGTTGATGTAAAACCGGAGAAGTTTATTGAACACGCCAACAACCGGAACGCGCATTTGATTGGTATGAGTGCTCTTTTAACTACTACCATGCCCGGCATGGAAACCACCATAAAGGCCCTGCGCAGCGCCGGCGTTTCAGCCAGAATTATGATAGGCGGTGCCCCCGTAACACAGGGCTATGCCGATAAAATCGGTGCAGATGGCTACGCTGCCGATTCCGCTTCAGCCGTCGACCTGGCCAAGGCACTGCTGGGCTGACCTTTGGCCGAAAAAAACTCTTTTTTTTAAAAAACCAACAAAAAAGCCCCGAATTCCTCAATCGGGGCTGTTTTTTTTTCTCATATCTGCTAAAATAGACACTTGGTTACCGTAGGAAAATTCGTCAATCGTATAACGCTGTTTGCAGACTGTCCTGATTGGTGATGCGAGGGATAAAGAACCAGAAATTGTCACAGCTTCTCATGCAGCTGCGCTTTGCGCCCCAAAAGAAACGCCGCAAACAACTCGCTGCTGCCGAGAAGCTTTTTGCAATTCTCGACGTCAACAGACAATATCCTTTCGAGTTTATCTGCTTTCGTATCACTGGTTTTCGGCCCAAAGATCCACAGGCCGCTGCACTTATTAAAGGCGATGAACTTGTCAGTGACCTGAGGGTCTTTATAACCAAACTAAGCAGTCAGGTCGCTGAGCCCGTCGACCAGCAGGGCGAAAAAGTTTACAGTATTGAACAGCTCGCACGCTCTTTCAATGTCTCTGCAAAAACCATTGACCGCTGGCGAAAACGCGGTCTGATTGGAAAAAAATTTGTCTTTGGTGACGGCGTGAAAAGACTGGGTTTTCTGCAGTCTTCCGTGGACGCATTCGTAGCCAAAAACCGTCAGCTTGTCTCCAGGGCCAAAACCTTCCGGCGTCTCATAAACAAACAAAAAAAATCGATTATAAGCCGCGCCGCCGCACTTACCGGCACCACCACGTTGTCACGCTATCGCATAATAGAGCAAATCGCTGCTGAAACCGGCAGGGCCCATGAAACCATAAGATACATAATCGCCGACTACGAAAAAGCCAACCCACATAAAGACCTGTCAAACCACCCTCCCGGCGTCGTAAATCCCCAAAAAGCCGCCGAACTGTACACAATGTTTACACGGGGCAAAACCATAAAAGAACTCATGCGCCATTTTGCCCGAAGCAGAAGCAGCGTTTATCGAATCATAAAACAGCAAAGGGCACAAGCGCTGCTGGCTGAAAGAATTGAATTTGTTCCAAGTGACGAATTCCTCCGGAAAGACACCTGTCAGAAAATTCTCGATGAACCCATACCTCAGCTGGTGCCGCAATCGGCCCCCGACACTGAATTATTCAAATTACCCGCTGGTTCCTTTCAGGAGTACCTGGACTCGCTGAAGCAAAAACCCACGCTCAACAGAGAACATGAGGTTCAGCTGTTTCGCAGATATAACTGTCTCAAGTACCTCGCCTGCATAACAAGAGCCGGAATCAGACCTGCTCAGGTTCCCGGCATAACGCTCAATAAAATTGAACGCTGTCTCGCTGGAGCACTGCTTATTAAAAACATGATTGTGCACGCAAACCTGCGACTTGTTATCGGCATCGCCCGCAAACATACCGTCACCGGAGCCGATTTACCCGTTCTGGTCAGTGAAGGAAATTTCTCTCTGATGCAGGCGGTCGAAAAATTCGATTATACACGGGACATCCGGTTCGCTACTTATGCTTCCTGGGTCATTGCAAAGGACTACGCCCGTAAAACTTCCGAAATCAGCCGAAGGCACGACAGGGCCGTGCCCTCGTCTCTTGCCAATATCGGCCGCAATTTAAGGACCGCATCCGCCGTTGACATTACTGCTGTCGAACGCGCCCATCACAGTCTTTTGCAGGTTATAAGGGACAATCTTGACCAGCGACAGCAGTACATCATCATAAATCACTTTGGACTGCTGGGCTCACTGGTCAGAAAAGAAAAGAAGACGTTGCAGCAGATAGGCCGGGACTTGAACCTCAGCAAGGAGCGGGTCCGGCAGATTGAGCTTTTGGCCCTGCAGAAGCTGCGGCAGTGTGTCAGCGTCAAAGAGTTCGAGCTTTTGACCGGCCAATAACCCGCCCCGAAAAAACGCTTTTATGTTTACCCGAAGCTTGTTTTTGGTAAAATTCCGTATCTGAATCTATTTTTGCAAGGGGCTCCAATATGGACACAATCGGTTTTATCGGCGCAGGAAACATGGCTGAATGTCTGGTCAGGGGCATAATAACCGCCGGCATTTATTCGCCTGAAAGTATCATTGCAAGCGATATTCGCCCCGAAAGACTAAATTATCTGGCGGACCGTTATCACGTTCGCTGCACCGATGATAACGCCGCATTGGCACGCGAAGCTGCTGTTTTACTGTTATGCGTAAAGCCCCAGGACATCACCGATGCCCTCGATAGTGTCAAAGGCTCCGTAAGGCCGGACATGCTGGTTATATCCATTGCCGCCGGCGTAAGAATTTCTAAAATTGCCGACGCCCTCGGTGACATTGCGATAATGCGCGTTATGCCGAATACTCCTGCGTTAATTGGTGCAGGTGTTAGTGCCTTGTTTGCCAATGCAAAGGCCCAGCCGACACTGCCTAAAGCCCAGGCCGTATTCTCATCTGTAGGCAGTGTCGTGGTACTTGACAACGAGGATTTGATGGATGCCGTCACCGCCGTAAGCGGCAGCGGCCCCGCTTATTATTTTCTGCTGGCCGAGGAAATGATAAACGCCGCCCAAAAATTGGGCCTCGATACTGCCACCGCACAAAAGCTGGTCCTGCAGACTGCTAAAGGCGCTGCGCTGCTGGCGATTGACGCCGTCGGCACCGGCCAGACCTTAAAACAGCTGCGTGAAAGGGTCACCTCCCCGGGCGGAACCACCGAAGCGGCTCTGAAAGTATTGGCCGATTTTAAATTTGGACCAATCATCCACGCTGCTGTCAGGAAAGCTTACGACAAAAGCAGGCAGCTTTCTAACTGACTCAAACTGACCGTTTTGTCCGTACCTATTGATGTTTTTATAAGTAATAGAACACCCAAACTGTCACTCCTGCGCAGGCAGGAGTCCAGAAAACGCTTATAAAACGGCTGGATTCCCGCTCCCCACTTTCGTGGGGACAAGTTTACCCCTGCGGAAGCAGGGGCGGGAATGACATCTTCGCTTTGCTTGTACAGTAACGTTCAGTTTAATATTCAAAGGTCAATAATAAACGCGACTCACCTTTTGACAAGGTATTATGCGCCATAAAAACAACAATAAAACCAGCCATCCAGCACTTAAAATCTTTAAGTGCTGGGTTCGACAATTTTGCATTTTACACTTTGATTTTTGCGTTTTCAAACTGACCCTCGGTCAGTTTGAATAACTGAACAGCCTTTGTACGCGCCCTTCAGGCCTTCGCCCTTTGTGGTTTACTCGACTATAATCGCTTCCACCGGACACTCATCTGCTGCCTGCTGAACCGCGTCTTTCAATTCCGCAGGCACTTCATCGACCGTAACCTGTGCCATATCAGAGCCCATCTCGAAAACATCAGGACAGGTATCCACGCAAAGCCCGCAGGCCGTGCACGTGTCTTCAATCATCACTTTCATTGATGAATCCCCTTTAATTTCAGTACCCTTTTTCACCGCCGTTTCTACGGCTAATTTATCACCAGCCGCCCACTTGTCAATTTTTAATTTTTCTGGAATTTTCAAATTTTTTCTGCTATACTTTGGCCGCGAAAAATGCTTCTTTTGCTGATACTGGTCTTTGACAGCCCTTTTATTTTCGGCCGGGTCCCATGCAGACACAGCCCGTGAATCTGGTCAGGCGGGGAACCGAGCAGCCATAAGCGTGTGCTTTGTTGTGCTGTGGCAAACCCGGCCATCTTTATTGATTACCGATGTATACTGTTCTTGCAAGAAAATATCGTTCGCAGACGTTCGACGAGGTGGTCGGCCAGGACCCCATCGTCCAGACCCTCAAAAACGCAATCAAAACCGGTAAAATCGCCCACAGCTTTCTTTTTACTGGTACAAGGGGCGTTGGCAAGACCACCATGGCAAGGCTTCTGGCCAAAAGCCTTAACTGTCTGGGCTCTGATGCGCCCACCGTACAGCCCTGCTGTGAGTGTGAAAGCTGCATAGCTGTAAACCTGGGCGAAGATATTGACGTCATTGAAATAGACGGCGCCACCAACAATGGCGTTGACCAGGTCCGGCAGCTGCGCGAAAATGCCCTTTATCGGCCAGCTCGCGCCAGATTCAAGATTTACATCATAGACGAAGTGCACATGTTAAGCACAGGTGCCTTTAACGCGCTCTTGAAAATCCTCGAAGAGCCGCCCACACACGTAAAATTCATTTTCGCTACCACCGAGCCGAACAAGGTCATACCCACCATTCAGTCCCGATGTCAAAAATTCGATTTCACTAACATAAGCGCCCCCCTTATAGCCGGCCAGTTGAGCCGCGTACTTGACACCGAACAAATCAAATATGACAACGACATTATTTTACCACTTGCTAAAATGGCAAACGGCTCTATGAGGGACGGCCTGAGTCTCCTGGATAAATTAATCAGCACCGGCATCGAACCGCTTGGTGCCGCACTGCTTGAAACCTTTCTGGGCTGTCCCAACAGCCAAAAGCTGTGCAACCTCATTGCAGCCATAGGAGATAGCGACGCCGCCGGCACCCTTGACGCAGCCGAAGATTTGATTAACACCGGCCTTAGCGAAGTGCAGATTGTCGATGCCCTTGTCGATTATATGCGCGACTTGATGGTCTTAAAATCAACCGGACCCGACAGCACCCTTTTAGCCCTGACCGCACAGCAGAAAGAACAACTCACCAAACTCGCTGACAAATTTGACACTGCCGGCCTTGTGTACAGCATAACCGCCCTTGAAAAAATCCGCTGGCTGGTCAAAAACAGCAACCAGAGCAGGGCACTTCTGGAGGCCTGTCTGCTCAGATTTGCCCTCAGCGAGCACTTCCTCAACGTTGACCAGCTTTTACGACAGGTACAAAGCCTCGCCGATACCGAGCTAAAAAAAAAACACACACACCCTGAACAAAACCCCAACCACGAAAACAAAAATAATTTAGCCTCTTGCGGCACATACACAGGCGACTCTTCGCTTCAGCTAAGCGACCTTGAGTCGATAAAGAGCAGCTGGCAGGCTGTTTTGGCTGTTGTCCAGCGGCACCTGGGTTCGGGTACAAGGCCGCTATTGAGCTGTGCTGTGCCGACGGCGTTTGAAGACGGTGTGTTGACACTTACATTCGAGCCGTCGGCGAAGATGCAGAAAAAAATGTGTGAAAGTAACGACCGCCTCCAGGCCCTTCAATCCCTCTTGAATAAATACACCTCTGCGCCGATTATGGTTAAGCTTGAAATTGCGCCGCAGCAATCCGGCCTTGAACTCCCCCAGCGTCCCCCTGCCGGCAGAATCGCAGCCGAAAATGACATAATCAACCACCCAGCCGTTAAGTCCGTGCTTGTCGGTTTTGACGCCACGATTACCGCAATAGAGCTGCCGGCCGAAAATGATCTGTCATTCGAACGAAAAATTTGAGAGTTTTTTATGAGCAGTGTTTATACTGAAAGCCTCAATAAACTTATAGAGGAATTCGGCAAGATGCCCGGCATTGGTCCAAGGACCGCCGAACGCCTGGCCTTTTATATACTCAACGCCGAACCTGCCTCCGCCATGGCCCTGGCCAGGGCCATCACCGACGTCAAGAACAAAACCACCCGCTGTCAAATCTGCAACAACCTAACCGAGCAAAAGCTCTGTGCAATATGTTCAGACAATCGCCGCAATAAGCATACCGTCTGTGTGGTCGAACAGGCCAAAGACATCGTAAGTCTCGAAAAAACAAGCGCTTGCAACTGGGTCTATCACGTGCTTGGAGGCCATATTGCCCCGCTGGACGGTGTCGGGCCGGAAGATTTGACTATCAACGCCCTCCTCGAAAGGGTCCGCACTGGTGATATTAAGGAAGTAATTATGGCCACAAATCCGGACCTCGCTGGAGACGGAACCGCCCTTTATATTAGCTCACTGTTAAGGTCGTCGGGCGCAAAAATTACCCGCCTGGCAAGGGGGCTGCCCACCGGAGGCACCATCGAATACGCAAGCGGAAAAATCCTTACCGACGCCATAATTGGAAGACAGCCCATGCAGTGATTTTTAACTCCATTGACTGGGTTATTGCGCACTTTTGACTGGATTTATGGTATAATTAAGCACATAAGCAATTGCCACGCAGATACTAAACTAAGCGTTCCGGGACCGAACTATGAAACTGCAGATGAGCACACAGATGCGGCTGGAGCAGAAAATGAAGCTGGCTCCGAGAATGATTCAGTCCATGGAGATTCTGCAGCTTTCCATCCTGGCCCTGCAGGAAAGAATTGAGCAGGAACTCAATAACAACCCCGTCCTGGAAGTGGACGAACCGGCCAATACACAGGACGACGGTTCCACCGACACTGACGCCGATGTCACCAGGGACGAAACCGAATTGTCCCGCGGAAGTGACGGCGCAAGAGCCAGCGATTTCGCGCGCATCGACAGTCTTGACGACGATTACCATGATTACATGAGTCGCGCCCAGTCTTACCACAAATTCCCTGCATCCGATGAAGCCGACCCGAAATCGCAGGCCATAAAAAACACTGCCGCACTGCCCGAATCCCTCCACGAGCACCTCAGCCACCAGTGGAGATTGGTCGAATGTCACCCGAAGGTGTACAAAGCCGGCGGAGTAATTATAGATTATATTGACGAAAGGGGATACCTGACCACAAGGCTCGAGCAGTTATACAACAAGGACAAGTCCGATTTTAACCTTGACCACCTCCATAGGGCCCTGAAACTTGTGCAGACCCTCGAGCCTGCAGGCGTAGGCGCGCGGGACCTCAAGGAATGTCTTCTTATACAATTGGCTGCCGGCGGCGATGATGCCGCCTTTGAGCAGGACCTTGTTTCAGAGTATATGGATAAGCTTCTCGATAATCGTTTGCCCGAGATTGCCAGGAAGATGAATTGTGGCATTGAACAGGTCAATCGTGCCATCGAGCGTCTCAGCAAACTGGACACTTCCCCGGGCCTGCAGATTGGCCGCGAACGCAACCACTGTGTCAAACCAGACGTCATAGTTGAGTCCCCGGACAGTTCACCGCCCTTTACCGTCCGCCTCGCCGACTCCGACATCCCTGCCCTGAGAATCAGCAGCTATTATTCACACATGGCAAGAGACAAAAGCTGCACCGAAAATACAAAAACATTTTTGCAGAGCAACATCCGAAGCGCACAGTGGATTATTGACGCCATTCAGCAGCGAAGAACCACCCTGCTGAAAGTCGCGCGCGCCGTAGTCAAGTATCAGCGCGACTTCTTCGAAAAGGGCCAGCTCTATCTTCGTCCGCTTCCAATGGGCACCGTTGCCGACGAGGTTGGTGTTCACCTTGCCACTGTTTCGCGCGCCGTTGCCGGAAAATACATCCAGTGTTCATGGGGCATACTGCCGCTGCGAAAATTCTTCAGCGGCGGCACCAAAGACGACACCGGACGGGAGCTTAGCTGGGAGGCAATTCGCACCCAGCTCGAGCAGATTATCGATTCCGAGGACAAGAGCAGACCGTTAAGTGACGACCAGATACGCAAGCGCCTGGAGCAGGCCGGCATCAGGAACCTTGCCAGAAGAACCATCGCAAAGTACAGGAAACTGCTCAAAATCCCCGCCGCAAGGTTCAGAAAAAAGTATTAATCCCAGCCTGCCGCTTTCCTGCATTCAAGCTTAACCATCTTTTTACTTGACAAACATCAGCAATTATTATATAATTAGAAATTATCCCTAAACTCCTTAATTTTGCTTTATCAGTATTAAAAACGCGGTTTTATATAGGTTTGGGGATAGGCTCTAGTTGCTAAGAAAGGTAGGGTGAATCAAGAATGCACAATTTCCCGATTTCCCGAAAACTAATAGTAGCTTTGTGTATTATCAGCACTGCCGGTTGCTTTCTGATAATCACGCCCCAATTCGCCTGTGCTGGTAGCTGGATTACTGACGGAGAATCTATTATTACTATCAACTCTACAAACTATGATGCTAATTGCAGCAAAATCACTGGTTTGTGCGATTTTTATGATAAGCAAGGCAATCCACTTCTTACTAAGGCTGGGGATATCTATGTAGGTTTGTGGGATGAAAATAAGGTTTTCGAACAGCGACAAGAAGGATGGTATGGTAAATACGATGGATATGAAGGGGGAGATTTTGAAAAAAAAAGCAATTACGATATTTCCTCTTATGGTTTAAACATCGATGGCTCTACTGCGGTATTGGTATTTAGCCAGGGATCATCGGAAACAACTTTTGATACTACTTACACCTTTGACCAAAATGATACCAGAGTATCAGTCAATGGCAAAATAAACTACCTTGTCCAAAAGGATGTAACAGCAGAGATTATTAGAACTACAGTGCCCGATGCTTTTGCCAGGCTGTATATAGACCCTTTCGAACAACCTGATTTTAGCGGCGATACGCAACATGATAATATGGACAGCACTACGGGCTGGTCAACCGTCGGTAATGCCACTCGGCAAACGAATACCGACCCCAACTACATTAAAGAAGGTACTGCTTCAATCAAACTAAATTTTTTTGACAACCAAAGCCCAATCGCCAATCCGGCTGGTATGAGAAAAACTTATACCGCTGTCGATTACTCCGACAAAAACTGGCTGACTTTCTGGTTTTACCCAAAGAGTGAAATGAGGTTGACTGTTTATCTGTATAGTGGTGCCGGATGGAGGTACATTTCAACTAAATGGTATCCCCCTGATAATACCTGGAAATTGTTCCAATGGGAATTCAAGAAGCGGTGGACCGATGAAAAGAATTTTGATCCTTCAGGTATTGATAAAATTGGTATTTTTTCATATGATTGCAATGATGGCTTCATAGGTTCCTCGGCTCAGGTATATGTGGATGATATAAAATTTTCGGAGAACATAACAGATGGTGACCCTCTTAGCTGGCCAGCCGGCTTTGGGGGATGGAGTTGCACATCTGGCCAGGTATATGTCGACAGTTCCGCTTATTCACAGGGTAATGCTTCATTAAAATGGGCAAATGTTGATATCAATACGACCATAAGAGCCGTTTTTCAGTACGCTGCTGATGAAAACGCGAACCCGGACCTACCTGCAGATATTTCTGATTATGATTATATTGTGTTTGATGTTTGCAGTGATTGCAATGCTGCTGTCTATGTAGAAATCCAGGACAACTTGCTCAACCATAAATATTCTGCGGATGTTCCTACTACCTCTACGTGGAAAACTGTTTGGTGGGATTTTAAGAATGCGTATCGGGGTTATCAAACAGATGATACAAATGTAATAAGGTATCGGTTCGTTGCCATGCGAAAGGCTGGAGCTGAGAGTTGTAATATCCGGTTTGACAATTTTCATTTAGTTAAATACAATGATGATTGTCCTGTATTTGATGGTGAAACATATCAATTCCACAAATACGGCAAAGCAGTGAAATATTCCCCCAGAGTATTCGTAATGGATAGCCAGACCTATATTTACGGCGATAATTTTGGCGCATCAAACATTGAAAAAATGGAAAAGAACGCTGGTTATCAAAGTATAGACGCTTATATTTATAACGTAGATATGCATACGCTTACCTCAACTGTTCACCGTGACAATGTGGAACGAGGTCTTCCATTAGTTTTTTACAAAGAGATTGTTAAAGATAACGGCGAAAGCAGTGAGGGCACTGTTGTTTATGACTTTCAAACTTCCCAACCTCCGGAAGTAATAAAGTTCAGATGGCCGCGGAATTTTAAGGCAGCTTACACTATTGCCGAGGATGACTTCTTTTTTAAGGAGGCCGCCGCTTTTTATTATGGAACCTCTGACATTAACTCTGCCGATTACGGCCAAAAAGGTATAGCTGGTCATAATTTAAGAACCACTAATAATTTATGGGCAACGGATTTTTATTGGAATAACCCTGAAATATTAGCCTTTTTTGATGATATGTTCAATGACGGTATTGAAATCGGTATGCATACGCCGGGGTACGGTCCCGATAACCGAGCTGTGGCAGATACAGTGCTGAACCGCGTTTCCTCGCGATATGGAACAAGACATTGGGAGGACCATGCTACATCTGTTAACCCGGAAGATTTCGAAAGACTAGGTACTTGGCGTACTGTCGATGGAAATTCTAATGACTGCAACGATGGTTATTATATGCTTGATTTGTTGAAAAAATATAACTTTAAGTATTGTTGGCCAAATTGCAGCGCCTCGATAAGTGCAGACAAAATTAACTTATTTGATAATGACTTTTATAGAGGCTGGCCTCTTCCTCGTCGCAGTTATTTAATGGATGTGGAACCAGGTAATCCTATTTACGTGTTCGGCAGAACCCACGGCAATGGCTATGCCGAGTTTATGGATTTAGCCGGAAACATAACAAACATTCAAAATATGATAAATCAGAATGGTGTGACAATTGTGTATACCCACGTGCATATTGGTTTCTATGATACAGATGGCAATGATTATGTCTTAAAAGGTGATGTCGATAATGTCTTTGCCTGGCTGGAAAACAGGCAAAATGACGGCACTTTATGGATAGACACAGCCAGTAATATCTTTGACTGGATGCTGGATAATGAAAACGTGGTTATTACTGCTCGAACAGCCAATTTATTCACTGTCAAAAACAACAATGATACTGCAGTCAGCGGCATCACTCTGAAAGATTTAAACAACAATATTAAATATGCCAAAATGGGCGATAATTATCTTATTTATGTTAATGGCAGTTACGTGGTTTTGCCCAGGTTTGCCCCTAATGAACAAAAAACGGTTCAAATAGTCCCAGGTACTTATGATTCTAATTTACCCGTATTGAACTCCAGCTCAATCCCGGTTCATGTAAATGTGGATAATGCTGTGTATAATGCATGTACAGGCATAGTCAGCCTGGCTTTTGATTATCTTGAACCCTGCGACCCCTGTTCACCGGCTTGTAATGCGTCAACCAAAGATATTTCTCTATCGGTCCAGCATTATAGGCATCCGTTTTTTAATCCAACTAACGACAGCACCAGCACTTTAACCAGCACAGGGCACATAATTCTAAGTGCTGCATTGACGGCAGATCCCACTACCTTTAATGCGGTCGACATGGAAATAATTCCGTCGGCCAACTCTGTTGATGTATCTATTGACACGTGGAACACCTCTGGTGCCGGCTATAAGAAATGGACAGAATCGGGCAACAGTCCTGACATTACGACAACTCATACAGTTGGTGATTTGCAGGCAGACCTGTGTTATCAGGTAAGAGTGGATGATTCAATAATAGAACCGCTTTTGCAGGCAGATGAGAATGGTCGGGTCAGCTTTGTTTACGCCGGCGGTTATACAACTCCGGTAACAATTACTGTATTGTTATTCACAGATTTTAACAGCGATAACAATATCGACTTCGGTGATCTCTATGAACTTACGAATAGCTGGCTCAACCCTTGCTCAGAGCCAGATTGGTGTGCAGGAACAGATGTTGACCACAGTGGCCGTGTTGACTTCATTGATTTTGCTCTTTTAGCCCAAAATTGGCTCTGGGAAAATTAGAGGCCGACACCATCAAGAACCTCGCCAGAAGGACCGTTGCAAAGTACAGGAAACTGCTCAAAATCCCTGCCGCTTTCCTGCATTCGTTGTTGACATTGTACGCACTGGCCGTATATTATCCTTTATTACCGTTAGGTTACTGCCTGTTGGCCGTTTGGCCGACAAATTGCCCGGCTGATTAAGGAACCCTGATAATGGATAGCACAATCTTCAAAGCATACGACATAAGGGGCGTTTATCCCGACCAGATTAACGAAGAAGACGCCTGGAAAATAGGCTGTGCCGGCGCCCGCTTTTTGCGCTCGATGCTGCACGGCTACAAACGCGGATTGGCCAACTCCCACTCCGTATGCGTCGGCCGCGACATGAGAACCCACAGCGAACCTTTGGCGCGCGCGCTTATAAAGGGAATAACCACCTCCGGCGCCAATGTAATCGATATCGGAATGATCGACACCCCCCAGATGTATTTCGCAATCAATCATCTCGGCACCTGCGGCGGCATTCAGGTAACCGCCTCACACAACCCCGCCAAGTATAACGGCTTTAAGGTATCCGGCCAGGACGCAAGACCCATCGGCGTCGATACCGGCCTCAAAGACATTGAGCATATAGCAACTGCACTGCTTCACACAAAGGGCAAACCCACCGGCTCGGTCGAAAAATACGATTTGACCGACGCCTACAAAACTCACGTTCTCAAATTCCTCCAGCCAGGCGTCAAGGACCTCAAAATCGCCATCGATGCCTCGAACGGAATGGCCGGAAAAATGGTACCTGTAATTTTTGGCTCTTTACCAATCGAGATAGTTGACCTGAACTTTGAGCATAAGGGCAGCTTCCAGCATGAGCCCAATCCCCTTGTTGAAGAAAATCTCGCACAGTTAAAGCAGGTTGTTGTCGAACAGAACTGTGATTTCGGTGTCTGTTTTGACGGCGATGCCGACCGATTGATGATGGTTGATGAAAAGGGTGACACTATCAGTTGCGACTTAATCACAGCCTTGATGGTCCCCTATTTCCTCAAGGCCGACCCCGGCTCCGTGGTCGTCTATGACCTGCGAAGCAGTCTTGTTGTCCCTGAAGAGATTCTCGCACACCACGGTACGCCGCGAAGGGAGCGCGTCGGCCACGCCTTTATGAAAAAGGCTCTCCGCGATTCACACGCCGTATTCGGAGGCGAACTTTCGGGCCATTTCTATTACCGCGACAACTACAACACCGATTCCGGCATGATTACCCTCGTACACGTTCTGAACATAGTAAGCGCCGCACAGGTCTCCGTCAGCCGGCTTATCGAGCCGCTGCGAAGGTACTCCAGCAGCGGCGAGCTGAATTTCAAGGTCGACGACAAGAACGCTGCCGTCCGCGACCTGGCAAAAAAATACGTCACCGGCGACACTGACGAGCTTGATGGTATAACCGTTCGGTACAAAGAATGGTGGTTTAACTGCCGCCCCAGCAACACCGAGCCGCTGCTTAGACTAAACGTCGAGGCCAAAACCAAAGAGCTGCTCGAACAAAAACTGGCTGAAATCAAAAACCAGCTCGGCCAACCCGTATGACCGTGCAAAAGACCTTCATTGAAAATGGAAATACATACAAAAACATTTCAGACCACGAACGGCCCTGTGGAAGCTGTACAGACAAAGTGGTCAGGCTTTAACATTCTTCTGGTGACCGGTTCGAAGGGATTTTTGGCCTGTCCCGCAATTGACGTGCAAGCCTGCGACGGGTATGGCGTTGCTGCTGCGATTGTCGAAAGCACGCCCGAAAATCCTATCCGCACACTTGAGCGTTTTCCCAGCCGCAGGATTACAGATGCAAACTCCAAGGCCCGCACCCTCGGCATAAAAGAAGATATGACCGCCCAGCAGGCATTCGTTCTTATCGCATAAATATCTCAGCGCCCGGAGTATATAAGTACCAGCGGGAAAGGGAGGTTATGAAACCGAACAGGTTCTGTTTTCTCGTAACTGCTTTTGTTTTGTTATCCGTTTCAGCCAAAGCCGTCGAAACGCAATCGCCATCAAGTCCGGCAAGCCGCCCTGCCCGTGCCAATCCCGCCCTGGCAGGCATTGATAAATTGTACATTGTCATTGAGCCGGCCGACGCCGGACCCGGCACGGACGGCCTGCGATGGAAACAACTCCAGACAAATATAAAAACCAGAATCGAAAAAGCCGGTATCGCGGTTGTTGACCCCGACCAGCCTGGACCCTCCGCAAAAGCTCGTGGTGTCCCTGAATTAAGGGTCAAAATGGAAATGGTCAGGTTCACAGATTCCGACCTGTATGTCTATCGCACGCAGGTATCGCTGGCTGTTGAGGCACGCCTGCCCCGCCGGCAGTTGTTCTTCAAGGCCGACGTCTGGCAATCGTCCCCTGCCATGCGCGCCGTCTCAGTACAGGCTATGCCGAACATGGTTACCCGTACGATACTGCGCCAGGTCAAGCAGTTCATCGATGCATGGCACGCAAGCAATTTGCAGGAAACTCTGCAGTCTCAGCCGCAGCCTACAGACCCCAACGTTTGGTACACAGAGTCTCGAAAAGATACTAAATTAACCGTCGCTGCCCCACAGGCCAAATACAAGTACCTGGCCTCTAAAAACAGCAAAGTATTCCACAAACCACAGTGCAGCTCAGCAAGGAGAATCAAACCCGGAAATCTTGTTTACTACAAAACCAGGACCGATGCCCTGCGAGACGGCAGAAGACCCTGTCGCCTGTGTAATCCCTGAAAAAATCTTAACGAATTTTCCTTCTGCGTCGAAATTTTTTGATTTTTAGCCAGCTTGATGCGTTTATACGACCGAATTGGTTTTTTGCTATTATGCAGCTTCTCGTAATCATACCTATGGCCGTAGGGCTTTCTATGGATGCTTTGGCTGTCTCTGTGGTCACCGGCTCTGTCCAGAAGAAATTAAAAGTAACCCATGCCCTGCAAATGGCCTTGTTTTTCGGCGCTTTTCAGGCCTTTATGCCGCTGGTCGGTTCCCTTGCCGGCTTGACTATCAAAAATTATATAGCCGATTACGACCATTGGGTCGCCTTTGGTATTCTCACTGCCATTGGCGGTAAAATGATTTATGAATCATTTAAAATCGCGCCGAATCAGCATAATTTTGACCCTGCCAATATATTTGTCCTGCTTGTTTTGTCCGTTGCCACCAGTATCGATGCCCTGGCTGTAGGCATTACGCTTTCGTTTTTGACTGTCGGTATCGCCCTTGCCGTACTGGTTATTGGCACAACGACCTTTGTGATGTCTTCTCTGGGCGTTTATTTAGGCTCAAGGTTCGGCCATTTTTTCGCCAGCAAAATCGAAGCTCTCGGCGGACTGATACTTATCGGTCTTGGCATAAAAATTCTCATCGAGCATTTATTTACCTTACAGCCTTAGAGCTTCTAATGCTCTTAAACAAAGCACACCTGCTTAAGTTCTCGAACTCACCGTTTCCTAAAATAATCACTTCGAATTTTAATTACTCAAACTGACCGACTAATGGTTGAAAATTAACATAACTGTATATTTGGCAATATGTTCAGTGATACAAAAAAACCAGTATAATCAGCCATCCAGCACTTAAAATCTTTAAGTGCTGGGTTCCACAATTTTGCGTTTTAATCTTTGATTTTTGAATTCTCAAACTGACCGATGGTGATGGTCAGTTTGAGTAATTTATACTCTGCCCCGCCACCGCCAGAACCAATGCAAACACCCTTTCTACCCCAGCCTGTTTTAATGTCTTTGCGCACTCGTTGAGCGTAGCGCCTGTTGTCTTGATGTCGTCGATAAGACAGATGTTTCGACCTGCAAAATCATGTCCTCGCCGCACCGCAAAAGCCCCTTTTACATTTTTAGCCCGTGCCGCCGCAGTAGCCATGGTCGGCTGAAATTTCGTACGCCGTATCCGAACAAGGTCTGTATTGATTTTGGCACCCGGATGGTTTAGTTTTTTGCTTAAAACAAGCGACTGATTATAGCCGCGGCAAAGTCGTCGCGTCCAGTGAAGCGGCACAGGTACAAGGTAATCCATGTCGTCGAAAAACCCGCTGGCCTCCAAAGCCGATTTCGCCACAAAACCCAGAAGCTTATCAAGTTCCGTTTTGCCTTTCTTAAAGCCAAGTATCATGTTATTCAAGGGTTCCGCATACAC
>SDBT01008454.1_pt1 | contig 16819 bp, 9 predicted proteins | sample 2277101 | NCBI WGS metagenome assembly SDBT01 (sample SAMN10404973, study PRJNA504765) | marine sediment metagenome | isolation source: marine sediment core GS10_PC15, 103 cmbsf | place: Arctic Ocean: Southern Knipovich Ridge | collected 2010
AATTGCTCAGATCGAAGCTGCTGCGGTATATGAAGAGTTTAAAGAAAAAGAGGGCAGCATTGTCTATGGTGTTATCCATAAGTGTGAACGCAGCGGTATTGTTGTAAAGATTGGCGACCATCTTGCATTCCTACCAAAATCACTTACTATTCCTGGTAGCAAATGTATTGTGGGTTACTCCGTACGGGCACTTCTCAAGGAGGTTTTGTCGGAGCCGCGCAATGATAATCAGCTGATACTTGACCGATCGTCTGCTGAACTCGTTGAGGGGCTGTTTGAGGCGGAAATTCCTGAAGTATTTGAAAAACTTGTTGAAATAAAGAAAATAGTTCGTGCTCCCGGGTATAAAACAAAGATTGCGATTGTTTCAAATGATCCTAATATAGATCCGGTGGGAACGTGTGTTGGTGTTGGGGGTGCGCGTATCAAGCCTATCCTTAAGGAGCTTGGTGGGGAAAAAATTGATATCATTGCATGGAACGATGATCTTGAAATCCTTGTGCGCAGCGCTTTAAAGCCAGCAAAAATTAATAAAGTTGAACTTGAGGGTGACTCTGTGGCCAACGTTTGGCTAGATGATGATCAGCGATCGTTGGCTATTGGGCGATCGGGCAAGAATATTTCTCTTGCCTCAAAGCTTACCGGGGTTGATATTAACCTTGTTCAGCTTGATGGTGATATTACCGATATAGGGCAGATTGAATAGTGTCCATGTAGCCTAAAAAAGAGATGGTGATTCGATGCGTGTTTACGAGTTTTCAAAGCAAATTCAAATTGCTTCTAAAGATTTGATTGATGCGCTGAAGGATGCTGGATTTGAGGTGTCAAATCACATGTCGACACTTTCTCCAGAAGCTATCGATTTCTTACAGAAAAAATTTAATAGAGGAACTATGCTTACAAACAGTGGACAAAATCAGGCCACCCGCCGCAAAAAGAGCGTTATTTCGCCACGTGCCGATACAGTGGTTCGTGAGAAGGAGGGTGTGGCATCAGGTAAATCAGAACTGTCTCCTATAATTATTGAGCAGATGAGTTTAGCTGATGCTGCTCAACGAGTTGGTCAACCAGCGAACGAAGCTATTCTTACCCTGTTGAGGTGGGGAATAATCGCCAACAAAAATCAAATTTTACCTGAAGCCATTGTTATACGTCTTGCTGAACACTTTGGTGTTCCTTTTGAAAAAAAATCTGTAGATGAATCGGGTGTAGATCTCAAAAAAATTGCTGATGCTGATAATAAAAAAGCAACCAAGAGACTTCCTGTTGTGGTGATCCTTGGCCATGTGGACCACGGAAAAACAACACTCATGGACTTCATTCGTAAAACACGGGTTGCAGCCAGAGAAAAGGGTGGCATCACACAGCATCTTGGTGCTTATGAAGCAGAAACTAAGCATGGAAATATTATATTTTTAGATACTCCTGGCCATGAAGCTTTTTCAAAAATTAGGTCACGTGGTGCGCGAGTTGCTGATATTGCCATTTTAATTATTGCTGCTGATGATGGCATTAAGCCGCAAACGGTAGAAGCTATACGTCATGCAAAGGCAATGAAACTTCCAGTAATTGTGGCCATAAATAAAATTGATAAAGTTGATGCACCTCGAATTGAAGCTGTAAAGGGTGAGCTTGCTCAACATGATCTTCTTCCCGAAGAGTGGGGTGGTGAGATCGTCTGTATGCCGATATCTGCCAAGCTTGGCAAGGGTGTGGACGAGCTGTTGGAAATGATAGCGCTCCAGGCTGACATGATGGAATTACGTGCAGATGCAACAGGAGCTGCCCGAGGATATATTCTTGAATCGCAACTTGAAAAGGGGCGTGGACCTGTCGCAACCGTTTTGTGTCAACAGGGAGAAATTAAAATTGGTGATCTTTTTATCGCAGGCGCTACACGCGGCAAAGTGAATTCAATAGTTGATTCTAATGGCAAGTTGCTGAAAAAAGTTGGTCCGGCTGTGCCGGTTCAGGTTGCGGGTTTTGAAAAACTTGCACAAGCGGGTGATGCATTCGAAGTTGTGAGCAAAGCTGAATTTCGTAAGGCCTCACTTTCAACATTGCGTGGGCCAGCATCAGCGGCTGCGAGATTTGTACCAGAAGGCGCAATCAATATAATTATTAAAGCTGATACACATTCATCAAAAGAAGCGCTTTTAGGCGCCATTGATAAATTGTCCGTTCGAACAGCTAAAGAATTTGAAAAAGAATTTAATGTTTTATATTCAGGCATTGGTGATATTAATGAAAGCGATGTTGACTTGGCTGTCATTACGGGGGCATCAATATTTGCGCTGCACGTAAAAAAAGAATCAAATGCAGCTACCGCAGCACAGCATGCCGGAGTCAAGATTGCAACATTTGATATTATTTATAAATTATTAGACCGCCTACAAGAAGTTGCACAAGGAGCAAGAAAAATTAAATATACGCAGAAAAAGACTGGTGAAGCTGTTGTCCGTCGTGTATTTAAAATTAAGGGACTTGGTGTAATCGCAGGTTGCTATGTTAAAGATGGCGTATTTTCTCGCGAAGGTTCTGTCGTTGCATGGAGAGGTAATCAAAAAATAGGTGAGGGTAAAATAACAAGCTTACAGCGCGATAAAAAGAATGTTAAAGAAGTTCACTCGGGATACGAATGTGCCTTTATGATTGAAGGTATGGACGATTGGGAAGTAGAAGATCGTGTTGAATGCTTTATAGAAGTGCCTGAAAAATAATATTTTTATACTCATTACTCTTTTTTATTTTGATGTCTTACTAGGCCTGGGAATTTTTAGTGCACAAAAAGTCCCAGGCCTATTTTTTGCTTTTCTCTTTATCATTACTCTTTTTTATTTTGATGTCTCACCCATGTGCTTTTTGAGTTTTGTTGGGAAACAAGAACTTTTTATGAATTTCAGGGATATAAGCTAGCAATTTAGATTGTGTTGCTTTTTTGCTTTCGTGCACAAAAAGCACTCTACTTTTCAATAAAATCCTCTTTTAAAGCGAGGCGAGGCCCGTTGCGTTTTTGATAAAAATAGTTTCATTGTTTTTTTGTTGTATCCTGAGAAAATTGATTATGCGATAACCCTGCAAGGTTACTCTCCGGCGGAAACGCTTGCGAGAGGAGTATGGTTAGATGCACTGCTTACATTTCAGGATGGCGGGTGAGATTCTTAAGCTATTAAGCTATAATTCCTTCTTGGCTCTCAAGAAGATTTTAAGAACCTCATCCGCCATCCTGTTTTTATAGAATAAGGGATTAATTTTTTACTTTTCGACTAAAAGATCTTTTTTGGTGCTGGGTGTCAAAAGTTTTTTTATCGTATTGATATTGCGTTGATCATCTGTAAGTGATTCTTTTGGGGTTTCCAATAATTTGGGAATATCAAAAAAACGGGGATCATTAAAGAGCAGCTTAAATGCTTCTAGGCTAATTTTTCCTTTTCCTATATCCGCATGTCTATCTACTCGCGTTCCGCAAGCTTTTTCTGAATCATTGATGTGTATAGCTTTCAATTTTTTTAGGCCTATTGTTGCATCAAAATTATCCCACATTGCCTTGTATTTTTTCTTGCTATCAAATTCATAGCCAGCTGCAAAAACATGGCACGTATCTAAACAGGCGCCAACCCTCTTCTTATTTGATGTGAGTTTTATTATTTCTGCTATTTGTTCAAAAGTGTAGCCAATGATGGAACCTTGGCCCGCCATAGTTTCTAATAAGACCATTGTTTTTCCTGGTGCAAGGGCGAGAGCCTTATCAAGATTTTGGGCAATTTGTTCGATACATTTTTCCTCGCTTGAGGCGAGGCAGGATCCTGGGTGCAACACAAGATAAGGAATGCCAAGTTCTTCGCATCGTTGCAATTCTATGGCAAGAGCCTTTGTAGATTTTTTGCTAATGTCCTTTTTGGGAGACCCCAAATTAATGAGGTAGCTTGAGTGTGCTACAACGGGAGAGATATCAGATTCTTTTTGCGCGGTCTTAAAATTTTCTATGTCAACGGTAGTTAATTTTTTCGCTGCCCATTGTCGGTTACTTTTGGTAAAAATTTGTATGGTGGTACAGCCAATAGATTCGCCACGAAAAATTGCTTGGTCTAAACCTCCGGCAATGGACATATGTGCACCAAGGAGTAATCGTCTTTTCTTTTTAGTCATAAATTTTCACGCCCTATTTTAGTGTTTTATATTTGTTTTATTGTTTAATGTAACGTTTTGCCCTCTCTCTGTACACGTTTCAACCCTTTCATTTTTTTGTTAATAAAAGTGCGCTTATTATTTGACAAATTGGCCCTATCAATTACCATCAATACTAGTTATTTATCATATATATTTTGGGTAAGTCCCAATAATTTCTATTGCATTTACTGCTGAGGTTCGCATGTCATCTCCCCGTAGTCGTTACTTATTTATTGTTTTTTCTGTTGTGTCATTGTTTGTTGCAAGCTCCATTCATGCTGTTTTGTCAGGCTATAATGAAGATTGGGACTTGGAATATATTCTTTCAGGCGGATTTAAGCCCGAAACATTTTATGGAGAAAATATCACTCTGATCAATGATAACAACTGCGAAGACAGGGTGTGGTTTGCGCGGCACACACTTGATATGAATATTGATGTGCTGTATGGGAAAGAAACATACGGACATTCTGCAGCAGAATTTATGTTTACCTTGCGTAACAGATCGGTATGGGGCAACAGAAAAAGCCTAGGGCCAACCACACGTGACGAAATTAAATTTTTGAGTGCCGTTGGGCAGAGCCATCGTCATAATCTCCCCTTCCACTTTTTATGGATGCGGGAACTATGGGTTCGATTTTCTTTGAACGACCTTTTTGGATTTAATGCGTGTGGTGAGCACACATTTACCATTGGTGCATTTCCTTTTGAGTTAGGACGTGGAATTTCACTAGGGGCAGCATTTGCGGTTGGACCAGAACTCCTTGGTTTTTATACTGACAGTGCCATTAACCAATTTGCATTTGGTGCAAAGTTTTCAGGGGAACTGCGCAAGGATATTTTATCCTATGACTTGTATGGCGCGATATTAGACAACAAGGCAAGCAGCGTTTCTGATACTGGTGCACGAATTTACGGGCAAGAATTTGGCAGAATTGCTAATCCGATTAGAGGTTTTGGGAAAGTTGCCTATCTCGTTGCTGGTCGATTGGTGTGGTTCCCGTTGCACAATGATCCTGAACGCACTTTAGTGGTTGAACCATACATGCTTTATGGGCATGCTCCAGAACAAAAATTAGAATTTTTGGGCGATGCTAAAGCAGATTTAGGTACGTTTGGTTTGGCCTGTGATTATTTGACTGATTGTTTTGAGGTTGGTTTTGAATTTGCTAAAAATATTGGATCACAAAAAGTTAAAGGTTGGGATCGTAATGTTGTTGAACTTCAAAACCGTAATGGCAATCCAGTCTTAGTAAATAGCCAAGTAGTTATCGGTGTTGATCCTAAAGACCCTAACGCTCCTTTTGATTTAAGTTTGTATAAAGTACCCCATACTTCAAATGAAATTAATGGCGGCACCCCTACAACGTTTGGAAAAGATGCCCAAGATATTATTAACCTACGGGAAATAGAAAATGAAAATCAAAATGGACGGTTGATAGGAACTGTTTCTGGATTTAGTGCTGCATTGCCTGACACCATTCCTGATGCTGTAGCGCCTGCAATGGAAGATCAATTGTATAATACCAATACACGGTTTCGCAACCCATATAAAAATGAATTTAAAGGATACATGTTTGTGGCAGATGCTGCATGGATTCCATGTAAAGATTTAAAACTTGCAGTTGCAGTTGGAATAGCTTCAGGTGATGACAATCCAAACTTTACTACAAGGGATGGTGACTTTGCTGGATTTATTGGGTTACAAGAAATTTATTCTGGCAAACGAGTAAGAAGTGCGTTTTTGCTTGGTGGTTCTGGCAGGTTGGAACGTCCGCTATCTGCGCCACTTTCTCCAACGGCTGTTGATCCGTTTGCGCGAACTATTTCTGGTTTTACTAATCTTATTTATACTGGTACTGGCCTTAATTGGAAAACTTGTTGTCGCGATCATAAGATAACATTTAATCCTAATGTGATTGGATACTGGGATCATTTCCAAACACCTAAATTTGATATTATGGCAAAAAAAGATAGTACAACTGAATGCGCCCGCAGTTATTTAGGCGCTGAGATTAACCTCTTTTTATATGCTGATATCACAAAAAACATCAATGTGTTCTTTGTGGGAGCAGTATTCTTGCCAGGAGGGCACTTTAGTGATATTAAAGGAAAACCACTCAATAAAGATCAACTGAAAAGACTAGACAGATTGGATCGAACTGGATTCAATGATGATCTTATACCAAATCTTGGTGACGATATTGCCTACACATTAAATGCCGGCGTTACCTTTAAGTTCTAAAGTACATGTGCCGACTGATAAAGATTATTAAATATGATACACTTGGTCTATAGCATGTTTTGCTAAAATTTTTTAGATCTAGGGCAGGAAAAACTGATGAAAAAATTCGAGCGTACGATATCGTGCGGTCTTGTAAATAAAGACTTGTTAGGTAAGACAATTGACCTTGTTGGTTGGGTTAATCGTCGTCGTGATCATGGAGGTCTTATTTTTATTGATTTACGTGATCGCAGTGGTATTATGCAGGTCGTATTTAATCCAGATTTTTCTCTGCAAGCTCACAAAATTGCCCATGAGTTGCGTTCTGAATATGTGATTTCGGTGCAGGGAGTTGTGGTTAATCGAACCCCTGAGACAGTTAATTCTGATTTGCCGACCGGCAAGTGGGAATTACAAGTTCAAAAAATTACCATTTTAAACCGCGCAAAAACATTGCCATTTTCTTTACAAGAGGCGGGCAACGTTGATGAAGAAATGCGTTTAAGATATCGCTATCTTGATTTACGTCGCCACGAAATGCTTGAAAAGCTCGCGTTGCGTAGCAAAATAACATTCGACATGAGAGAGTTTTTAATCAATGAAGGGTTTTATGAAATTGAAACTCCTATCCTAACGAAAAATACTCCTGAGGGTGCACGAGAATTTTTAGTTCCTTCGCGCATTGCGGGTGCTTTTTATGCACTTCCTCAGTCGCCGCAACTTTATAAACAACTGTTAATGGCGGCTGGAGTAGAGCGATACTTTCAATTAGCGCGTTGTTTCCGCGATGAAGATTTACGTGCAGACAGACAAACAGAATTTACACAACTCGATATTGAAATGTCGTTTGTTAAAGAAGGTGATGTTTGTGATTTAACTGAGCGCATGTTACATCACTTGTGGAAAAAAGTATTCAACATTGATCTTCCTCCGTTTGAAAGAATGGCCTATGACAAAGCGTTTTCTTTATATGGTTCTGACAAACCTGATATACGCTTCGATTTACCTATCATCAATTGCAGTGAATTATTTAATGACACGCAATTAAAATTTGTTCGATCAGTTTTAGATTCAGATGGTAAAGTTGGTGCATTGCATGTGAGCGATCATCAATTCACTCGATCAGAACTAGACGGCATGGTTGGCACTGCTCAACAAATGGGAGCAAAGGGTCTTTTGTGGATTCGCTATAAAGATGGTGCCACTGAATCTCCTGTTGCAAAATTTTTACCGGACGATTTTGTGCAACGAACTAAAAAAATCATTCCTAACTTTTCTGACAATAGCACATTGTTCATTATTGCTGGACCGTATCAAGAAGCGTGGACATTGTTAGGTAGGTTGCGTTTAATTCTTGGCAAACAGCTTAACATGATCCCAGAAAATGAATTTAAATTTCTTTGGATTACTGATTTTCCTCTTTTTGAATATGACAAAGATGGTAAACGGTGGGATGCGGTACATCATCCATTTACATCACCGGTTGAAGGTTGGGAAAATCAAGAGCCAGGTGAAATGCGTGCACGCGCCTATGACATTGTGCTAAACGGGGTTGAATTGGGCGGAGGTTCAATTCGTATTCATGATGCACAAACACAAGATAAAGTTTTTGAGTTGCTTGGATTGGATAAAGATCAAGCGCATGAACAATTTGGTTTCTTGTTAGAAGCGCAAGAATTAGGTTTCCCTCCTCACGGAGGCATTGCACTTGGGCTAGATCGCTTGATTATGTTGATGACTAACTCCGCATCTATTCGCGAAGTGATTGCGTTTCCCAAGACAGCACGCGGTTATGATCCTATGATGAGCACACCGAGTAAGGTTGAAAACGAAAAACTGAAAGAATATCAACTTAAGTTTATTCCTAAAAAATAAATTCGTCTCATTTTTTAAGTATCCAAAAATTATGTTTCAAAAAAATAATCACACCTTGTGTGGAGTAACTGCTTTACTGTTTCAATTTTGTTTTAAAATTGAGATTGCTCGAGCAGACGTGTAAGCTTTGAAAGTGTGGGGCATAAATACGCCTCATGTTTGATCAAGAAAAAGAAAAGTAGATCAAGAAGTAGTTCTGTTGTTGGGAGAGTGCATGAAGATAGAGCAAGTAATAGGTCGTGAAATTTATGACTCTCGGGGACATCCAACACTTGAATGTGAACTTGTTTTAGACGAAGGCCTTCACGTTATTGCTTCTGTTCCATCAGGAATGTCTAAGGGTCCTTATGCAGCAGCTGAGTTGCGTGATAAAAAAAGATTAATGGGGCTCGGAGTTAATAAGGCAATTGAATCTCTTGAAGACAATATTGCACCGATTTTAATTGGTCACAAACCAAGCGTTGTAGAATTAGATTTAGCCATGATTGAAGCTGACGGCACTGAAAATAAATCACACCTTGGTGCAAATGCTATGCTTGCAGCAAGTATTGCAGTCTGCAGAGCACAAGCAGCGATTGATGGCGTTCCTTTGTATGACCTGATTGCATATCTTTGTAATCACAATTCTGTTTCTATTCCTTTTCCTATGTTTAATGTTATTAACGGTGGTGCACATTCTGATTCAACGTTGCCGATTCAAGAATTGATGATTATTCCTGTAGATCAACGAACATTTAGATCTGCATTTGAGGAGAGCATAACTACATTTCATGCCATTGAAAAGCTCCTACAAAAAAAAGGAAAACAAGTTGGAATCGGTGACGAAGGTGGTTTTTCTGCAGATTTTAAAGACGAATATGAAGCCCTTGATGTTCTTTCTGAGGCTCTTGAACAATCTCAGGGAAAATTTGTTATTGCTCTGGATGTTGCGGCAAACCAATTGTATGATCCCAAAACCAAAAAGTACCAGTGGTACAAAAAAAAATTATCGCGTGATGAACTTATTGCTCGTTATGTTGATCTTGTTGATAAGTATCCCATTCTTTCAATAGAAGATGGCATTGATGCTGCTGATTGGGACGGATGGAGTCTTCTTATGAATACGCTTGGCGATACGGTACAAATAGTTGGCGATGATCTTTTTGCAACTAATGTGCAACGGGTTGCGCTAGGAGTCGAAGATGGGCTTGCCAACGCAGTTGTTATCAAACCGAATCAAGTAGGAACGGTTACCGAAGCATTGCAGGCAGCAAAATTCGCCAAAGACAACGGTTGGAATGTTATTGCATCTCATAGGTCCGGTGAAACAAATGATTCTTTTATCGTTGATTTAGCAGTTGGAATAAGTGCAGACTACATCAAAGCTGGTGGATGTTGTCGAGGTGAACGCCTGTCAAAATATAATCAACTGCTGCGCATCGAGGATACTTTACAGCGGTCATTACTTGAAGAATGATACAGATTCATCTTGGCAAGTTGATCAAATATTTCCGTCCTGTTCCTTAGACTTATTCAGAAGTAAACATGAGCTTAGTTTTCACTCCGTTCGTCCTGAGCTTGTCGAAGGATACGAGCGGTCAAAGATAAAACAATTATATTATTACAGAAAGATATTGATTGCCTAAGTTAATACAAAAAAATTTTGGTGAACTAAACAAATTTTGTTCGTATCCTTCGACAAGCTCAGGACGAACGGGGGGGGTGAATAGCCTTCTAGCTGACGTGAATTTTTTATTATGTAGTACGTGTTTTCTTCAGCGGATTAACTTCATAAGCAAGTAGTTCTTGTAGCCGTTGCTCGCGAGACTTATGATGATCTTCAACAACATGTTTCCAAGTTTTTTTGTGTGGATTGGTATTTGTGTCGGCCTGTGCAAGTAATTTATCAATATCAATACTGGTATGATTTTTAAATGGTGCACGTTGAACATCAGCAATCATTTCCGCGATTGATTGTTCTGAAATATTTTTCGTCATGTCGACAACGTCTTGCGGACTGGCAATATCAATTGAACTATTTAGACCGACAATAGCATTGTCTTGGTCACTCAAAGTACCCAAAGCCTCACGTCGTTGAAACTCATCTTTACTGACAAAACGATCAAGAATTTCTACAGGGTCACCAACGGTATCCCGATCGAAGAAGAATCGAGTTATCGGATCGCGCAGTGAATCAAAGAGTTCTGCGTCTTGTAGTTGCCGGCGAGCTTTTTTTACATATTCATTGGTGTATTTACTGGTTCCACCGCGCAAACGAGGTTGAACAATGGTTGGGGATATAAAGACGACTAAGTTTGTTTCATCTCCAACTTGATTTCTTTTTTTAAACAAGTAACCAAAAATAGGTATTTTACTTAAAAGTGGTGTTCCTGAGCGATCATCATTAAGATCAATGCGTGTAAGACCCCCAAGCGCAAGGACATCTCTATCATGCACATTAGCATTCGTTACAATTTGGCGAGTGTCTATATTATTCAGGGCTTGAGCTATCCCCTCAGCACCTACAATTTGGGTGGCGGGATTTTGAAACCTGTCAATCTCAATGATGATAGTAAGATTAACAGTGTTTGCCGAGCTAATACGTGGTGTGATACGTAAATCAAGAGCTGCTTCTATCCACACTTTAGCTACCTCGGTAGTACCTCCCTCTGCCCCAGATGACGGTCCGGGGACAAGTCGAAGTTCACCAATCTTAATATGGGATTCTTGATTATTCGTTGCAATAACATGAGGGTTAGAAAGAATTTTAGTGTCCTGAAACAAATCTTGTATTTGTAACAGCCCCCATGTTCTACCATCTACCTTATCATTGAAGGCAATTGCGGTTGATCCAGGAGAAAAGGTTGAGGCTACACTTTGAGTGCAGCTATTAAATACTTTTCCGAGTAAGTCAGATTGTAAACTTGTTGGAACAGAAGCGCCATCAGGGCACAAAAAGTCTGGATCAAGAATAATTCGTGAGGCATGAGCTGCTTGCGCATTGGTATTGCATGATGATGGGCACGCTCCCAATCCATATGGATTACGAAGTATACTCCCAAGAAGGCGAGTGTCTTCTAGTGATAAATCAGCAATAAGAACTTCTATAATAACCTGTGGCTGTGGAGTATCAAGTTGTTCAATAAGTTCTCGGATCCTAGCCCAGTCATCATTGCGAGCTGCTATAACTAATTTATTCCCTCCATAATATCTGTAAGACTCACCAGTTGTTTTAGAAATTTTATAGTCTGAGCCGCGGTCTGCTTGAGCTCTTTCAGTAGTTTCTTCGTCCTTTGTTGAGTCAGCTGTAATAATGACGCCTTCAAAAAAACGTTCGGTACTAGTTGGCCCGCGTGATCCAACCGCTTGCCCTGTACCAATAGAAGCATCACTTGCGACAATCTTTTTAAGTACTTCAGCAAATGGTGCTGCATCAAGATATTGTAATTTATAGATGTGTAAAATTGATTCTCCTGTATCAAGTTCAACATCAATATGTTTGTGGATAAAATTTTTAACTTTATCAATGGCTTCTTGCCTGCCCATTAAAACAACACTATTGAGGCGAATGAGTGGAATTACTTTGATATGCTTAGAAAAGTAATGAGTTTGTTGTTTCTTGCGCGCATCTAACCTAAATCGATTGAGTTGTGGATCTGGTTTTATGATTTCTTGAAATAGGTCATATACTAATTTTGCTGAGATAAATTGAAGGGGCACATACTCTATGTTTTCCTTAAATTCGGTTTTATCAAGAGCAGAGATAATTTGCATAGCGGCTCTAATAGCACTGGCTTCTGCCGTTAATATTATACTATTTGTGGTTGTGTCGATTAATATTTTAGCTGATTTAGGCAAGAGTTTTTTTAATGTTCCATAGACTTCACTATCGGGATCGTCAGTAACAGTGAGATTGGCCATGTAATAAATATAAGTAATCAACTCTTGGCTATTTGGTAGTTGATCCGGAGGTGTTCCAACAAACAGCCTTGTTGGCTGTTTGGGCATCATAAATTTACCTTCTGGATCGAAAACCATTTTTTCTACGAAAAATTTATTTTCCTCACCAATCATGATATATCCAGCCATATCAAGGAGTGTATGAATAACGGTCCATGCTTCATTTAGTGAAAGGAATCCAAGATCAATAGTAACTTTGACTTCAATAGTGTCTGCTTCAACAGGTAAAATAACATTAACTTTTTTTTCGTATGTAAAGTTATTAATAATATCGACAAGCGGTGTATCTATATAACTAAAATCAAAAAGTTGTTGCCTTTTTTTACGACGTAAAGATTTAGGTATGCCATTATTGTTTTGTCCATTTAATTTTTGGGCAAGCATTTCATGATCATACGGTGAACTTGTATTATTATTACTTTCACTTATTGAAAGCATACAAAAGAAAAAGCTGTGTACGATGATAGTTATTTTAAAAAATTGTAATATGCGCATTAAAATACCTTATTATTCTGCAGTTGGTGCTCTTTCTGAAAGCGTAGCAATAGTGAGATTAACGTCAATGGTACCAGGTTTTTTCTGGGATATTTCCAGTGAGCGAATGTGTACTCGTTTATTTTGTTCAATGGCTTGTAACAGTTCCGCTAACTCCTGCATACTCAGGTCAGTGAGTTTAGCGGATGCAACAATATCTAAATAATCTTTATTACTAGGATTAACACTTTCTGATGCGGTTAGCGTGTCTGAACTGAGGCCTAATTTTTTAAGTGTTTCGTTAAAAAAATTTTTGATTTTGAAATAAGGATCTTGCTCAAGTATTTCATCTACTTCTGCGCGCTGCTCTTCTACTTGTTGATTTTTATCTAGAATTTCTCTGATCTCTATGCGCAATCGATTTACCTTTTTCATTTGTTTTTGACTTGTTGCTATACTACTTTGATACCGATACAGAACAAATAGTGTAGCTGCAAGTATCACAGCAAAAAAAGCACCTGCATACCGATAAAACATTTTGTTATCAAGATTATCAACAAAACCTACGATTTTATTTGTTATTTTTCCTATCATTCTTCTTCACTTAGACTGAGTGGAATATCGATATCAAATACTTCTTCTTGTAAAGAACCTATATCTTTAAACAGCTTTGATTCGCGCAAGCGCTGATTAAAGATAGCAAGCGATGGAAGATCTCGTACTTCTCCTTTTAGGTTTAATACATCATCTTTTATGGAAAGTTGGTTAATAGTTAACCCAAGACTTTCTTTGTCCAAGGTAGTAAATAATTCATATAAGTAGTGTAAAAAGGTTGCTCGTGCAGGACCGGCAAAGGCAAACCACGTTTTTTCTTTATCCTTTACTACAGTTTGAGCTGTCCTCACCATAGAATCAAGTTGTATAACTGAATTTTTACGAGATTTTCCTTTTACTTTATCACCAAAAACAGATTTCAATTTTTTGATGCCTTGTGTTGCAGCACTATTTACCTCTGAAGATAGCTGTGAAGATTTATACCAAGAAAAGCCAACCATTCCCAATAGCATAGCCAAAGATAGTCCCAAGGCGGTTAATAGTTGCTTTTTTGTAGTGTCAGCTTGAGAAGTGTCAGATGTTTCTGTACGGAGGTTGAATGGTTCTACTGCAGGAAGAGCAGTTCCAAGACTTATAAGATGTGTTGGACCCATACAATTTTTATTTTCTATGGTTATTTGTTTATCATTGAACAATTCATTTGCTTTGAATAATTCACATTCAATGTCCAGTTGCTTTTGCGCAAAAGAAGCCACATCTTTAATAGTTGCTCCTTCTCCTAGTACTATAATTTTGTTAATAGGGTTAGATGTATTCTGCGCAGAGAGAGAATTAAGGGTAAATGATATTTTATTCCAAAACTTTGACATGCTATCAGACAATGCTTTAGTAAACTCTGGGGAAACAGCTTCTCCATGACCAAATCGTAAAATTTGTTCCATCGCATCTTTTGGTGTGATATTCAGTGTCGAGCTTATTTCTTTAGCACGATCTAAAAGACCATCAGAAATTGAGCGTATCAGTTTGAGTTGGCCGTTATTAATATACATGATGCGCGTTTCATTTGATCGTAGGTCGATGAGGGCTACACCACCCTGAATTTTGCTGTAATAAGGAATTTGGCAATATAAATTATACAAGGCAATCATATCAATAGTAATAACATCAGGAAGCGTAGGCAAATTTTCAAATAATGAAAGGTGTTGTGCAATGTATTGTTTTTGTACGGCGACCACAAGCACTTCAGATTGGTTATTTTCTTTATCAACTTTTGTAATAACAAAATCTATGACTGCGTCTTTAAGCGCAAAAGGGAGTGACGGTTCAATTTCATATGCAACAACCATTTTAATTTTTTCATAGGTAGTAAAGGGCAACACAAGCGTTTTAAAAATAGCCACAGAGCTGGACATGGAACTATGTACCGCATCATACTTTGGAATGTTATTCAAAATACGGGTCACAGCCGCTGAAACTCGAGCAGAGTAGCTTTCTTGTGTTCCAGGCTCAATAAGTTCTTCAAGGCAATCTTTGATTGTGATTTTTTTCCCTTGTACATATACATATGCCGCATGAACAACATGCTTATTAATATCAAGACCCACAATATGTTTGGGAAAAATATAATAAGATCCAATTTTTTCTGGCAAAAAGAGGTTTTTTATAACATTCATGGCCTCCCCTTAGCCAAGAGTCGGTCCGTGGATTTGTTTATAAAATTAGTGCGATCAACTGCTTCTTGAGATGGAGCTTGAGCTTTTCTTTTGTTGCTATTTTTTTTCTTGCGTCGCCCGTTTTTCTTCTTTCTTTTTTCTTCACGATCAGCTTTTATTTTGTGTTCTCGATGTGCTAAAAATTCATCCATAATGGTATCAGATCTATTATTACGATCTCCAAAAAATAATTTATTAACTGGATCTTGCCCAGAGAACTCCTTGTTAATTATGCTCGACATATCATAATAATCGGCAATATGTTCTTGGGTAAAACTGTTAGTACCGGCCGACTCAGTTGGGTCGATAATTTCTGTTGAGATTAAAACAAGAAGGTTATCTTTTTCAGCAACTTGTGATTGATTTTTAAAGAGCCATCCGAATATGGGAATTTTACTCAGAACAGGAAATCCATTACTTTGACCATTTTCTACCCTGTTTTGCACTAAACCACCAAGAGCAAGAACTTCTTTGTCAGCAACAACAGTCTTTGTGCTAATGGAACGAGTATTCTTTGCTACGTTGAATGGATCTGACAGTCCGATAAACGCTTCAATTAAAATACTTATATCAAGGACGATCATGCCGTCCGAGTTAATTTGTGGAATGATTTCTAACGTAAGTGCAGCGGTGTCTGAACCAAAGGCATCTTCTGAGCCACCGGCGCCAACAACGGTACCTGTTACAACTCGACGTGTTTCACCAATCGATACACGGGCCCTTGTTTTATTTGTTGCTACAAGAAATGGATTCGCTACAACATCACTACTAACGATGTTATCAAGCGCTTGAAATATTGCCCACACACCAAACGAATCACCCAGTGAAATAAGAGTATTGCCAGCCTCAGCACCAGATGCAAGTGAAATCAAATCACCGAGCAACCTTAAAATTCCACCATCATTTTGATTTTCTACAATTCCTCTGGAGCCACCTAGAGGACCGGTATTCAAACCAGATGTTTGAAATGTTACTTGATCACCTAAAAGCTTTGAAAGACTAGAGGGTTTTTTAGTTCTAATCTGTGCGCCTAATTGTTTGGTTTCTTTAGTTGAAAGAGCAAGAATTAATACTTCAATGGCGACTTGTGGTTGTGGCTCGTCAAGTTGTTCTATGATCTCTTTTACTTTGAGATAATCTTCATATGATCCACGTATAATAAGGCGGTTGGTGCTTGGCTCTGCAGTGAATGTCATGTTTTTTAAAAATTTGTCACCACCACGAACGCCACCAAATTGTCCCACGGTACTTTCTTTTTCGAAGGCAGTTACCTCTTGCAAAATGGCAGCAATGGCCTGTGCTTCTGCGTAGCGCAAATCATATACGTACAACGGTGAATATGGTTTGTTGAGATCACCATCAACTCGTTTAATAAAGCCTTCTATTTTGTCTAATGCATCTTGAGGCCCAAGTAGAATAAGGGAATTAGTTCGTTCCTCTGCTATAATTTTTACGCCTTCAGGAAAATAAAGTGAGGTAGACTTTTTTCTTGGTGGGAATAATCGGCCAGGACCAGCGCTGTCATCTTTTATTAACGTATCTAATAATTCTTTTACCTCATCAGCATCGGCTCGATGGAGTTTAACAATAGACATTGCTTGAGGCATGCTCACTTTATCTAGTTCACTAATGATGCCGATTAATGATCGTACATTATGAGCTTTGTCGATAATAAGAAATGCTTTGTGATCTTGGAGTGCTACCACTTCAGCTTGACTGCTTTTAATTGCATCAACAATGGGCTGCAGGGCAGATATGTTGCTATTTTTAATAAAATAAACATAGCGAATAATTTCATCATTGTCTGGTATTGCTGAAAGTGGAGTGCCAATAAATGTTTTAAGCGGATATTTTTCAACCGCTTCAACTG
>SDBT01008455.1_pt1 | contig 16817 bp, 13 predicted proteins | sample 2277101 | NCBI WGS metagenome assembly SDBT01 (sample SAMN10404973, study PRJNA504765) | marine sediment metagenome | isolation source: marine sediment core GS10_PC15, 103 cmbsf | place: Arctic Ocean: Southern Knipovich Ridge | collected 2010
TAAGTTACCTTATAGTTAGTCTGACCCTGGCCATACCTTACATGATATTAGGAGAGACTGCCTTGAGCTTTCTTGGTTTGGGACTTCGCCCTCCGGTGGTTAGCTGGGGCACTTTACTGAAAGGTGCACAGAACGTACAAACAATTGCCCTTTATCCTTGGCTTTTAATCCCTGGCCTTTTTGTCATCGTCACTGTTTTAACCTTTAACTTCCTGGGAGATGGTCTGCGAGATGCTGCTGATCCGTATAAATGAAGCCTCGGGAGATCACTTGTTATAAAATATAAATTCCAAAGAATAATAGGAGAAGAGAATGGAAAAAAAATGGTTCCAAAAAAGTTATCGTCGTAATTTGGTTGATATGCATATCGCTGACTGGGATGAGAGATTTCTTTCTGAATTTGATCCCCAAAAATACGTGGATATGTTGACTTTAGCTAAAGTTACCTCAGCTATGGTTTATGCTAACTCTGGTGTTGGTCATTGTTATTGGCCTACAAAAGTGGGGCATATGCATAAGGGCCTGAAGGGAAGGGATATATTGGGAGAGGTTATCAATCTCTGTCACCAAAGAGGGATAGATGTAATAACGTATTACCTCACGGTCAATACTAAGTGTGGCTATATCGACCCTCCTGACTGGCGAGCAATTGACTCGGAAGGAAAGCCTTCAGAAGAAGGTAACCGTCATGGTCGACGCTGTATTAATTCTCCTTACCGGGATTTTGCTCAGGCACAAATCGAGGAGTTATGTAAGAACTACGAATTTGAAGGTATATTCATTGATATGATCTTCTGGCAGTACGATGTATGCTATTGCTCTTACTGCAGGAAAAGATATGCCAAAGAGGTAGGGGGAGAACTTCCAGAGATTATTAATTGGGAAGATCCAAAATGGGTTAAATTCCAAAGAAAAAGAGAGGAGTGGTTAGAGGAGTTCTGCTCTTTGGTCACCTCTACAATAAGGAGGCTAAAGCCCGAGGCTAGCGTTGAGCTCCAATCCGCTGTTTATCTTAATGATTGGCAAACTGGAGCAGTAACAGAAAGGATAGCTAAGCAAAATGATTACTTGGGCGGGGATTTCTATAGAGGCCCTGAAGAGGCATCCTTTATCTGTAAGTTTTTTTATAACCTCACTGAAAATAGGCCCTGTGAGTTTATGACTACTCGTTGCCCCAACCTTTTAGATCACACTACAATGAAATCTAAAGAATTATTGAAGGCTCAGGTGTATGCAGCTTTAGCTAATTATGCAGCCTTTCTCTTTATTGATGCCATTGATCCTGTAGGAACCTTGAATAAAGATGTGTATAAAGAGATGGGAGAGATTTTCAAGGAAACGAGTAAATATGAAAAATACTTAGGAGGAGAACTCTGTCAGGATGTCGCTGTTTACTTTAGCTCCGAGTCGAGGATTAACTTTGAAGATAATGGTAAGAAAGTTACCGAAGCTTCTCGTTCAACGTCTCAGGGCCCCATTTATGTCTCTCAGTCCCTTCTAAACGAGCATATTCCTTTTGGAGTTATCACCAAAAAGAATCTTAAAGATCTTTCTTCCTATCAGGTTATTATTCTTCCCAATTTATTGATGATTGATGAGGAGGAAGTTAAGGCATTAAAAGAGTTTGTTAACTCCGGAGGCAGCCTCTACGCCAGTAAATATACTTCTCTTCTTACCAAAGATGGAGAAAGAAAGAGTAATTTTCTTTTATCTGATCTCTTTGGTGTTTCTTATGTAGGAGAAACAAAGGAAGAAGTCACCTATATTTCTCCCACTAAGGAAGGAAGGGATATTTTCCTTCCTTATTCTGCAGGGTATCCTTTAACTATCCTTGGTTCTCAGGTGAAGGCAGAGGCGAAGAAGGGAGCAAAGGTTTTAGCTACCGTTACCCTTCCCTATACTGACCCTAAAGATCCAAGCCGTTTTGCCTCTATTCACAGTAATCCTCCTGGCATTCCTACTGATTATCCTTCCGTTGTCTTAAATGAGTATGGCAAGGGAAAGGTAGTGTATGTTGCTGCAGACTTAGAGGTAGCCAGACAAGAACCTCATCGCCTGATCTTTGTCAATTTAATCAAGATGCTTTCCTCAAAACCATTCTCTTTCGAAGCAGATGCCCCTAAATCAGTGGAGATAACTCTGTTTCATCAACAAGACAAGAAGCGTTATCTTGTTAATCTCCTTAACTTTCAAACAGAACTGCCCAACATACCTATAGAGGGAATAAAGATTAGGATAAGATTAGATAAGAAGAAACCTGAAAGACTGATAGAACTTCCTAAGGAAAGTGAATTAGCTTACGAGCTCAAGAAGGGCTATGTAGAGTTCATCACTCCTAAGTTAGAGACCTTCTTGATGTTGGCCTTGGATTATAAATAAGACTGTTTTTACAATATACATTATAGTTATAGAAAATACAGTTTATTATAAGAATTATGATTTTTTTGTAGAAGTAGAGAAAAATATGGGTAAAGATGGCATTTTGATAGCCATATAACACTGACCAATGCCTAAAGGAGGCTCATATGTTAAGTAAATCTACTAGCTTCAAGTCTATCAGAAAGGCGATTGATAAGATTCCGGTGATTGATTGCCATGATCATACTATGGGATATCAGTCCGCACCGGAATATAAAGAGCCAATTGTCTCATTAATTCAAGGATATGTGGATTCTGATTTAGTGTCTGCCGGGGCAGAGCTACATATGGAGATGTTGAGGGACCAGACGATATCTACCGAAGAAAAGTGGCCAGTATTTAAGAAGTTCTGGGAGGCAACCGAACATACCTCTTATGCTCGGGTAACCAGGCTCATTATGGAAAAGTTCTATGGGGAAAGCGAGATGAGCCTTGAGGCCCTTATGCGCATTGGCCAAAGGCTTTTAAAGCTGAAGGATGAGAAAGTTTATGAGAAGATTCTAGATGATGCGGGTATTGTATGCAGACTGGTCAACATCTGGATTGATTTGAAGAAATACTTGGAAGGTAGGTATAAACTACCAGACCGTGATCGGATGCTCGTTCCTCTACCAGATTTTCACCACGTTGGTAGTTACGAAGCTATCCAGAAGATTGCTGGTATTCTGGATAAAAAGGTTACCTCGCTTGATGAGTATGTTGATCTCTGTAGTGAGATATTCTCCCGAATGAAGAAGCGCGGCACCATCGGTATGAAAGACCAATCCGCTTATAATCGTCCTATAAAGTTTTCCAATGCCACTCGTGAAGAGGCAGAACGAGTCTTCAACAAGATAATGGAGAACCCAAGGTTCTCGGTGGGTTTCCCCGAACTAATGCCTTTGTCTGATTATCTGTTTCATCAATTTATGCGAATGGCCCATAAGCTCGACTTTTTTGTCCAGATCCATACTGGTTACCTGGCGGGCATCAGAAATGAGATTAGCAAGACAAACGCTCTACTTTTTACTTCAGTACTGGAGATGCATTCTGAGGTAAGGTTCGACATCTTCCACGGCAACTGGCCTTATGAGGGGGAGCTGTTTCACCTGGCCAAGAATTATCCTAATGTCCACCTCGATACTTGCTGCCTTAGCATCATCGATGCCTATTATACCAAAAGACTATTTGCTAACTCCATAACGGCCGTTCCTCACACTAAGATTCATGGCTTTGGTGCTGATTATAGGGATACCCCTGAGTATGCGGTCTGTCATCTACTTATTGCCAAGGATGCCATAGCGGCAGGGCTTGCCGAAGTTGTAGATACAGGTTGGCTGAAAGAGAAGGAGGCCATAAAAGTAGGGGCGGATTGGCTCTTTAATAATCCCAATGAATGGTACAAATTGAGTTTTGATTCCGTTGAGGTATAGTAAGAAACCTTCTGTAAAATAGCTAAGTCTTGAATGAGTCAAGACTAAGGAGGCAAACAACCCTTAAGCAAAAAAATTCAGCACTTAACAAAAAGAACAAAATGTGTTAATATTTAAGAGAAAAGGAGGTGGGACGAAGAAGTAGAATAGCCAACAAATCAATAATAAAAATATATAGAAGAAGGAAAGAGAGTAATGAATATTATTTTAATTATCTCGGATACATTAAGAAGGGACCATCTTGGTTGTTATGGAAATAAATGGATTTCAACTCCAAATATTGATAAATTTGCTAAAACTTCCCTTGTCTTTAAAGATGCATATATTGCCTCTTTTCCTACAGTTCCTAATCGAAGAGACTTGTTTACCGGTCGATTCACCTTCACCTACTCTGATTGGTCTCCCTTAACCCCGGAGGAAATAGTGATTTCGGAAATTTTAGGAAAAGCAGAGTATCGGACTATGTTTATTGCTGATACACCACACACGACTGCTCCCGGTTATAATTATCAGCGAGGATTTTCTGGATGGCTTAAGATTCGAGGTCAGGAGGGAGACCCTTTAACAACATATCCTCATAATATTAAACTTCCTTGCTCTCCCGAAAAATTAAGAAACCCTGATATCGTAAAACAAATGATGCGTAATGGCTTATTACGCCACTCTGAGGAAGATTACTATTGTGCTCAAACTATGCGGGAGGCAGAAAAATGGCTGGAGAAAAATTATAAAGAAAAGTTTTTTCTTTATGTGGATACCTTTGATCCCCATGAGCCCTGGGATCCTCCACACTACTATGTAGACCTTTATGATAAGAATTACCAGGGAGAGGAAGTAATCTATCCTGTCTATGGACCTTGCGATTATCTCACTCAGGATGAGCTAAAACATATTCGAGCTCTTTATGCCGGGGAAGTAACCTTGGTTGATAGATGGGTAGGGAGACTATTTCAAAAGATAGAGGATTTAGGCCTTTTTGAAAATAGTATAGTAATCTTTACAACTGATCATGGTTTCTATCATGGAGAGCATGGTTTAATAGGAAAGAGTATAATAACTGAAAAGTATCAAGGCCTGGCACCTTTATACGAAGAGGTAACCCATATTCCTTTGATAATCCACTTGCCTCAAACTAAACCTTCCGTGATCTCTGGTTTTGTTCAACCACCCGATATCACCGCAACAATTATAGAATTAGCAAAAGCCGAGAATCCGGGTACTATTGAGGGAAAATCTCTTTTACCTTTGATTAAGAAAGAAAGAAAGAAGTTGCGTGACTTTGCTGTCAGTTCTCCTTCTATCATTCATGGCTCAGCAGGTGGCCAAAGAATCACTCTTACCACTAAAGATTGGGTTTTTATCTATGGTTTAGAAGAAAGCGAAAAAAGAGAATATGAGACCAGAATTGTTGATGGCAAGATAAGGATTCAAAAAAGACTGGGTAAAAAAGTAGGGTCGGAACTTTATTACCTTCCTTCGGATCCAGAGCAGGGCAGAAATATATTCTCTGAGCACAAAGACGTAGCTAGGAGACTTCACGGCCAATTAATACAATTCTTAGAGAGCATGAAAACAGACCAGAGATATTTGGATATCTGGCGGACGTTCGAAGCGTAAACAATAATTCTTAAGAGGTTTATGCTGTATATACTGAACGCACCACGACAATTAAACAAAGGAGCCATTTCCTCTTTGATAAAGGAAGTAACGTGCTAAATGGCAAAGTTGTCCATCGTATTCATCAAAAAACAGCTTCTCAAGATAACTAATCTGTCGACTTTTTTCTGAAATTTATTAAAGCAGATTTAAGGCAAACAACCCTTAAGCAAAAAAATTCAGCACTTGACAAAAAGAACAAACGAAGAGTATTCATGAAGAAGCCTATACCTACTAAATCTTGCAAATCAGCGTTACTGGTTATCGATATGCTAAATAACTTTGTACTATCGGGCGCACCTTTAGAGATTCCGAGAGCGAAGCAGATAGTCCCTACGATAAAAAGTCATATCGAGACGGCAAGGTACCTAGGCTGGCTCGTAGTTTACGTTTGTGACAGACACGAAGAAAGTGATAAAGAGTTTGAGAAATGGCCGAAGCATGCAGTTAAAGAAACTTCTGTCAAATCTGTAAAATTTCTTTTAATTCAACTCCTGAGGAACCTGTTATTTCTCTTGCTGTATCGTCTTACTCCCTCCTAGTATAAATCGCCTCCCTCTAGAAGTATATGAAGCTATCCACTAGAAATTTTTCAATAAGTGGTAAACCCAACACCCACCAGTCAACAATTTTAAATCACCAAAAATAGTGAAATTTTGATTTTTAATTAACAAATAAGTTTAAATAGCCTGACAAAAATATTCATTTAAAAGCGGATTTAAGTTCATTAAGTCGTTTACTTTAGATGCCTCTTGATAAGTATCCATTATTCTAGTATATTTAAAACAATTAGAGATAAACACAAAATGGCTCAAAAAAACTGAAAACCCAAAAATGAACGAATACCTAGACCTCATACAAAAAAGCAAAGAATACATAGACCAAGGATTTGATACTTTTGGCAGAGAACTTCAAACCAAAGATCAACTTGGAGGATTTTTGGTTCCTTGTACATTCCGAGCCGGTGGGTTGTCGGACGCAATTGTACATCTTTGTAAAGCAGACTTCACGGATGAATCTTTACCCATACTGCGCTCACTAATCGAAACCGCCGTCAATATGAGATGGATTATGAACAAAGATACACAAAAGAAACAAGAAAGACTGAAACAATACTTCGCAAACCTAGCTGAAGATAAGCGGTATGGCGAGCTATGGACAAGTGTCAATTTGAGAGACCGAATGAAAGAAATCGGCTTTAAAGGTAAATTAGAAGTATACTATGACCTAGTAGTAAAATTTTGCCACGACTATACCCATGGCGGCGCACGAACACTACCTCATCGCCGTTTAATTCCAAAAGCGCCCAAGAAGACCTTGATGTCAACCGGCGCAATTTACGCAATAACATCCCAAATGCTCGGCCATATCTTAAGGGCGTTAAACGACCACTGGCCCGGTAAGTTTGACTCTTACAAAATCATATGGAAAGCAATAAAGAATTCCCAACTTACCTAATAAGAAACCATCTCACTCCAAAACCTCAGCCACCAACCCAAACACCAAAACCTAAATGCCGCATCTTAAAATCTCCTCCAAAAATCTACATTTTATCAAGTCTAAGTTCCTAAACTTGACACAATGAGATTCTGTTAAGTATTATTTTAAGAATATCCTGGTCAATCAACCTGACACAAATGATATTTTGTAAGGTAAGGCTAAAATACTTGGATTGCTTTCTGACAAAGGGTATAGTGTTATTCCTTTCGTTCTTCTTTTTGACCTTTTTCTCTTCTACGCTAAAATAGAAGCAATATGTAAGGTGATCTGTAGCTTCTTTTCGTCATTTCAACCCCCCTTTTTTCGATCCCTAGTCTAACATAGAAACTGGACCGATTCTACGGGGGCAGGTCAAGGTAGCCAAGGGCATTATGCCCCCAGTTGTGTCCGGGAAAGTGGTACGATCAGTGGTACGATCAAAGGAGGAGGATATCGCAGTATCCATCAATCCTCAGTTGGGGCCACACAATAGGGACCAATGTGGTAACAAGAACGAACGCTGTCATGCAATCTCTTGCTGCTGATTCATATTTTTGTCACCCAACGAAAGCACCGCCCTATTCTATATACTCTCTGAGCCAATCTTGAATGCCAATGTAGTCGTGTAGCTGAAGCTGGTAAAAGTTCTCCTGCTGGAAATCCTTGGCACCCCTGGTGAAGAAAGAGGTTGTTACGATCACCCCTGCACTTGCCTTCCTGCTGTGTAGCACACCATAGAGGGAACGAGCGACAGCAACGCCAACTTTGTGGGGCGGAGTATATCGTTTGCATTCCACCAAGTAGAGAAATTTCCCTAACCCGTCCTTCCTAGCGGCATACATGTCAAATCCGCCGTCTTTAGAGGCGGGAGTGATCGTCACCTCGTATCCCTGCTTGCGGAGGAGTTCTGCGACTATTTCTTCGAACTTACGGGGCGGAAGGGATCTCAACAGCAAAGGGTTGCCCCTCAAGATTCTCAGTAGTTCTTCGTTTGCTCCGGAGACATCTACGACGATCTTCTTTCGTTCTACAGAATCCTTTTTCAGCGGGAATCCGTCTGTCCCGACAATGCCGGGGTATTGAAAATCGTGAAGTTTAGTGAGAAGATCATTCCATGTCGCAAGTCCTTGGTGCAACGCCGCTCCGGCCATGTCGGTTAGGGTGGGGTTTCCTAGTAGCAATTCATAGAGAAGTTGAGCATCCCCTGGGGCGACACCTGGGACATGACTCTCCAAGAGTTGCTTTGCCTGTTCGCTTGTCAATCCACCAAGGGAGATCACGGCTTCGTCTTCGCCCACCTCCGTAGTGCGTCCCCGCCTTATAACAAGGGCCTTCAGCTGCGGCATCTTTCGGAGCCGTTCCCCAAGACGTTGAAGGTCTTCATGGTCCAGCGTGTCTGCATCATCAACCACAAGAAGTGATGCTCGCGGAGGTAGAGGGGGAACTGTCCTGCCAAGGAGACGCTCGATAGATTCGGCTTCATACGCGCGGGCCTGGAATATGCCGCCGGGGAAGTGAGTCTTGTTCCGGTCGATGAACATCATGGCGAGGGTGGTCTTGCCCACACCACATGGTCCCTGGATATGAACGACCCTTTTCCCTTCTTTGAATGCCTTTTCGATCGAAGATAATTCGTCTTCGCGACCCAAGACGAATCTGTCGTCTGAATAGTCATCGTATTGCGAAAATGGATTTACGTCATATGCCATGTCTCTTTCCTCCGACCCACCGTCACCATGCGCAAACGGGCAAATCACTTCCATGCGTTCTTAATTTCCATCTCGGTCAATTCCTCAGAAGAAACGTATACCGAACGGAATGTCACGCACAATCTCTTTCTTGTTGTGGGAGTATTATGGGATGACAGGTTTGACCTTACCCACACGCCTGGTGATCTCGTCCGTTTCGATGCCCTTGAATCCTTTCCCCCCAAAAAGGTACCCTGCCCCCATAATAATACCACTTGTTAAGTTAGAGTCAACGAAATAATAGCCTCGGGAGCGATGATCGGCAGTCCAAAGCACTATGTGACCTTACTCTCCTATCCCGAATATGCAAGCCTCTATATTGCCAGTATAATAATGCAATAATATCACTCTCCGAGTTTTAAAAATATGTCATGTGGTGTGTGTGAGGTTTCATAAGTTCTGTCGTCGCCCGAGTGGCACTGCTCCCCCCTAGGTCTACGCATCATAACGAATGATGTGCTGAGCGGGCACATTATAGGTGCAAGCTCAACTGTGTTTAAGAGTGGACGGATTGGCTAATGGTGGGCTTAGACCACAATTGTGGGATTTTCTTGAACGATATCGCTAATGTCGTTGTCCAGCAAAAAGTTGCGAAAGTCGTCCAGTGAGGGAAGCCAACGTCTTAAATGCTGTCATAGAGAGGGTTTCAAGGTATCGATTGGGACATGGCTTACTGCGTCATGCTCAAGCATTAACAATTCCACCCGACTCAAGTTCTATGAATCGCTTAACCTCTCCAATCCTCATGCTACCGTATTTTCTTCGCCAGCGGTAATGTGTTTCACCAGTTACCCCTATCTTCCTGGCAGCTTTGCCTATCGTTGGTCCTTGACTGAGAAGGATTTCTGCTTCCCGCATTTTCTTGATAATCTGTTCAGGTCTGTAGCTTCTTCTAGCCATTTCAACCCGCCTTTTTTCGATCCCTAGTCTAACATAGAAACTGGACCGATTCTAGGGGGGCAGGTCATCAGTTGCAAGAGGAATGATTCTGAAGTCTAACAACAAACAAACCAACTAGCTTTTTTTTGCAATGGGCGGAAGAGAGAAGCCCAGAATTACCCTCAAAATGCCTCAGAAGAGAAAACAAAGTCCAGTACATTACTGTCGTTTCAGTGCTCGATTGCTTCGAGCGGCAGTTTTGCTATCCGGCGAAGCTGGTCCAGAACTTAAAGCTACAGTGTTGAGACAAAAGAGAACTTTTCGTTTCTACGTAATTCGGTCAAATGATCAGGTCTGTTAGATAGTGTTCCCTCCAACACAGGCTGATAGCTTTTTCCCCAAATTCTTTTCTAGCCCAGATCTCCAAAGCCAAATCAGCCCTTTTGATAGTCTCAATGATAGAACCCTCATTTTCTCGTCAAAGCCTCTAAAACAGCCTGTGAATGAGAATCTTTTTCCCCTTTCCTCAAAAACCACTCCATATTTTAGAAATACTACTCTTATCTTTCAACCCCACTACCTCTTGCCAATTCCTTAAGCTCCTTCGTTTTCAGGTCGTGCCAGAAATCTATTATTCTCATGAGATCTTGGTCACTTGTGATCACGGGTTGTGCCACTGGCTGTAATTCGCCAAACAGCTTCAATGTCAGACTCATGAACATCTCAACAAAACTCATAGGAAGAGACATCCTTTTCTGGGCCTCTTTAGGAGAACGGACAGCGTGAATCTGCATTAATGCAAAACTCTCGGAATGAGCATAGTTTGAGCAAAACTTAAACAGGAATCCAGATTGAGACCGGTGAATGTTCGCCTTATCCGCTCTTAATAGGGTCTTGACGTCGGTCCATCCGGGCCCGCACAAGATTGTTTGTTGTTTGGGCGGTGACAAGATCTTGAAATACTTCGAATCCCTAATAGATTCTGTTAGCTCATCAATTTGTTTTTTGTCTGGTTCGAGCTTCTTATCATGAGAACCAATCGAACGAGCCATTCTCTGCCATTCCAATAAACCATGCCGATCCCATAGATCCAGTCGAAACTCTCTTTCTTCATTAGATTGAGGGTCAATAAGAAGATAGTTCATATTTATGTATCCCTCAAACAAAGTCCGAACAAGAACCCATGCGGAAGGAGAATCGAATAATCCACAGAGATCTTTGACTATAGGAAAGTCCTCTGTTTTCTTGGGATTTGTAATATTCCAGAGAGTTAATGAAGCCATTACGTTCTTAGTCAAGAAATCAGACGCTTGCTTCTCTGCTCTAGTGCACCGAAGCCCCGAAGTGTCGTATGATATTTTCGAAGCAGACAAGATCACTTTGTGCAATGCTTGCTTTGACCGGAAAGGCATCGTTTTCCTCCTCAATTTGTTTCCTTAACGCTCTCTGGGCAGCCTTTGTCCGGCCACCAAGTTACCCTTTTGGCCCGAAATCCATCAAGAACTCTTTTCTCTCTGCTTTCAATATATTTCTCTACTCGACAACTGGTTTGAAAGAATTCCTTTGGCAAGTTGGCCTTAGTTTAATCATCAGGCTTATCTGACTGACCATTATTTTCTTCCTTATCTTCTAGGTATTTGTCCCTTCCCTATTTTCTTCAAAGACAGATACCCTAAATTGATAGTAGTTCTTCGACAAATCTCACATTTAACTTACCTCTGTTCATTCCGAGGATCAGTCTCTCTGTTCCCTAAATACTAATCCCTCAGGCCAGATTAGACCCGATGAGACTCCCTATATTTTTTTATCCAGGTATCAAAATCTCTTTTTCTAACTAGCCACAGGTACTGTCCTTTGTCACCTACCCTCCTGACGACAGGTGTCTTGCCTTGGACGATAAGGCCGTATGTAGTTTTAAAGTCTTTCCCTAAATAACCTGCTATTCTGAGAAACGTCCATTTCCCATAACAACCTTTCCCCTGCAGAGCTCTGGATTCTATGGTTACAGATAGGGGTATTTCCTCTAGAAGGAAAACTGGCGTGTTCTTAGCAACTTGGAGTTCTTTCTCTCTTTCTTCTTTCTGTTTTTGCTCTTCCCTTTCAGTGGTGCTGTCAGAAACATCGTCCCATGCTTTTCTCATCAACGGTATTAAGAACTCCTCATAACACCCTTTGCTCACAATGAAATCCCCTAGAAAATTGAGCCCTCTTTTCTTGCACTTTACATAGAAGGAATAACCTGAGGAAATATCTTCTTCAGAAGGTTCTAAGGCAGGACTAAATCCGGAAGGTACAGGATGATTATGAATAACCATTACCCCGGCTGCGTTAACTTCTGCTGCTTTGTCCAATATGCTTTCAGCATCATAGTTGACCCATACACTACGCCCTCTCAACTCCAGCATATAACAAGGTGAATTCTTCTCATTTAGTAGTCCCACTATAAGATATTCAGTTCTTTTCCTACTTAGCTCAACGGTAATCATTTGTAAGAATTCTTTCATATTCTGACCGGGAGCTGAGAACAATTTGGCATTCGGTAAAGTCACAATACTACTTGCACTCTTTTCCCGTATTTGTTCGCATGATATTTGACTTTCAATCTTGGAGAAGAGTGCCCTTAGTCTTTCCCTTTCTTCTCTTGTTTCTCTTTCTCTTTTCCTCTCGGCCTCCCAAATTCTTCTCAGACGCTCTGCTGATTCTCTTTTTCTTTTTGCTCCCACCTTTGTTGAGAATTGGGCAACTACTATTATTACGATAACCACAACAGTCACGAATAATAGAACTCCAATTATCTGAGATAATAAGGCTTCAGTCATTTTTTAGGTTCAATAAGCTCCCGTGTCTTCTCAGTTTACCCGCTTATGGTATTAAAAACGCCTTCTGTAATTCCCTATTACTACCATACCCAAGGGTTTTATTCCTAAAATATTCTATCATCTTATCCATATCTCTTCCCGATAAGCCGCTATTTAGGATTTGTTGGTAGATGTCTTCCCAAGTAATTCGAATGAATTTCATCCTTTGATTTTCGCAGATGTGTCTTCTAAAAATCATCTCTATGTTCTTGTCTCGTTCTGACAACACTAAGTTGACAAGATAGAAATCTAGATCTTCTTGTTTCGCTATCCAAGTTCCCAGCAGCCAAAAACGTAATAACTCATATTTCTTCTCAACCAATGCAACTGTTTTATAATTCGACTTCAAGACTTTTGAGAACCAGTTATTGCCACCGATTTCATATCTCTTCGAATTACTCTTATCACTGGGAACTGTTTCGTTTCCAGCAGTTAATTTCGCCTCTATAAAGAGCAGTGCACTGTCAGTTTTGATTACAATATCAGGTTCCGAACTTCTTTTTATTTCCTCCCCAAATTCTGTTCTCGTTTCGTTTAATTCAGACCAACTGGAATTCTCTCTTTGACTGTACGACCAATAGATTACCTCAGATGATTCTAGAGTGACGCCAACAATAGGACTTAGAATTATTCCAACTAAGTCGTTCCTCTCCAGGAATCTAAGAACATTCCAAGTGACCGCATCTTCACTCCTTTCTCGGGCAATTCGGCTTTCACGCTTCACTCTCTTTATTCTTTTAAGTAAATCCAAATCAGCTTTATCTTTCCAGAGCAGATTGTCTGGTTCGCTCTGATATTCAAAAGTTGACGGCGAAATATAGATGTTATGCTTTGGGCACTTAAATCTCTTTTCTCGTCTGAAGACTTTTCTCTGTCTTTCCACTTCTTCACTGCAACCTTTAACTGGACATTCAACCGTTGTTTCGGTTATTTCAATGCTTTCCTTCAGTTCTTTCACACCAAACATTTTCAGTTCCTCTCTCCTGAATCTCCTATTATTCTTTGTTAACTAATAATAAAGTTATTTCTCGATTAATTTCCGTCTAGTCAGCTATGCTCCCTTAGGGGCCGTGCTAGCCAAAAATTTCGGAAGGTTGGTTATCGTTTGGTTTTTGTATTTCTCTCTTTCTGGTTTATTAAACCTCAGACCACCCCAGGCGGTCACAGGGTCAGGCATTAAACACAACAGATCCTCAATGGTTAAGAAGAAAAATTCGTCAGGTTTTCCAGAATGAATAAAGGCGACAACCACTAAATAATTCGATGGCTTAGACTTTATGTACCTCCACGGAATTCCTATGATTTGATTATATCCTTTTGAACTCTTAACCTGGATGTCCCAATGCACAACTTGAGTTCTATTGCTAAAACGGACAATCAAATCTACTTTCTCGTCATCTACAAAAGGAAAATATACGGAAATACCTTCTTTTAATAGCTCTGTAGCTACTCTGAGCTCTGCATATTTCCCACTTTTTTGTGCAGTTATATTCATCCTTCCCTCTCCTTTAGTTATCATTGTCTCCTAGACTGGCTTGATAGAATCCTGTTGGTGGAGTAACCCTAGTTTTGCCTGGGTCATTCGACTCGAGGAAATACTCCGATGTGTCTGGACAAGCCCCTCTTCGTCGCCACAACGACGTCCTGGTAGTCTAGGAAGTTCTGCCTCCCGCACCAACTCCCATAATGAATTTGCCCGGTCAATTCCAATTGATGTGTTTTAAGCCGACTCAGAATATATTCTTCAGGGTAGGCAACGGCTTCCTCGGGGTTGCCTCTATTTGTAGTCCAGTATCCTTTCTCACTATTCCTGAAATCCTTGTCACTTGACTTCTCTTCAATATGTCGTTGTGATTCTGGATTTATTATAAAGAAAGTAATCAAACATTTTCCGTCGGTTCTCAGTACACGTTCAATCTCAGACAAGTAGTTATCGAGGTCAGCGGCGAGTATGTGGGTACCCACGGATGTGAGGAATACGAAATCAAAGAATTCGTTCGTGTATGGGAATTCGTATTCGGACGCCGTACATTTTCCTCCTGGATTGAACGTCTTGTTGAACACATCGGCCCATTCAAAACTAAAATTTGGATATTGGGAGGAATATGCCTCTATGCACCACTGAATCATACCGTGGTCTACGTCAAATCCTTTATACAGAGCATTCTTATCCAGGTATTCTGTCAGCGGCCTGGCTATTCGGCCGGCGCCACATCCGACATCTAAGACTGTAGCACTTGGTTTCAGATGCGCCAATCGTCTGAAATGACAGATGAACCGTTCGCCTATTGTCTTAAAGTCGGAAGCGCGCTTGCTACCAACTTTTTTCCTCATTTCTTTTGGTGGAATCAGTCTATTGCAGTCACCTTGTTGTATGTCATTCACCATACCTACACCTCTATCATTGAGGCATTAAATACTATTATTGATTTAGATTGGCAATTGTTAGTCTGATGGGAAAGTAAGGTGATATAATTTATCCTGGAAGGAATTAAGGTCTTATATTGATTGCCCATAAGCTACTCCATTGTAGCATACTGCCAATCTAAGAAAATCTTTCTATGGTTGTATATATAGCGCAAAAATGGAGAGTTTGTCAAATTTGGAGGGTCCTGATATGATGATGGCAGTTCCAAAAGCAGACTGACAAGCGTCGAGATTTAGTTTGGATTGGGCTTAAGACATCATTACGGCATTTCTCGATCGGTGACGGAAAACCTGCACAGAAGGAGCTCGACGCAATTAAGAAAGTTCTGGCGCGTCAACAAGGGGGCTTCTGGATGAACGAGTACGAAGTTGCAGTGACGAAGGTCTTGCCATACCTTCGTCAAGAGTTGTGTTGGCCAGAACAGCTTATGAGTGGGTATGGACGAGTACCAGTCCAAATCGGTGGCTCTACGGTATGGGCGGATTTTGTATGCTATATCTCCAGAGACCAGAAGCCCGCTCCGTGGTTAGTTGTCGAGGTCAAACAACCGGGAGTCAGCCTGCAACAAGAAGCTGTTCCACAAGCAGAGTCCTACAGTCTGATTCTCGGGTGTCCTTATTTCTGTGTTTCAGATGGAGATAGATTCGTTTTCTTTGCAACCGGTAATTCGCAGGGAAAAAGCACTGCCCTTCAAGGATCTCCTGCAATACCCTCACTCGAGTTCTTGCCAGAAGAGGTCGAATATGTATCTTTCCCTCCACTGGTTGATACCCTTGTGGATCTATTTCTAATTGGCCTTGAGGAAGAAGACAGATTTCTCGATGACACGAGACTGCATGAGGAAAACACCAGGCAGCTGCACCAGAGAGTATTCCAGGAAATTGACTCGTTATCAGCGGCGGAGTTGAAGGATGTGCTAGTTGACCGCGTAATGATGAAACGACCCAACAGAAACCTCATACTCAGACAGGTTGATCAGGACCTTGGGAGATTCAAAAAAGTCCTAAAGTTCATTCGTGATTTTCCTGGTGATCCAGTAGTCAATATAAGTCAACTAATGCAAGCAACGGGAGATCTCCATATACAAGGTGGTGGCATTTTCTTCATCACCCAGCTTTTGGCTGGTTCCCATCCTAATGATTATGTAGTTCTTGAAGAGAATGTCTCCAAAGCACTGAAATACCTTGAAGTCACCGATATTCTTGTGAAGAATGATACAGCAAATGGATACGTCTATATCAACGAAATCTGCAAGAAATTGTTCAAGGACAAACTGAAGTGCAGGTTAAAGAAATATGGTTTTGGCCTAGCCACCGTTCACAATTTTCTTTGGCATTACTACGTTCATTACCGCCTTAAGAAGAAGTGGTTTCCCTAATTAGCCGCACGTTCCTCAAGGAGCAAGGACATGCGACTAATTTGATTTCGCTACTATTATACTAAGATTACTCCCATCGACTTGAGAAGCAGGCTAATCGTCATAATTGCGGACTCAAACATATACAAATCGTTGGATCCCGACACACCACACCCAAAACCCAAATTCAGACTGTGTCACAATCAAAGCTCAGTAATCAAAGTGGAGGGGAGAAGGCAAAAACGGATAAGTCATGAGTATCCGCTCCTTATTTAGCACCAGCCTTGGACCTAAAGTGGAGGGAATTCTTTCAAAAAATCGCAAAAAGTCAATTGTGACACAGTCTGATTGACAAGTGCTGAGATTTGGGCGAGACTTGACCCGCTCCCGAGGCTATTATTCCATTGACTCTAACTTAACAAGTGGTACTATTAATGAGGGCAGGTCAAAGTGACATGGTCAAATTTCAGATAATTTACCTTGACATGTTGATAAAGTCTTTGATATTGTGGAGTTCTGTGTATTGACACGATATGTGTGAAAATAAAACTATCGTAGGGAGATACTATGAAAAGTACTTTT
>SDBT01008456.1_pt1 | contig 16817 bp, 16 predicted proteins | sample 2277101 | NCBI WGS metagenome assembly SDBT01 (sample SAMN10404973, study PRJNA504765) | marine sediment metagenome | isolation source: marine sediment core GS10_PC15, 103 cmbsf | place: Arctic Ocean: Southern Knipovich Ridge | collected 2010
GGGTGGATGTCCTGCGGATCGCCCCGGGCCAGATCGAAAAGCTCCGGCCAGTCCTCGGCGGCCTCGCGCCGGAGCCTCTCGCTCAGGTTCTTGCCGCCCAGGTAGGCCTCAAGGCAGCCCGTGGAGCCGCAGCCGCACCCGGCCCCGCCGGAGGGCCGCACCTTGACGTGGCCGATCTCGCCGGCCACGCCGGCGGCGCCGTGGTACGGCCTGCCGTCGAGCACCAGCCCCCCGCCCACCCCGGTCCCGCAGTAGACGACCAGCACGTCATGGTGCCCGCGGGCCGCGCCGAAGCAGACCTCACCCCAGGCTATGGCGTCCAGGTCGTTGACCACCCGCACCGGACGGCCCAGCGCTTCGGCCAACATCCGACCGAGGGGCACCTCGCGCCAGCCCAGGTTGGGCGCCAGAGCCACCACGCCCGTGGAGCCGCGCACCTGCCCGGCCACGCCCACTCCCACCGAGGCGACCGCGGTTAGCTCCAGACCGGCCTCGGCGAGCGCCTCGCGGATGACTGCTCCGGCGCGCTCGATCACCGTTCGCGGTGAGGAGTGTGCGTCGTCCACCCGGGCGCGGGCCAGCGAGCGGAGCTGGCCTTCGCGATCCACCACGGCGGCGCGCACGTTGGTGCCTCCCAGATCGACACCCAGCCTCAGCTCCTGGCTGTCCGGCGTTCTCCGCTCCACGGGCATCACAACACGTCGCCGCGTCTATTGCGCCGCAGCTCCTCGACGATCTGCCGGACCGACTGGGCCTCCGAGACGGGACAGACCAGCACCGCCTGCGGCGTCTCGACCACCACCATGTCCTGCAGTCCCAGGCAGGCCACCAGGCGCCCGGACGAGTGGATCACGCACCCCCGGGAGTCGATGGCCAGGACGTCGCCCTGGCACACGTTGCCCGATGCGTCGAGATCGACGACCTCGGGCAGGGCCGCCCAGCTTCCCACGTCGCTCCAGAACATGTCGCAGGGCAGCATCTGGATGTTGCCGGCCTTCTCCATCACGCCATAGTCGATCGAGATGCCCTCGATCCGGTCGAAGAGCCTCTTGAGCAGCGTCTTGCGATCGCGGCAGCGAGCCTCGCGGACCCGCTGCAGTCCCCGGTACAGCTCCGGCATGTGGGAGGACAGGGCCCGCAGGATGGCCTCGGCGGTGAACACGAACATGCCCGAGTTCCAGAAATAGTTTCCCGCCTCCAGGTACTCGAGGGCCCTGGGATGATCGGGCTTCTCGGTAAAGCCCTGAACCTCGTGGACGTGGATGCCGCCAGCCCGGTGGAGCTTGCGACCGGCCTGGATGTAGCCGTAGCCTGTCTCCGGACGCGACGGCCGCACTCCCAGGGTCACCAGGGCGCCCGACCGGGCGGCGGTGCAGGCGGCCCGGATCAGCTTGCGGAACCTGCCCGCGGGCCTGATGACGTGATCCGCCGGCAGCACCACCAGGATCCCCTCCGGATCCCGCATGCTCACCTCGAGCGCAGCCAGCCCGATGGCAGGCGCGGTATTGCGCGGCCGCGGTTCGAGCAACAGGTTCTCGCGCGGCATCTCGGGCAGGATCCGCCTAATGGGCCGGGCGTGGATCTGCGAAGCGACCACGTTGATGCGCTCCCATCCGCACAGCGGAAGCACGCGCTGGGCGGTCTGGCCCAGCATGGTCTGCTTTCCCGCGATGGTCAGGAACTGCTTGGGCCGCGCCTTGCGGCTCGCCGGCCAGAACCTGGTCCCCGAGCCCCCGGCCATGATGACGGCGTGTATCATGATTCCTCCATGGCAAACCGCCCTTGTACCAGCTCGACCAGCCGGCGGGTTATCCGGGCGGTCGCTCCCCAGATCTGGTGTCCCTGGAAAGGGTAGAAATCCACCTCGAAGGTTCGCCCGTCGTGCTCGAGCACCGAGCGCTCGTGTCCCTCGGGTTCGACGAACAGCCGCCAGGGCACCCGCAGCAACTCCTCCACCTCGTCGGCGCTGGCGCGATAATCGTACTCGTCCGGAACCCGCCCCACCACCGGGGTGATCAGGAACCCGCTGATGGTGGGCGTGTCGTCCAGCAGGCCCAGCACCTCCACGTCGTCCGGGTTCAGGCCCACCTCCTCGTGGGCCTCGCGCAATGCGGTGGCCACCGCGTCGTGGTCACAGGAATCGCACACCCCGCCGGGAAAGGAGATCTGCCCCTTGTGGTGATCCACCTTGCTGGTCCGGCGCTCCATCAGCAGGTGCACCTGGCCGTCCACCAGGAACAGGGGCACCAGCCCCTCTGCAGGAGTCGGGCCGTCGGGGCTGACCTCTTGGCGGCGGTGGGCGGACAGGATCTGGCGAATTCGCTCAAGCATGGTCGTCCGGGCTATACCATTGTTCTTGGAATCCCACAACCGCCGGAGTACCATGGGCACCCATGAAGATGATCAATATCAACCTCGAAGGACGCCCTCTCAAGATCCCGAACTCCACCCCCATCCTGGCCCTGGTGGCCGGGGAGTCGGATCCCGGGCTGGGGCTGCGGCGCCCGATCGGGGCCCTGGTCAACAACCGGCGAGTTCCGCTCAACGCCACGCTCTACGAGGGCGCCGTGGTGCGCCTGATCGACGCCCTCAGCCCCCAGGGCCTGAGGATCTACCGGCGCGGCTGCATCCTGATGCTGATCGAGGCCACCCGCCGGCTGTTCCCGGGCGTGCGGCTGGTGGTCGGACAGTCGCTCGGAGACGGCTTCTACTTCGACTGGGCCGGCGACCCGGCCTTCTCCCCCGAGCACCTGAAGCGCATCGGGCGGGAGATGGACGAGCTGGTGGCCGAGGACCTGGCGTTCGAGCAGGAGCGCTGCGGGGTGCCCGAAGCGCGGCGGCGCTTCGAGTCCCTGGGCCTGATGGACCGGGTCGAGCTGCTCAACACCATCTGGCACGAGACCATCCGGCTGATCCACCTGGGCGGCACCATGGACATCCACCACGGGCCGGCCCCCCCCTCGACCGGTTACCTCAACTGCTTCGGCCTGGCGCCCTACCAGCCCGGTTTCGTGCTGCGCTTCCCGGAGCGGGAGGACTGCGGCCCGCTCGACCAGCCGCCGCCAGATACGAAAAAACTCTTCCAGATCCACCACCAGAGCAAGGAGTGGAACCGCGCCCTGGGGGTTCAGAACATCGGCTCCCTGAACCGCCTTGTCATCGACGGCGGCATCACCGACCTGATCCGCGTCTCCGAGGGCTTCCACGAGAAGCGCATCGTGGAGATCGCCGGCCGGATCGTGCACAACCGCGACCGGGTGCGCATCGTGCTGATCGCCGGACCGTCCAGCTCGGGCAAGACCACCTTCCTCAAACGCCTGTCGGTCCAGCTCAAGGTCAACGGGCTGCACCCGGTGGGGCTGTCGATCGACAACTACTACGTCGACCGCGAGGACACTCCCCGGGACGAGAACGGCGAACACGACTTCGAGGCCATCGAGGCCATCGACCTGCCCCTGTTCAACCAGCAACTGGTGGACCTGTTGGACGGCCGAGAGGTCGCCACCCCGCGTTTCGGATTCGAGACCGGGACGCGGGTCCCGAAGTCCAGGTGGCGCAAGATGCGGCTCGACGCGGGCGAGGTGCTGATCATCGAGGGCATCCACGGGCTGAACGACCGGCTGACCAGCCAGATCCGGCCCGAGAACAAGTTCAAGATCTACGTCAGCGCCTTGAGCCAGCTCTGCCTGGACGACGCCAACCGGATCCACACCACCGACCTGCGGCTTTTACGGCGGATCGTGCGCGACCGGCTCTACCGGGGCTACTCGGCCTCTTCCACCCTGGCATCCTGGCCCAAAGTACGCCGCGGCGAGGCGCGCAACATCTTCCCGTTCCAGGAGTCGTCCGACGAGATGTTCAACACCACCTTACCTTACGAGGCGGCCGTGTTGAAGGTCTACGCCGAACGCTTCCTGCTGGACGTGACCCAGGACGATCCCAACTACCACGAGGTGCACCGCCTGATGAAACTGCTGTCGCTGCTGGTGGGCATCTTCCCCGACCGCGTGCCGCAGAACTCGATCCTGCGCGAGTTCATCGGCGGCAGCACGTTCAGGTACTGAGCATCTCCGCTTCCCTCGTCGGCGTAGACGTAGGCGTAGACGTAGGCGGAATTTCAAAAGAAGCAAACAGACGCCCGAAAAAGCCGTCGACGCCTACGCCGACGCCTACGCCGACGTGAATAACCGAATAACCTCAGTTCAACCACAGAAGATACCGCAACTTCCGCTCCAGCGACTCCTCCCCCCGTTCTATCTCCCCCTTCATCCGCGAAAGCCGCAGCAGAAACAGCGTCGGCTTCATCTTGGGCTTGTACTTGTCCCCGAACACGTCTGCAAGCACGGCCTCGACGTTCTGCCGGGAGCGGTCGTGGTCCAGCCGCTCCACGTTGCCGAAGTCCAGCACGATGTCCCTGGGCTCTTCGAGCAGCCGGCCCACGTGGATGAAGCCACGGGGAGGATCGGCCCACTGGTGGTCTCCGAGCTGCGCCACTTCGGCCACGTCGAGGCCCTCCTCGCCGGCAATCAGGCGCCCCAGGTCGGTAAGCACCCCCTCCCAGGTGGCGTACAGCTTCTCGTCCACCGGCAGGGGCAGGGGGTGGCTCTTCTGCCGCGGGTTGGGCAGCCACTCGCGGTCGTCGTCGGTCTCGGCCAGGTACTCGCGGCGGCAGCGGTCAGCCTGGGCCAGCCCGGCCAGGATCAGATCGCGGGCCCGGTGTACGCGGGCCTTTTCCTTGAGCCTGATGGTCACGGTCCGCCCGGCCGGATCGTCGGCATCGTTCGCGGCGATCATGGCGCGCGGCTCGGGAATCTCGTAGGCCATCACCAGGTTGAGCACGGCCCGCTGGAAGGCCACCATGGCCCGGGCCCAGTACACGTCCCCGCTGTCGAAGCGAAAGGTCGGCGTGCGACGGGGATCCCCCTCGGGGATCTGGTTGCCGTCGGCGTCCAGCTCGATCTGGAACAGGATCATGTCGCGCTGGTCCACCTTGCCCGAGCGGTTCCAGTCCACCCGCCACCTCGCCAGGCACTGCTCCATGGACACGTCCGGATCGCGGGCCGCCGCGGCCAGGTGCCGCGCGACCACCTCGAGCTCCGCATCCGCCTGGGTCAGGGCAAAGGCCAGGTACTGCTTGTTCAACCCGTGCACGAACGCGCCCGCCCCGATGGCCACCACGTCGGTGGTCAACTGGTGCATGGCCCGCTTGTACCGGGTCAGGGCCGCGACCAGGTGGGCCTGCGCGTTGCGGTCGTCCTCTGCGAGCAGATCCGCGGCCATCTTCTCGGCCTCGTCGAACCGGCTGGCCTGCAATGCCTCGACCGCCCCCCTGGCATCCGCGACGCTTCTGACCACGTCCGCCTTGTCGCCCGGCCTGGTCTTCCCCGCGGCACAGCCCGATCCCACGAAAAGACTCATCACGATCCAGCCTGCTGCTTCGACTCTCATGGTTCACCTCCTGTCGACAATGACGCTTTGCAATATCCAATGCCCATGATCCTCCTCTTGGAGATCATACATACCACGATCGCCGTTCAGGCCGTCAACACGCCGGTGGCGAGCAGGACCGCGATCAGGCCGCCGAGCAGGAGGCGGTAGACGATGAACACCAGGGTGGAGCGGCGCTGCAGGAAGCGCAGCAGGAAGGCGATGGCGGCGTAGCCGGACACGGCCGCCATGGCGGTGCCCAGGGCGACCTCGAGCCAGGGGACTCCGGCGGGGCTGTGTTCTGCAAGCTGGTACAGCTCGTACAGGCCGGAGGCGGCGATGGCCGGAACGCTGAGCAGGAAGGAGAAGCGGGCGGCATCGGCGCGTTCGAGGCCGACGAACAGGCCGGCGGTGATGGTCACCCCGGAGCGCGAGGCGCCCGGGATCAGGGCCAGGGCCTGGGCGAATCCGATCACCAGCCCGTCCACCCAGCCGATCTGCTGCATGGAGCGGGTGCGCTTGCCGACAAGCTCGGCCACGCCAAGGAGCACGGCCAGCGCGCCGAGCGCCGCGGCCACGACCCACAGGGAACGAAGGCTGGTCTCGATGGCGTGCTGGAACAGCAGGCCGAACACGCCCACCGGCACGGTGCCGACGATGATCAGCCAGGCCAGCCTGGATTGCTGCTCCGCGAACGGGCGACCCCGGGCGATGCCGCGGAACAAGGCGGCCGCCATGCCAAGCAGATCCCCGGCGAAGTAGACGATCACCGCCAGCAGGGTGCCCAGCTGGACCACCGCGGAGTAGGCCGCGCCCGGATCTGGCCAGCCCACCAGGGCCGGGATGACGCGCAGGTGGGCTGTGGACGAGATGGGCAGGTACTCGGTCAGCCCCTGCGTCAGGCCCAGCACGATGCTCTGGAAGGGATCCATCGGGGGATCAGAGGATTACGTGCCGATCTGCCAGGACGACAGGTATTCCTTCTGCTCACGCGTCAGCCGGTCGATCCCGATGCCCATGCCCTTGAGCTTGAGCCTCGCGATCTGCTGGTCGATCTTCTCCGGGATGGGGTAGACCTTCTTTTCGAGCTTGCGCCCGCGCTTTACCAGGAACTCCGCTGCCAGCGACTGGCCGGCGAAGCTCATGTCCATAACGCCCGAGGGGTGGCCCTCGGCCGCCGCCAGGTTGACCAGCCGTCCGTCGGCCAGCACGTAAATGCGCTTGCCGTTCTTCAGCTCGTACTCCTCGACGAAGTCTCGCACGGGGCGCCTTTTGCGGGTGATCTTCTTCAATCCGACCAGGTCCAGCTCCACGTCGAAGTGGCCCGAGTTGGCCACGATTGCCCCGTCCTTCATCTTCTCGAAGTGCTCGGGCCGGATGACGCTCCTGTCGCCGGTGAGCGTGCAGAAGAAGTTGCCGATCCGGACAGCCCTTGCCATGGGCATCACGTCGAAGCCGTCCATGTGGGCCTCCAGGGCCCGGACCGGTTCCACCTCGCAGATCACGACCCGGGCGCCCAGACCGCGGGCGCGCATGGCCACCCCGCGGCCGCACCAGCCGTAGCCGGCCACCACGAAGATGCTTCCGGCCAGCAGCCGGTTGGTGGCCCGCATGAAGCCGTCGATGGTCGACTGGCCGGTGCCGTAGCGGTTGTCGAACATGTGTTTGGTCCGGGCGTCGTTGACCGCCACTACCGGGAACAGCAGCACCCCGTCGTCGGCCATGGCCTTGAGCCGGATCACCCCGGTGGTGGTCTCCTCGGTGGAGCCGAGCATCCGGTCGGCCAGGTGCGGCCGCTCCTTGTGGACGGTGGAGACCAGGTCGGCCCCGTCGTCCATGGTGATCTGCGGTTGTAAGTCCAGCACCGAGTTGATGTGGTCGTAGTAGGTCTTGTTGTCCTCGCCCTTGATGGCGAAGGTCGGGACGCCCATCTCGACCAGGGCGGCGGCTATATCGTCCTGGGTGGACAGGGGGTTCGAGGCGCACAGGCTGACCCTGGCGCCGCCGGCCTTGAGCACATCCATCAGGTTGGCGGTCTCGGAGGTCACGTGCAGGCAGGCCCCGATCTTCACTCCCTTCAGCGGCTTGTCCTTTTCAAAGCGCTTCTTGATCTGCGAAAGGACCGGCATCTCGCGGCCGGCCCATTCCATCCGCCGCATGCCCTCGGCGGCCAGCTTCACGTTCTTGACGTCGTATTTCATCTGTGTGGTCTCCTCTTCGTGTCGCGCGATGCGTTCCTAACCCGGACAAGCCGGAACCAAAGACTCTCGTTGACGTTGCCGTTTCCGTCGCCGTCGCCGTCGCCGTCGCCGGATTGTTGAGAAAAATGAGCACATATCAGACAAGACCTTCTTCACCGGTTAATCTCAGCGGTTTTCAGGATTACCGCATAACTCTACCTGCCGGCGACGGCGACGGCGACGTCAACGGCTACGGCTACGGCTACGGAAACGTTGAAAAATATTTTGTCAGTTTTGCACAAGATTTCACCGATAAGTGCCTACAGGCCGGCCGCGTCCTTGAGCAGGTCGACCTTGTCGAGCCTCTCCCAGGTGAACTCGGGCTCCTTCCGGCCGAAATGGCCGCCCACCGATGTCATGCGGTAGATCGGCCTGAGCAGATCGAGCTGCGAAATAATGTCGGCCGGCTTGAGCGGGAAGTGCTCCCGGAGCAGAGCGACGATCTTCTGGTCGGGGATCTTGCCGGTCCCGAAGGTGGTCACCATCAACGAGACCGGCTCGGCCACCCCGATGGCGTAGGCCACCTGGACCTCGATCTGGTCGGCCAGCCCGGCGCCGACGATGTTCTTGGCCATGTAGCGGACCGCGTAGGCCGCGGACCTGTCCACCTTGGAGGGGTCCTTGCCCGAGAAGGCGCCCCCGCCGTGACGGGCCCAGCCGCCGTAGGTGTCCACGATCAGCTTGCGGCCGGTCAGCCCGCAGTCGCCGAACGGGCCGCCGATCACGAACCGGCCGGTCGGGTTGATGTGGAAGACCGTGTCCTTGGTCAGCATCCGGGCCGGGATGACCGGCTTGATGACATGCTCGATGATGCCCTCGCGGATCTGCGCCTGGCTCGCGTCGGGGGTGTGCTGGGCCGCGACCACCACCGCGGTGATCTCTTTGGGCTTGCCGTCCTGGTAGCGAATGCTGACCTGGGTCTTGCCGTCGGGCCTGAGGAAGTCCAGGCTGCCGTCCCTGCGCACCTTGCTCATGCGCCGGGTGAGCTTCTGGGCGTAGAAGATCGGCGAGGGCATCAGCCGCTCGGTCTCGTTCGTGGCGTAGCCGAACATCATGCCCTGGTCGCCGGCGCCCTGCTCCTCGTGCATCCCCTCGCCGGCAGTCACCCCCTGGGAGATGTCGACCGACTGGGGCTCTATGGCGCTCAGCACCGAGCAGGTCTCCCAGTCGAAGCCCATGGAGGAGTGGATGTAGCCCACGTCCTTGATCACCCCGCGGACCACCTCTGGCAGAGGGGCGTATGCCGTGGTCGTGATCTCGCCGGCGATGATCACCATGCCGGTCTTGATCAAAGCCTCGCAGGCCACCCGGCATCCCTTGTCCTCGGCGATCAGGCTGTCGAGCACCGCGTCGGATATCTGATCGGCGAGCTTGTCGGGGTGCCCCTCGGTGACCGATTCCGATGTGAAAACAAAGTCTTTTGCGTACATCTGCGCCTCCCTGTCGTCTGCCCCCCCCGGAAAGAAACGAAAGGACTATGGCCGCGCCCTATGCGAAAGTCAACCAATATCCTTAAAGCCCGCCCAGGATGTCGCTCGGGCCTTCGAGGGTGAAGAAATCTGGGAAGCGCTCGGCCATCCAGAGTCGAACCTCGGTCCGGATGGCCTCCGAATCGTCCATCTTCATCACCCGGCGGGCCAGCCTTCGGGCCTCGGCCATGCTGGAGTGCCGGATCATGTGCCGCAGGTAGGGCAGGGCGAGCGGGTTCATGGAGACCTCGTCCAGGCCGAGGCCCAGCAGGATGTGGACGTACTCCGGGTTGCCGGCCATCTCGCCGCACATGCTCACCGGGATGCCGGCCTCGTGGGCGTCGCGGATCACCTGGCGCAGCAGGCGAAGTACCGCGAGGTGCAGAGGGTTGTACAGGTAGGCGACCTGCTCGTTCTGACGGTCGACCGCCAGCATGTACTGGATCAGGTCGTTGGTGCCGATGGAGAGGAAGTCCACCAGCCTGGCGAACTCGGCCGACAGGAAGGCGGCCGCCGGTACCTCTATCATCATGCCCACCTCGACCCGCTCGTCGAAGGCCTGGCCCCTGGCGCGCAGCTGCTCCTTGGCCTCCTCGAGCATCTGCCTGGCCTCGTGCAGCTCCTTCTGGCAGGAGATCATCGGGAAGAGCAACCTGAGCTTGCCGGCGGTCGAGGCCCGCAGCAGGGCCCGAAGCTGGGTCAGGAACATGGACCGGTGGTGCAGGGACAGCCGGATGGAGCGGAGCCCCAGGGCGGGGTTGGGCTCGTTTCCCACTGGGAACAGGTGGTGGTTCTTGTCGCCCCCCAGGTCCATGGTCCGGATCGTCGCCGGACGCGGGTTCATGCCGCGGAGAACTCTCTGGTAGCAACGACGCTGGAACCCCTCGGACGGGGCCCGGCGGCCCATGAACAGGAACTCGGTCCTGAACAACCCGATCCCCTCGGCCCCGTAGCGCAGCGCCGCATCCACGTCGTCTTCCATCTCGATGTTGGCCAACAGCCGCAGCCGGTGTCCGTCGGTGGTGGTTGCCGACAGGGCATGTTCGCTGGCCAGTTCGGCCGCCCGGGAGCGCAGTCCCTGCGAGCGGGCAAGGGCCTCGCGGACCCTCTGTTCGCTCGGGTTTGTGGTCACCTGGCCCCGGTATCCGTCGACTATGATCCGGTCGCCGGTGCCGACCCTGTCCAGGATCCCCTCGACGCCGACCACCGCGGGCAGCTCCAGGGCTCGGGCCACGATGGTGGTGTGCGAGGTCTTGGAGCCGACTTCGATCACGAATCCGCCCACCGATTCCCGCCCGAGACTTGCCGTGTCCGCCGGCGAGAGGTCGCGGGCCACCAGCACCGCCCGTTCGTGCGGCGGCGGCCTCACCTCGGTCTCCTGCCCCAGCAGGTTGCGCATGATGTGATCGCCCACGAACTCCACGTCGGTACGCCGCTCTCTGAAGTAGTCGTCCTCGATCGAGTCGAACACCTCGTGGATCCGGGCCACCACCTTCTGCAATGCCCATTCGGCGTTGATCGCCTCTTTGCGAATTCGTTTGATCGTGTCCTGAAGCAGCATCTCGTCGCGCATCATCATCAGGTGCGCCTCGATGATGCCAACCGGCTCATGGCCGCTGCCTTCCCTCAGCCTGGACTTGATGGACTCCAACTGGCGTACGCTGTTTTCGACCGCGGCGTGGAAACGTCGCTCCTCGGATTCCACCTGGTGGTCCTCCAGGTGGACCTTGGGCGCCTGCATGCGGCGCCTGTCCACGAGGTAGACCAGTCCCACGTGGATGCCCGGCGAAGCGGCGATGCCCTCGAAGGTTCTGGTGCGGCGGCGCGGCATGGCGGCGGGATCCCTATTCCTCTTCACCGAACATGTTGTCGATCAGCTCGCCCAGCGCCCGCACCGCGGCCTCGCAGTCGTGCCCGTCGGCCTCCAGCTCGATGGACTGGCCCTTGCAGGCCGCCAGCTGCAACACCCCCATGATGCTCTTGCCGTTGACCTGAAACTTTCCCTTTCGCACGACTATCTCGCATTCATACCTGCTTGCCGTCTGGACGAAGGCCGTGGCGGCCCGGGCGTGCATGCCGAGCTTGTTCTTTATCTCGAACGTCCGGATCACCGGCAACCGCCACCTCCCGCCGACTCCCCCTCGGCCAGGATATCGGAGGCCAGTGCGATGTTCTCGCGGCCTTCGCGAACGATAGCCCTGGCCATTACGGCCGGGTCGCAAAGTTCTCGCCGGCGCAGGTCCACCGCCTTGAGCAACATGGCCAGGTTGAGGCCCGAAACCACCTCCACCCGCCCGGGGATCATCCGGGCCAGCGACAGGTTGGCCGGCGACCCGCCGAACAGGTCGGTCATGACGATCACTCCCGCCCCGTCGTCGACGGCGCGAATGGCCTCGTCCAGCCGGCGTTCCAGCTCGCCGGGCGACACGCCCACGTCCACGGCCACGACCGCCACCTGCCGCTGCGGTCCGGTCACCATCTCCACCGCTTCGGCAAACGCCGAAGCCAGCCGCGAATGGGTGAATAATACCAGTCCGATCATTTTTCACATCCGTTCGATGTCCCGGTGCCGCACCACCGCGGGCACCCCGGCCATGGCCAGCCGCCGTCCGATCTCTTCGGCGATGGCGACCGACCGGTGACGGCCGCCCGTACAACCTACTCCGACGGTCAGGTAGCTCTTGCCCTCCCGGTCGTACATGGGACGGAAGGTCTGAAGGTATTCGACCACCTTGTCCACCAGCAGCCCGGCCTCCGGGCTGCGCATGACGAAATCGGAGACCTCCGCCTCGGTGCCCACCCGCTCGCGCAACTCCGGGTCGAAGTGCGGGTTGGGCAGGAACCGGACGTCGAAGACCAGATCGCTCAGTTGCGGGATGCCGTGCTTGAACCCGAACGACAAGACCGCCATGTTCATCTCGTTCCCCGGCTGGACCTGCGAGAAGTGCTCAGAGACGATCTTGCGCAACTGGTGGGGGTTGAGTCCGGTGGTGTCGATGACGCGATCCGCGGCCTTGCGCAGACACTCCAGCATCTCGCGTTCGGTGCGGATGCCCGACTCCACCGATCCGTCCTGCGACAGCGGATGGCGCCGGCGCGTCTCGGAGTACCGTCTCTGCAGCACAGCGTCGGAACAGTCCAGGAAGATCACTTCCACCCTGCCGCCCACGTCACGGACCCGCGCCAGAGTCTCCGTGAATTCCGGCAGGAAGCGGCTCTCGCGGGCGTCGATCACCAGCGCGATCTGCTCGATCTCGTCGGGCTGGCGCGGGAAGAGGTCGATCAGCTTGGGAAGAAGCACCACCGGCAGGTTGTCGATGCAGAAGAACCCGATGTCCTCCAGGGCGCGAATGGCAGTGCTCTTGCCCGAACCGCTCAGACCGCTGATGATCACCACCCGTACCGGTCGGCCGGCTTCTCCAATACCGAGCTCGCTCACTCCACTTCCTCGCCTAGCACCCGTTCTTCGGGGCCCTCCGAGATGACCTGGACCAGCTTGGCCTGGAACTCGCGCGCCGAGTGGTGTCCCTGGCGCTTGAGCAACAGGTTGCGGGCCGCCACCTCCACCAGGGTGGTCGTGTTGCGGCCGTGGCGTACCGGGATGACCAGGTAGGGGAGCTCGACTCCCAGCAGGCTGTACGTGCTGTCGTCAAGGCCGAGTCGATCGTACTCGACGTCCGGTTGCCATTCCTCCAGCTCGACCACCAGCTCCACCTTTTTGCGTTCGCGTACCGCCGAGACGCCGTACAGGTCCTTGATGTTGATGATGCCCAGGCCCCGGATCTCCATGTGGTGCTGGATGATGGGCGAGCAACGTAAGTCGTAGTCGTGATCATCGAGGATTCTACCAACCTGGATGGCCATGACCCCTCAACACCTGCCGTCCTGCTCCATGATTAAATCGAATATGGCGCCTGCATCCTGAGCCGCCCGCAAGCGCTCGCGAAAATCCACGTCCTGGAAGAGACGGTTCAACCGGGCCAGCGCCTTGAGATGGTTGCCCTCGGCCTGCTCCGGGATCAACAGAACGAAGAAAAAGTGGGTGGGCTTGCCGTCGAAAGAGTCGAAATCGACGCCTTTGCTGCAGCTGCCGAAGCAGGACAACAGCTCCTTCAGCCCGGCCACGCGTCCGTGCGGAAAGGCCACACCTTCTTCGATTCCCGTGGACCGGAGATCCTCCCGCTTCAGCAGCACCTGCAGCAGCACGTCGCGGTCGAACTCCTCATGGTTGCTAATCAACAGATCCACGAGGGCCGTCAGGACCTCCTGTTTTGTTCCGGCCGGAACCGCGGCCGTCACGTCGTCGCGGTCGAGGAATGAGGCTATTCTCATTTCGGAAAGGGCTCCCTTTCCCTCCCCCTTCTCAGACAACTCGGGTCAGTCCGGCACGGAACTCCCTGCCTCGATCAGTCCGAAGTTGCCGTCCTGACGCCGGTAGACCACGTTGACGTCCCGGGTGTTCGCGTTGGTGAACACCAGGAAGTCGTTGTTCATCAGGTCCATCTGCATGACCGCCTCGTCGACGGACATCGGCTTGGCGTTGAATTCGCTGGTCTTGATGATCCTGGGTCCTTCCTCCTCTTCCATCGACTCCCGGTCGAGTACTTTATGCCGGATCATGATCTCCTTGCCAAGCTTGACCGGCTCATACTTGCGAATCTTGTCCCTGTATTTCCGGGCCTGGCGCTCGATCTTGTCCAGGGCCAGGTCGATGCTCGAGTACATGTCCTCGGTGTTCTCCTCGCCGCGCAGAACGATGCCTCGCGACATCACTCTGATGTCGGCGATGTAGCGGTACTTCTGCTTGGCGAGGACCACGTTGACGTCGGCCGGCATGGCGATGTACCTCTTCAGCCGCATGGCCTTGTCCGTGGCGTAGGACTTTAGAGAGTCACTCGGCTCCATCTTGCGGAAGGTGACGGATACTTGCATGGTACCTCCTGGGATCGTTCGGGCCGTGCCGTCTCGGACGAATACCTAGAACATCTTCTTTCGTTTGCTGGATGGAAGAATGCCCAGCATCTCCCTGTACTTGGCCACTGTCCTGCGGGCGATGTCGATGTTGCCCTGCTTGAGCAGGTCGACGATCTGGCGATCCGACAGCGGCTTGGCCGGTTTCTCCTCGGCCACGATCTGCCGGATCCTCTCCTTGACCGACGCGGACGCCACGTCGTCGCCCACCATCCGGCTGATGCTGGAGTTGAAGAAATACTTCAACTCGTAGATGCCCTGCGGCGTGTGGACGTACTTGTTGGTCGTCACCCGGCTCACCGTGGATTCGTGCAGACCCACGTCCTCGGCCACGTCGCGCAGCACCAGCGGCTTGAGATAGGCGATGCCCTTGTCGAGGAACTCGCCCTGGAACTTGACGATGCTCTCGGTCACCCGGTAGATGGTCCGCTGGCGCTGGTGGATGCTGCGGATCAACCAGACCGCCGAGCGCAGCTTGTCCTGGATGTAGGAGCGGGTCTCGCCGCCTCGCTCTGCCTCGCTCAGGGCCTTGCGGTAGTACCGGCTGATCCGCAGCTTGGGCATGCCGTCCTCGTTGAGCACGATGGCGTACTCGTCGCCAATCTTGTAGACGTAGATGTCCGGGGTGATGTACTGGGGTTCGTCCTCGGAGTACAGGTGTCCCGGCTTGGGCTCGAGCTGGGCTATCAGGCGAACCGCATCGACGATCTCGTCCGTGGAGACCTTCAGCGCCCGGGCGATGGCCTGGAAGTTCTTGCGCTCCACGAACTGCAGGTGGGATTCGATGATGGCGTACACCAGGCCGTTGTCGATCTTCAGGTGGCGGGCCTGGATCAGCAGCGACTCCTTCAGGTCACGGGCGGCCACGCCCACCGGATCGAAGTTCTGGACGACCTTGAGCACCCGCTCCACCTGTTCTACCGGCTCGTCGATGGTCTCGGCCAGGCTCTGCGTGGCCGTCTTGCCGGCCAGCCTGTCCTCGTCGTCGGCCTCTAAGTAGCCGGAAGGATTCAGGCTCAGGATGACCTGCGCGCCGATGGCCTGATCGCACTCGCTCAGGATCGACATGCGCAGCTGCCACAGCAGATGATCGGCCAGCGAGGTCTTCTTGGTCAGCACGCTCTCGAACGACGGCAGATCGTCGGCCGAGCGGCGCACCCCGCCACCCACGGGAATATAGGAACCGTAGTTCTCCAGGTACTTGTCCCAGTCGATCTCGTTGACGCCGGTGTCCCCATGGACCTCCTCGACCTTCTCGCTCCGCTCCACCCGTTCGGCCACTTTCTCGGCCTGCTGCTCCACCTTCTCGGTGGTGGAGTCGGACTCGGCCTCCGGCTCGCGGGTATCGAGGGTCTCCTCGAGGATCGGGTTCTCGAGCATCTCCTGGTTGATCTGGTCGTTGAGCTCCAGGCGCGAAAGCTGCAGCAGCTTGATGGCCTGCTGCAATTGGGGGGTCATCACCAGCTGCAAGGTCTGTTTGAGCGACAGAACTTGTCTTATTTCCATTATCCGTCCGTCTTTTCATCGAGGCGAAATCTCTCGCCCAGATACAAGGTTCGGGCCCGCTCGCTGGCGGCGATTGCCGCCGGCGGGCCTTCCTCGATGATCTTGCCGTCCTTCACAATATACGCTCGGGAGCAAGTTGACAAGGTTTCAGAAACGTTGTGGTCGGTGATCAGCAGCCCGATCCCCGAATCCGACAACCTCTCGATCTGTCTTCGGATTTCCTCCACCGCCAGCGGATCCACCCCGGAGAAGGGCTCGTCGAGCAGCAGAAAAGCCGGCCCCTGGATCATGGCCCGGGCGATCTCCAGCCGCCGCCGCTCCCCACCCGAGAGGGTCGAGGCCATGGCCCCGGCCACCGTGCCCAACTCGAACTCCTCGACCACCCGCTCGACCCGCTCCTCGGCCGCGGCCCCCCGCTGCCCCGCCGCCTGCAGGTAGAGCAGCAGGTTATCCCGCACCGTCAGTCGCCGGAACACCGACGGCTCCTGCGACAGGTACCCGATCCCGGCCCGGGCCCGCCTGTACATGGGCCAGGAAGTGATCTCTCGACCCCGGACGAACACCCGCCCGGAGTCCGCCGGCAGCAGCCCCATGACCAGGTTGAAGCTGGTGGTCTTTCCCGCCCCGTTGGGCCCCAAAAGGCCCACCACCTCGCCGGGCCCGACCTCGAAGTCCACCCCGTCGACCACCCTCCGGTCACCGAACGCCTTGACGAGCCCGAGGGCCACGAGTTTGTTCCCGTTCGGCTCCATCACTTGCCCCGGCCCTTCTTCTTCCGACTCTCGTCCGGCATCTCGATGATCGCCTCGGGCTTTATCACCCGCACCTCGTCCTTCTTCAACAGGTACTCGATCACCTCGCCCCGGATGCGGTTGGCCCCCTCCACCACCCACGGCTTTCCGGTACACACGATCCGCCCGGCCGGCCGGTCGTACTCGGCCCGCTCGCAATGTCCCCTGCGCTCGCCCTGCTCGATGCGCACATCGCCGGTGAACACCATGGACCGGATGTCCCCCGCAGCCCCCCCCTCCGCCTTTCCGCCCCCGTACCGGACATCCAGGCGCTCGCACCGGATGGTCAACTCCCCCTGCACCGCGACCACCTTCCCCGAAAACACCGCCACGTTCTTCTTCTGCAACACTTTGAGCGTCTCCGACCGGATGCTGACCGGCCCGCTCCCCCGCTCCGCCCAGGCCCCCTGCGC
>SDBT01008457.1_pt1 | contig 16812 bp, 21 predicted proteins | sample 2277101 | NCBI WGS metagenome assembly SDBT01 (sample SAMN10404973, study PRJNA504765) | marine sediment metagenome | isolation source: marine sediment core GS10_PC15, 103 cmbsf | place: Arctic Ocean: Southern Knipovich Ridge | collected 2010
ATCTTAGATACCCCGATGATGTGGTCTACGGCGCCGCCGACTCCGGTGTTCTTGATTACTGCGACGTCGATGAAGTTAATGCCCTGCGTCGTGGTGACCGGATCGAGACCAACCTGGATAGCTGCGATATCCCCGACAAGCGTGAACCCTGTCGGGCTGAGGCTGAACGTGTCGGAGTCTATCGGCGTTCCGGTCGAGGTCTTCGTCTGCACCTTCCTGATCGGAGCGTCCTGGTCAACGTCGTTATACAGGTCGAAGAACGCGACCATGTTGTGCGTCTCACCGATGGTGATAAATGGCCCGGTGATAATGACGGTCACGGGAGACCCGGCGACCAGCACAGTGTCATCGTTGAAACTCCACACCTCGGCCCTCGCGTTCCCCTCGGAGATCGCCGACTCCAGCACCATCGCGTTACCGTCCACTGTGACCCCGGTGATGACCGGACCGCCTGGGTTGGGTCCGTTCGTCTCTCCGTGGGTGATCCCTACGAGCAGAAGGTTCTCGTCTCCGTTCACGTCGAGCACCTGCGTCATAATGATCTGCCCGCCGGACAGAAAGGACGCCGACTGCGTTCGCCTAGAGGTGAAGTTCGGGGTCGCCATCCGCCCCGCTTACACCGACTCTAGATTCGCCGTGATCTTGAAAAGCCTCGCGCCTAGATCGACGCTCCTAGTGACAGTCGACTTCGGCGCACCGCGGAACCTCACCGTGCATCCCCTGAACGTGTAGTTGATGAACACGATAGTTCCGGCCGGCCCCGGAGAGGTCCCGAGCGTGATGATACGGGTCTGCCGGTCATAGGATCCGCCGGCGAACAGGTTCGAGCTTACCTGCGCCCCCCTGAAGTTCCTGTCAGTGAATACCCCGGTGATCTTGACGATCTCCGACAGCGACAGATCGTCGTACAGCCTGTCCAGCTTCGTATAGCATGATCCGTCCAGCTGCACCGTAGTGGTGGTAGCTGTCAGATATCGCTCCGTGGGGATCAGCCAGTCGTCAGCGAACACGAACGATAGTGCGGAGTCTCCCACGGCATACATTGACCTGATCGCCCCCAGCGTCGTGAAGTTCGCGAACGGGATCGTCAGCTTGTACTTAGGTCGATGCCTGCCGTGCACGGCACTGAACCCATCTCCGACGACAGTAGATAAATCAACGGACGTCCTGCCGAGTGTCTCACTGAACGCGCCAGCAATCAGCGCCTGATTCGTCACGTTCAGGGACATCTCCTCTCCTGGGGTGCCGAGCAGGACCGGGTTGAGGAATGCTCCTGCGGGCATTACCGGCTCGCCGCCTCGGCAACATCCTCACGGATCTGCTGTACCACGTCCTCGGGTATCTCACCGAGAGTCTGGATCGTCACCTGCACCGTGGCTTCCTCGCTTATCTCTTCAGGCGCAAACTCCTCCAGCCCTGCTCCACCACCACCGAATGCGCCCGCCGTCGGGCCCTCTGCGCCAACTGTCGTGACCGGTTCAGGAAACCCGAGCGGGGCACCGCCTCCACCACCACCACCACCGGTCGGCCCGATGGCCTTAGCGGCAACCCCGCCAGCCGCAGACACCGCCGCGGCGAGCACCGTATAGAACGCGAGGGTCGCAGCAGCAGTCGCGAACCCGCCAGGGAACCCACCCGCAACGAAGGCGGCCGCAGCAGCCCTGGCTCCCTGAATGGCGATCTCTCGAGCGGCGGCGTTTGCCAGCTCCTTAACCTGGGCAGCCAATGCCGCCCGTAAGGCTCCTGTTGCCGCTCTTAGAAATCCAACCTTCTGCTGCTCACTAACGAAGAACGCGGCGGCCGCGGCGGCACCCGTGGCGATCATGGCTCCGAACAGCTTGGTCCGTGCTATGTGCTCCTGCTTCTGGGTATCTAGTCGCGCCTTAACGGCCTGAAGCTGTTGCTTGTTCATTGCAGCATCCAGAGCCGCGCGGTTCTTATTGCGCGTCGTCAACGTAACAGCCTGCTGGGAAAGCAGCTGCTCATTCTGAAGCTGTAGCTGCTCCCGCATTAACTCGAAATCTGCGGCTGCCTTGTCCCTCTCTGCTTGAGCTGGATCCTCTTCTTCCTCTGCGCCCTCTTCACCATCGGCAGGAGCGAACCCACCGGGCGCTCCCCCGGCACTGGCCGCGCCGAACACTCCGCGCAGAATCTCCTGAATCTCGTTGGCCCGGTTGATCGCGTTAGCCTTAATCTCATCCATCGCCGTAAATAGGGCCTCGCCCGAATCTTCCATCGCCTCGGCGATCACGTTCTTGAGCTCACCCCAGCTCTCCTGGACCTTCGATGGGTTAAATGACATTGTGGCAAGGACCAACTTTGCGAAAGCCTTCAGTAGTGGCCCGAGCGTGTTCTGAAGTACGTTAACCGTGATGGTCTTGATCGACTCCCAGATAACGCCCCAGCTCTCGGCTAGGATGACCGTGGCTGCCACTAGTCCGACAATCGCTCCGGTGATGATAAGAAACTTCGCCGCGACGACAGCTATAGGAACGATCGTTCCTGCCATGGCGGCGGTGATCAGCGGCCAGGCTACCGCGAGGGCGAGGACCGCCGGGGTTAGCGCGGCTGCCGTCCCGGCGAGAAGCGCGAACGCGGTGATGATCAGCTGCACTGGACGGCTCAGCGCGAAGAAATGCTTGAACAGTTTTAGGGCAGCGTCGATCATCGGCCTGAGAACGATCTGAAGGACACTACCACCTAGCTTCTTAAGATCAGTGAACTGCTTGGCCAGTGCCGATGCGGCTCCGGCGAAGGTCTGTCCCACGGCGACTGCCGCGCCCTGCATGCTCTCGTTGATCTTGTCGATGATAAGGTTTAGCCTCTCTCCGGAATCCATTAGGTCGAACGACCTTAGCTCAGCCTCCGACAGCGCCAGGCCGTACGTCCTGAGGCCACGGATATTTCCCCCGATCGCTGCGCCGAGCAGCCGCGTCTTAGAGGCCAGCTCGACCTCCACGTTCCCGCTTACGCTCGTTGCCGTGGAGAAATCAAGAAGCGCGGGCGTCAGTCTCTCGATCTGATCTGCCGTGAGACCGAACGTCGCCGCCATAGCCTGGCCCTGACGGATAAAGGTGTCCCCGATGGAGGTTGCCAGGTCCAGAGCATCGGCCTGCTTCGACAGCTTCCTCGCCGCTGCTTCCGCTCCAGCGCCGGTATTCTTGAGGGCTGAGACCAGCTTGGCCATAGCGATCTCTTCTTGGTCGATTGCACTCAGCAGGCTGCGCATGACGACTACGGTGGCACCGATGCTCGCCCCGAACGCTAGCAGAGCACCCTTCGACTTGTTAAACGCGTTGCCGGCTTTCGTGGCGAAATCCTGAACACTCTTCTTGGCCTTCGCCATCCCTCTGGTGACGCTCGACGAGAACTTCGTCAGCGCGCTCCTCATCGTCGTTGTGATGCTGGTCGAGAACCGCCCGACTGCGGCCGTCATCCTGGTGAAGGCATCCTTTGAACTCTTGGAGAACCGAACGACGCTCTTCGCCGCTGTATTCATCCGACTACTCAGGCGATCTTTAGCCGTTAAAAGTATGGATACGATATCGGCCATTTATGCTTTCCTCACCGGCAGGATGTTATACCTGAGCGCCTTGATGCCCTTCTCGGCCATCTGCCTCAGGAGCCGGAACGCTGAGAATACCCCGCCGCACTTTGCACATGACCACCGCGCACCATCCTCAGTTTCCCGTTTAACGATAGGGTCGTATCCGCACTTCGGGCAGACCATCTCGTACAGCAGACGGATCCCACCGTATTGCACTTCAGCCACGCACGATCCTCCTGAGTAAGGCCAGACCGATCTCCGGGTCCCGCCACATATCCTCAAACGTTAGGTCATCCCAGAAGGTGATGCACTCCTGCATAGTTTCTCGGGCGAAGTCCTTCCAGAGATGGGTAGCATCCTCAATGATAAGCGCCCGAGCCTTTAACCATCCCGGCACCTTCGGTCGCTTGTGCTTCAATCCCGGCCACGGCCGAGCGTGGATCGTACAGCCGAGAACCGGGTATGCGAACTCACCCCGGATCGCTAGCTTAACGGCGCCGACTTCCTCCGCCGCGATTGCGCTGGGCTCTTTTATTGTCTCTGTCGATCCTCGCATTCTCTGCCCTCACGGCGCCGCTGTAGACGGCGCGGTTGAAGGAGAAGCGGGCGTAGTCGTAATGGGCGACCTCGTATGGATCCTTGCCGTAGCGCTTCGCAATAGCATCCAGCTCCACAGCCTTGTCGGCCAGGACATACCCATGATCGTTTTTTTTTCAAGGGTGATATCAGCGATCGCGCGGTACAGCGCCGACGCCAGGCCCATGTCGGCAAACAGATCCTCCACTGAAACCTTATCGCGAGCATCTTCCTGAGATAGTACAGGCCAGATAACGCCTCTCAGGAAAACGGGCACGTACACCTTCTTGATCTTGCCCATGAACTCGATAACCTGCTCCCGGTTCGACCAGTCCGTTTTCTCCAACATCTTCTGTCTCTCTTCATGACCTATACGGTCGCGCGCCTCGGCCCAGGGATTCATCGGATGCGTTTCGTGGCCCATGAAATCCACCGGCATCACGGGCCTGATTAAGAACCAGGTCCCGTTTAGCCGAACGAACTTCATCTTCGCCAGCTTCATGCGCTCCGATGAAATCCCGAGGGTTGCGAGGATGCGACTTTTCGTAATCATGCTTAGTAGCCCGTTGTGAGATTCCTTACCTGAGCCTGGATGGCAAAGTTAGTGTTGGTGTTGAGGCGGAACGGCATCAGCTCGAGCTCGTGGGTCAGTAGACCCAGATCGCTGATCTCCGGTTCATCAACCGTAATCCACTTGCAATGCGGCAAGTCAATGATCAACCCGAACGTCGTGTCTCCGGTGATTGCTGTCATCGTTGCGCCCGTATCCCAATGCAGCCTGATCGCCGTATTGGTGTTCTGACGCCACCGATCATGAGGGGTTATCGAGTCATACCGCGCCGTCAGCTTGAGGCTGATGTCACGGCCGGCAGGAGGTAGTACGTCTAGCGTGTCCCCGCCCAGTGAGTACGATTCGTTGTCGCCGCCCAGATTATTGGAAATCGTTAGCTCGACCTTCTGGTACTTGAATACCGTTCCAGCGGTGATCGAGGCCAAGGTGGACGCCTGCGTGACCGTCACCTCGTTAAACAGAAGCGGCAGCCTTCCTCCGAAGACCGGGGTCAGGGCGAAGGTCGTGGCCGACCCATCAACACCGATGATCTCGGCATTCATCTTGAGCGGCTGTGCCATCTCCTGCGTTAGGGTCAGCGAGTTAACTCGGCATCCACGGAACCCGAATGCCGTATCACTGTCACCGTCACCCCACCGAACCCAGAAGGATAGCGCCTTAGCATTGGCTCCCCCGGTGGCCGCATTACTCTCCATATCCCCACCATTAAGCGTGTGAGTCCGCCCAGTCGTGGATGTACCCCCAGCGAATGCCGTAGACATCGTTCCACCGAACGCTTGCTTCAGCAGGAAGATACAGAAATCCTCGGTCACGTTGAAGTTCACCTCGACCGATCCTTCCACCTTCCTGAGCATCTGGAATACCTGCATCCGATCCCGCGTTGCGTTGACCGTATCGATTGCTTCCTTGGGCTGTACTGGGTGAAGGCTTACGGAGCCGATGGGTGAAAAGGCAACAGTCGGCTGAACGAATGTGCCGAATACTGTTTCCTCCGCGACCGCTAACCCCGATGCCCAACCGCTTCGAAATCCGTCACCTGATGGCATTGGCTGGTTCTCCTTTAAGATTCGCTTCGGCGTGCTCGAGGACTGACCTCGGCACGGCGCGCACTATGACGTTCAGCGTTGCCATGTTCTCGTCTTGGAGCATCGCCGGTATTTTGTCGTATTCTCCGTCCGCCAACGTCACGTGATTACGATGCGCGTTGATGAACTCCTCAGCCTCAGGTTGAGTCCACTTCCGATTCTTGTTCAGCCGCGCGAGTTTCAGCTGTGTCGTCAGTTTCCCTCGCGGCCCTTCCAAGATTCCGTTGCTCGCGTCCACGATCTGAATACCCGCCTCGTGCATCTTGATCACGAACCCGGTCATCCACTTCGCGCTGAACTTCAGATTGTGGGACGAGAAGCACCAGTGGCCGTCCGGCTTCAGCATCTCGTCGTGCCTCATATAGCACCGCTTATCAGGCGACCAGTCATAGGCATAGTAGTTGCCGTCCGGAGCCCAGCAGTAATCGTAGCCCGTCAGGATGTACCGATCATGGCCGAGAATCTGCGCCAGGATCACGACGAGCGTATTCCCGACGTTGCTTGAGGCCGGGATGGTCTCGTTGCACCCGGATAGCCGAGCATACTTGTCGGCCGTCCCGAGATTGTCCTTGCTGACATAAAACCAGACCGGCCCCTGCCACTTCTTGGCCCACCGCGGGCTAGCGATCACGTTCATGAATAGCTTGGTGTTCTTGGACTCGTGAACGTACGGCGCTCCCCACTTCTCGAAGTCGATTAGCGCATCACACACGCAGACGTAATCAGGGATGATCCCGTTGCGAACGAGGTGGTGGTACGCCTTGTCCACGCACCCGATCTCAACGTCACCCTTGTACTCCTTGATGAGCTCCATAGCATCCTCTAGGGACGCGCCCATCCCAACACAAACGCACCGTTTGCCCCTGCCGGCGAGCACGAGGTCCTTATGCTTCCGCTTCGGTAGCCGCTTCAGGGTTTCGCCATTCTCTTTGGCGTTCATCTCCCAGCGTGGCTCCCACTGATCGAGGACGTTCTGTGAATGTCTTAAGGACTGGGCTGGCGTAATTAGGCTGCTCATGTGGCTAGTGTAAATCCCTCCAAGATTACCTGGGTCGCGCTCACATACGCTGGAAAGGCCGCGCCCGGTATGTCTGCATTGTAATCAATTTGGGTAGGCCATATCCACGCGACAGTGTTGCTCATCTTGGTGTCCCGCCTGAACAGCTCAAAGATGTTGTCTGCAAGAATCGCGGCGATCCGCTCCGCTTCATCATGGTCCTGGGTAAGCGGTGAGGGTGACTTGGCAGCAATCACCAGCTCGAATCCCATATCCATCCTGAATGGGGCATCCGGGCCGAGATTGTCCGGGGTCGTATCATTGGTGTCGAGAGCTACCCAGACACAGGGTAGAGCCTGAATCGCCTTCGGTGTATTCCGAGGTGTCCCTCTCACGACCTGCTTGATCTTCTGGCCGTCCCGGCCGCCACTCTGACTCACCAGTTTCGAGATATAGATAGGCGTAGCCGTATTCGTGTTATGGGACTGAAGGTGCCGGACAATAATGTCCTGAACGTCGCGCGCAAAGAACGCCATCTATATCCTCGCCCTTCCGGTTCGGATGAACCGCGAGTATGCCTTGCGGATCCGTCTCACCTTATCTCTCGGCAGGAACATGAACGGCCGGGCTGGGATGTTCTTCTCGCGGTCACCTTCCTGGTGCGTAGCCGCATAGTCGAGCACTGTCTTAATGAGCGCAGACCGTTCGCTCGCTGTAAATACGATGGATCCCATTAACGTACCCTCGTCCTGAAGAATCTTGTTGCCGCCCCGTCCACGTTTTCTTGCGGCCTTCGTCGAAGCGGCCCACGGCTTCCACGGTCCGTCCGGTCCTGTCTCATCGCGGAAATGGCCGATAACCTCTCGGTGTACGAAGATCGCTGCCCGCTGCCAGAATCTGCGGCCGCGCTTGGATCTCCTGCTCATGCCGTTGAAGAGTGCGAGTACCTTCCCGCTTCCCTGAATCACCGTCCCGAGAGGAAGGACCGACTGGGCCATTACTGCCGCTCGCCATCAAGTTGATCTAGCTTGTCTGGGTCGATCTGCCAGTCAAGCGGGTTGCTCTCATCGAAGGTCGGCTTGAAGTCGATAGTCGTCGTGTCGATCTTGCTGGCTGCACCCCGCTCAGTAATCAATGCACCATTCACATCCACCAGATCGATCTCGGCATTCCTCAACATCTCCAGATCGGCTACCGCGCCTTCCTTCAGGGTCTCCGTCCACTCGTTGATGACAACGGAGTCCTTCGGGAATGAGGAGCGGTATGTCCAGAATGAAACATACTCCTCGGCGATCTGCCTGATCTGCGGTGGGATATCCAGCGCCGTATGTGTCCCGCCCCCGAATGGCACCTCATACCGCTTCGCCAGCTTCCCGTTGATCAGGGCAAAGGCCCGACGGTTATGCTGGTCGATTAATGCAACGGTATCGCTAGAACCGCCTTCACCTACCTGGGGCAACCCTGGAAGGATAGCGACGATATCGGACGGGCTCGCGTATGACGGCACTGGTCGCCCTTACTTCTTGCGGTTCGGTATCTTCTCCCCAGCAGGAAGCTTCCCGACGAGGATTTTCCCGTTCTTGGCCAGACAGACCATGCGAGCGCGCTCGAACATCTTGCGCTTGATCTGCTTCCCTGTCTTTTCATCGGTAAACATGCGCCAGTACGTGCGCCGTTCAATCCACTTGATCTTGCCGTCGGAGTAATGAATCTTGGTGACCTCAACATCTTTGATAGCGTCGGAGATCATATTCTTGCGCTCGTGCTTTTCCTTCCGAACCGCCGGGACATCCGCCTCTGACTTAAACTGCTCCGGATCACGTGCGTGCCTTCCGCCTTCCTTTCCCCGTGTTGCTGGTGCTCCTGCCATTGACTATCCTCCTGAGTTATTAGCCATCGGCGAGGGGACCGAAGCCCCCCCGCCATCCGGCTGAATGAACCTTACAGCGTGTCTGTTCCCGTGAACAAGAACGCAGCGTCGGTTGCGACTGCCTTGAACGCATAGAAGGTTTCCACCTCGAGCATATCGCCGTCGATGGCTTCCTCCCTCCACGTCTTGGTCCTAAACGGCTGCGGGCCTTTAACCAACTGATAGCCCGAGCTGACCTGACGTAGCCCCGGTCGGGGTGCGACGTGGTGGAACAGCGCGCGATTCTGCCAGATAAAGGTGTTCGAGTTTCCGACACCTTCCACCTCAGCATTCCTGATCGCCGTTCCGATCACCAGCTCGTCAACGTCCCAGAGGGACGCGATCAATCCAGGCGTTGCCTGCCCGAGCTGTGTGAACTTGATCCTGTCGAGAACCGACTTATGGTTCCTGACCGAATCGTACGTCTCCCAACCGATGACCGCCTGGTTCGGCATACGTGCCGAGGCCAACAGGATTGCCGATCCCGCGCTATGTGCCGCGATAACCGGGTCGCTGGTGACCGTGTTGTAAATCCAGGCCGTGGTCGAGGTCAACGTGGCATTGCTGCTCCACGTTGTCGTGGTGAATGCCAATTCGGCGGCAGACACCTCTTTCCTCAACCAGATCTTGTCGGTCAGGTTCTCGGTCGCATCCACGTCGGCATCGAGAGGCTTGTCATAATTGTCCCGATCCTCATCCGATACAACATCGTGGAGTGCGTGCCGCTCCAACGCGTACGCGGTATTAGACACGGAGAACGAGGCCGATCGCGAGACCGACTTGTTCTGCCGTACCGTTTCCTCAACGCGCAGATTCTCTCGGCCGTAAACCGAGATTTTGTCAAACCGCTTGACGACTTGAACCATCGGGAATACTGCGTCCGAGATGTATTCTTCGTTGCGGTACTTGACGCTCACCGTAGTGAGGAGTTGACTCTGGTGTACTTGACTGTCAGGTCCGGGCATGGTCCCCCTACCTTACGACAGGCTCAAGCCGGCGACGAACGGACGGATGATCATCTCGACGGTCTGGTTTGTTACGCCATCCTCGAGCGGCATCCCTACAATCCCGTTGAAGCCCGCTGCCGCGGTCTGACCCGCAAGGGTGTTCGTTGCAATCGTGGCCGCGGTGATGGCTTCGGCCGCATCAGTGATGGTCCCAAGACCACCGCTGAGTAGCTTCACCCACTTGAAAGCGGTAACGGCCGCTCCGCACTTCACGGCGCTGACGCCGACTGTGCGGATGGACATTCCCACCGTGCCTGACTGCATGAAGTTCTGGATGATCCCCACCGGGTAACGATTCATTACATCGGTGTTCGGAATCGCGGGTTTCTGGCTCGTGGCATCACCTTGTCCGCAAACCCACCGATACTGCGACGTGTTGGTCTGCGTGCGGGGCCCAGCCTGTACTGTAAAGTCCTGACCGAAATTCTTACCGCGTCCGGCCATTAGTCGTCACCTCCATCGGAATCACGCGACATGGAAACAGCCTTTACAGCGTCACCAAACGTCACGACCTTTCCGAGCTTGGCCTGCTTCTCGATATACTCCTCGGCCTTCTCTCCAAGCGCCTTTTCGTCACCTAAGCGGCTATCATTCTTCCCGCCCGGCTTGGCCTTGCCCTTACCCGACTCCTCGGAGAAGTTCACCATCTTGGGGTTGGACTCAATAAGAGCCTTTACCAGATCGAGACCATTCGAGAAATCAACCGACGCATCCACTTCCTTCTTGTCCTTGTCCACATCCTTGAACGCGAACTTGCGGACACCCTTCTCATCCGGCTCAAGCAGATCACTCACCGCCATTGCCTTGAATACTGCAACCTGACGCGGGAGAACCTTACCGTCGCGGACACCAGCATCGAGGAGCGCCGTCACTTCCGCCTCGCGGGTCACGCGAGTATTAGCGGCGGTCGTCTTGACCAACTCCGCTTGGGCGTCATCGTATTTCTTCTTGGTGACCTTAGCTTCCTCTTCCAGCTTGGTGGTCCTATCCTGAGACTCTTTCAACTCCGACGCACTCTTAGCGAGCTGGTCGTCGTAAGTCTTTTTCACTTCCGCCTCGTGATCTTCGCGCTCCTTGGTTAGGCGCGCGTTATCATCGCGGAGGCGTTTTTCTTCCTCTGCGGTCATCGCCACCGTTAAGTCCTCCCTGTCGTCAAACCGACGGATCGATTCAGGATCGTACTGAGCGACATACGTTCTCGCTACAGCTTCAGTCCCGCTCTCTCCGAACAGGTTAACTATGTCGTTCAGCGTTTTAACGGCAGGGGTGTCTCCCCCAAGAAGTGCAACTGCCTTCAGCACCATGGGGAATTTCGTATCGCCGCTTCGCATATTGAACAGTAACTCCGCTGAGATCCGACCGTATGCCTTGCGTTCGATCAGTCCAGCCACCTTGTTTGGAACTGCTTTTAAGTCCGCCAGCAACTTCGTCCCGACACGCCGAACATTCCCAACCCATCCGGCTGCCGGCCATCCGTCCTGCTGGATTAACTTCTGGCCTTCATCATGACCCAGCTTGACGAACGGCTTAACCAGATTGCCAATCTTCTCGTTCGCATCGGCGATATTATCTAAGTCCTTCTCTGTAAACACATCGCCGTTCCACTTGCCAGTCTGGAAAATTTCAACGGCGTTGATATCCTTCGTCCCTTCGATCACCGTTCCGGGGACAACCTCGGCAAACTTCCTCGCGGCGTTATACGCCTTAATGACTTCGTTCAGCTCGACATCACCAAACTTGTCAGGCGCTTTCCCATCAGGAGCAAAGAATCCTGTACCGTTGGCCTTCATGAAATTACAAACGGAAAATGGATCCTCGATGTCGGGCTTGCCCTTCAGAGCTGCTACGCACTTGTCGATGTCAGCTGGCATACGACCTCCGCTTCTTGGGTTTCTTGCGCTTGCCTATTCTGGCTCTGGCTCTGTGTGCCGCAAAGGTCTCAACCTGCTCTGACCTCGGGCCTGTCTGCGTCTTGGTGACCGCCGCCGCGTGCTTGTTGTTGCCTATAGCCATATTACAGGATTCACCGAACGTGTGGACCCTTCTTCTTCACGACGTTGCGCCTGAAGGACTTCTCACTCAGGTGGTCACCCCCAGGTGACGACTTAAACCGCCCAACGCTGTTTCTCTTGTTGACATTTAACGTATTTCGCGTCTTGCGTACCTTCATCTTCCCCCCTCTGACTCCGGTGATGACCTCTCGAACCTCAAGAAGCCGCCCTGCTGGAGCGTCATGTTCGGCATCCGGTCCATCTTGAACGCCTCCCCAGTCAGGATGGCTATCAGAAGCGACCGACAGTTGTGGTGGTTAGGTGGCTTATACCGATCAACGAATTGCTTGCTGAAGATTCGTCCATCGAGCGCCAGACAAATCTCCGACGTGCGGCCATCGAGAATCGCGCTGTACTGAAATGCAGCGATCTCGTCCTCGGCCTTCTTAAAGAATTGCGCGCGTCCCTCGTTGAATATCTTCTGGGAGTTGTTCCGGGCAATGGTGTTGAGCCGGGCAGCACCGAACTCAAGGTCATAGGTCCGCAGCCGGTCATCCAGCTGCTTCATGATCTCCCTGATACCGTGACCCTCTTTGATGCCCTCCAAGATGATCGGCGTGGTCAGGCTCTTGATAAACTCCACCTCTGTCGCCGCAACGAAGGCCGCGGTGGCATCCAGATGGGCCTTCGCCTCAGCCGTCCCGAGACCACCGATATCATCTACGATCGCGAACTTCTCGATTCCTGATAGCTCACTCTCCGCCGTGGCCTTTCCGAAGTTCAGCGTGCTACCCAGAGACTTGCGTATGACGATCCGCAGGTCCGTCTCGAGCTTCTTGGGCAGGGGTGGGTCGATGGCTACATCCCATTTCTTCTTGGTAATGACGTTGGTCTCTATGATCTCCTCAGTCATCTGATTGACGGCCGGCCGGATCAGCTCGGCCATATCCTCAACCAGCTCCATCTCCGCATCCTCATTGACCCGCTTGATCTGCTGGAAGTTGACCCTGCGCTCGAACGTCGTCTTCTCTCGAAACACGCGGATGTGTGAGCCACTCTGGCTCGTCAGTTTCGCGGCCGCATCTTCTTCGATGGTCGGCGGATTGACCGGCGGCGGTGGTGGAACTTGACCCGGTGCAACGAGAGTAGGCGGCGGGACGACTACCTCGCCCGTCGGGAAGTTAACGATGGACCTGAAGTGATTGATCTCCTCTTTCGTCGGGATCCACTTGGCAGAGCCGATAGCCGTGGTCCACGTCTTGGCCATCTCCAGGATGTTCTCCTCGGTCAGCGGGTTCAGCTTGAACCGAGTCTTAATTTCCTCGAACGACCCGAAGTTCCATTCGGCCAGTAGCCGCAATAGCTCGGCGTTAACAGCTCTCTTGATCTGTAGGCGCTCTTTACCGAGCGACAGGAAGAACAACTCGAACTGCTTCTCGCCCAGAGCGAATGATCCACCAGAGGTCTGACCACCTCCGAGACCGATAAGGTCAGGGACGAGCAGGCCGCGGGCAATCATCAGGTTGAACTTGTCAATCGCCTTGTCGAACCCATCGAAGTTGCCTGACGACGCGGCATTGATAATTTCTATCTGTGTTTTCTCCGGCGTCACGATGGAGGTGGACGCCTGTAGATTCTTGAGAGCCTTCAACAGCCGCTTCCGGTCGTCGTCCGTATAGTTCGCCGGATACTTACCGTGGGCGATAGGCTGACCGAACCGCTCCAGATAGAGCAACAGGTACTTGATGATCTCGTTCTTGGCGAACCACGCTCGGTACACACCCTCGTTGATATCGCTGCGCCCATACTTGTTCCCGAACTCTTGGTTGTGAACGTAGTGAATGTACTTGTCCTTCGTCAGGTTCTTGCGGTCCTGCTTGATCTCCTCAATGTTGCCCTGTGGATCCGTCTCGAAGAGGATTCCGTGGGGCGGCCGCGTCTTCAGATGCCTGAATGAGATCATCCCCTGCCAGCGTCCGGATCCAACCACGGCGGGTATCTTCTCTGTGAGGCTGAAGCCGTAGTCGAACGCTGTCAGCATCTCGAATAAGAAACCCTCGAGGCCGCCATCAAGAAACTCGTTGAACGTCCACGTCGCCATCTCCTGAAGGTCCGTCTCTTCATCGGGCCCATCAATGCTCCAGCCTGATCCGAACATCAGCATCTTCTTGGTATTCAGGATGGCGTGGACCTGGTCGTCCTCACGCACGCGGTCATAAATCCGATAGCTCTGTGCCTTCTTCCAGAGATTCGCCGGGTTGTACGGCTCGTTGAATCCCTTGATGTACCGCTCGCCCAGGGTGACGGACTCTTCCTGTAAGAACTTGCTATTGGGCCTCTCGCTCGGCTTGAGAACAAACTTCTTGACCTTCATACCCTTCCGCTTTGCCATTACTCCTCCGGCTCCCACGGAGACCGCTTCTTCTCTTCCTCGGCCTCGACCGCTTCTCGATCGCTCACCATGTCCTCCATCCAGCTATCGCTTTGCATTTTCCGGCCGGGAGCTACCATGTCGAGTGCGTGCAGCGCCATCACTACGGCGTCGGCACGGTCAGGGCTGCCAATCCCCCGCTTACGCATGGACTCTTTGGATTCAATCTGGATGAGACCGCCGGCAGCGTATCGGTATCTGATCGAGGCGAGCTGGTGAAAGGTATCCGGGTCATCCTTGAGCTGAACGTCACACGCTTTAACCATCTCGCGGGCTTTGTAATACGACTGCGCCCTGAGGTTGACATACACATCGGGCTCCTCTGATCTAGAACCATTCTCGACGCTGATTATGTCACATTTTATGCCCCTCAAGGAAACGAATCGGGCTACCTTGTCGTACACGCCAGCCCCCAGACCGGTCGAGTCGATGGCTACAGCATCAGGTTTGTCCTGTTTTATGTGGTTCTCAATAACCCCAGCCACTTCCTCGGTATCTAACCCCGTATGGATTTCGAGGAGATACTGGATGCCCTCATCGAATCCAGCCAGCACAGTCTCTGATGACCCGAACCGCGCTATATCAACCCCGGTGACCTTCGGGCCACCGCTTCTCGGCGTCGATGCCTTGCTGGCCTCGAGCCACGCCAGAGGAAACAGGGCGTCCGTTCCAGAGATCGGGAAGCCACCGAGCACCCGGCTAATAAACAGCGGTGATTTCGGACCCCACTTCCGCAACACCTCGATTGCCCACACGACTGTAGATAGAGCAGGAAACGGGATAGCGAACTGGGGCAACTTGGAGTCTGGCATAGCCGCCAGCTTCTCAAGCATCGCCAGCGACGTCACCCCGCTCTTGACGAAGTTCGGGCTCTTAAAGATGTCCATGTGCAGCTTGCCACCCCTCGTCTTGGTGTAGCCCGTATAGAAGTTCCCCGCGGCCGCGACTGGGTTACCGACACCACAGAATCGGGCAAACGCTCCGCTCATCAACCCTTCCTTGACCTCCCACTGTGCCGGGTGGATCCCGGGGGCCTCATCGAACAGGATAAGCGTATTCGGAGAGTGATACCCCTGTGTCCTGATGCCCTGGTCCTCAACACCAACATCCAGCCTCGGGCTGATCCCCTCTGCGAAGTGATCCTCGTCCAGCACCAGTCGGCTCCGAGTCATCTTGCCCATCTTGATGTTCGCCCGCTCCCACTTCTTGCGTATCTCGGCCCAGAGTAGTTGCTCGACCTGCCGTTGGCTGGGAGCTAGTGTGATGACCTTCGAGGGGACGAAGCAGTAGAGAAACCAGAGCACCAGATCGGCCAGCGTGAATGTCTTGCCGAGGCCGTGGCCCGACCGTACGAAGGTCTCCCGGTTCCACCGAACCGACTCCATGATCTCGTCCTGCATACTCCATCGGGGTGAGGGGTCGATAGCCCGACGGACGAACACCTTCGGGTTGTCCTGAAGGAACCGCGCCTTCTCTTTATGCGCGGTCGATGCGTTTGATCGGTTTCTTATTACCACGCTTGGCTGCCAGCACTTCCTCCATCGGGATACTGTCCATGAACTCCCTGTAGGTGCCGTATATGATCTGGCCCGAGATCTGGTGCTGGGCCTGCACGTTCAGGTTCCGGCGGTCCTGCCAGCGGTCGGGCGCTCGGTTGTTCAGGAACATCGCGATCGCCATAAACCCAGTGTGGTTACGCTGGCGCATTAGAACCCTCAGATACCCCTCAGCCCGGTCCACCTCGGACAGCTCGAGGTCCCGGTAGGCCATGGCGAACTTGGGATCGGTCTTCAGCCACGCGTAGAACGTCTCTCGGCTGATCTTCACCGCCTCGCACGCCAGGCTAATAATCATTGCATTGTTGATGAGGGCTAGTAGTAGCTAGCCCTTCTTATGCGTCTTCGCCATGTCCCTCTTTTTATTACTGTCAGATTTGTAAGATGCCCGAGCTAAACTCCGCTGCTCGGGCTTCGTTGTTCTGATTCTACAACAGTTTCTGTCAGCGCAGAGACTTCTCAACCGCAATACGCCACACCTGCTTCCAGTCGAATCCCTTCGCTTTCAGGTCCCGTTTCACCCGTTCTAGGGCTTCCAGGGGTCCGTATGCCTCCGGAATGGACACCTGATGAACCTGCATCTCCTTTCCTGGCAGGTGGATTCGAACCAGCCAGTCCTTTAGCTTCACTGGCAACGGACTCATGCTGGAACCTCATCTGATCCCACACTCCCGCCCAACTCCTCTTTCGTCCATATCCTCACTTTCGGAATACCCAGGGCTGCTCGTATATGACCACAAACACAGCACACTTCCCCATTGTCACGATCGCCCCCGTCTCCCTCACACCAACCACAGGTCTGAACTTGTTTAACAGCCGCCCTGACGACCCGTGCGTCCTGGGGTCTAGCCCCCTCAAGATCATCAAGAATTGCTTTGATTTGTTTTGGGTCGATATCCATTACAGCTCCTGCCCCGGCTCGCTGATGATCGGGGTCTCGTGCCTCTCTGGAACCGTTGTTGATTTCCTTGCGTCCTCACAACTTTTACACACGCCAGCCTGCTTCAGGCAGCTCTGGGTCTCAAAAGCCAGCTGCCGGTTAACCGCATACGCGGGCGCAGACACATCCCGATATGGTTCTCCCTCAGCCGCCGCGAAGGCTGGGGGCATATTCGGGTCCCGAGCCCTGGCCCACCCGTTAC
>SDBT01008458.1_pt1 | contig 16810 bp, 22 predicted proteins | sample 2277101 | NCBI WGS metagenome assembly SDBT01 (sample SAMN10404973, study PRJNA504765) | marine sediment metagenome | isolation source: marine sediment core GS10_PC15, 103 cmbsf | place: Arctic Ocean: Southern Knipovich Ridge | collected 2010
AGTTTAGATACAATAATTGTTTGTTCCAACTGGGCCAAGACAGTAATAGAAGAGAATGGAATCACCGTTCCCACTCACGTAGTTCCCCTAGGCGTCGACCAGAATATTTTTAAATGTATTCCAGAAGAAAGAAATTCGCGCCCTACGTGGACAAAGGAAGCTACGGTATTTATTAATATTGGTAAGTGGGAGAAGAGGAAGGGTCATGAGGAATTATTAGAGGCATTCTGCAGCGCGTTCACAGATGAAGACAACGTAGAACTATGGATGATTAATGATAACCCCTTTATAGGTTCAGAGAACCTACAGTGGCGCAAGAAGTATGTCAGTTCCCCAATGGGTAGACATGTTAAGTTCTTTCCTCGCCTAGAGAAGCACGAGCATCTAGCCAAGATTTTTAACCATGTAGACTGTGGTGTGTTCCCTAGCCATGCAGAGGGCTGGAACCTAGAAATTCTAGAGCTGATGGCATGTGGTGCCAGTATTATTGCTACAGACTATTCAGGTCACTGCGACTTTTTGACAGAGGAGAATAGCCACAAGATTAAGGCTACAGGAAAAGAGCCTGCAGTTGATGGTAAGTGGTTTAATGGTCAGGGAAACTGGTGCACATATGATGTTGCGGAGCTTGTTGAGAAGTTTAAAAAAGTTCATCGTGTAAAGCAGGAGTTTCCGACACAGCTTAATCGATTTGGTATTGAAACAGCAGCCAAGTTTACTTGGGAAAATTCAGTTAAGAAGCTTGAGTCTATATTGGAGCCAGTATGTATAGCTTAATGTTAGCACATGAGTGTGGACACCTCACTGATAATATATTTATCTTATCTATGATTGGGATATTTACTATTATGATTATAGGTGTAACTCTTCTAGGATATCTTTCGGCTTACGTAATAACTTTTATATCTAATCTTCCACTTCAGAGTGATTAATATGAAACAGATGTCAAGAATTTTACAAGAAGTTAATTTCCCAATTGATAATGTAAAGCTGGTCAAGTGTCTTGCCGTTCATAATGAGGAAGATTGGGTTGAGTTTAATCTTCGAAATAACTATGATGAGTTTGATATCATTAGAGTAGTGGAGGGAGCCGTAAAGGGCCGCCCCAAGTCCACGGAAGATGGGCATAGCACTGATAAAACTCTGGAGCTTGTTAAGAACTTCCCAGACCCAGATAATAAAATTGAGCTATATACATTAGACAGACCATTTAAAACCCTAGAAGAACAGAAGCAAATCTTTCTTGAGATGGCATCTGAAGGCGAGTGGCTTTTTATTATAGACTGTGATGAGTTCTATATAGAGGGAGACATTAATAGAATTCGCAATGCCATAAAGAGTAGACCTTCGGCAAGCGAACTTATTCCGACGTTCCTTCATTTCTATAGAGATTTCTCTCACCTAAAGGCACCGCACCCCGAGTGGCAGATGCAGCACCAGCGTGTTATAAGATACAGACCAGGCCTTCGCTACCACACTCATCCGGTAGCTACAGACAGCGCGGGAAAGTGCACATACTTCACTCCTGAGTATCAGCCAGATAGATACACATTGCCCGGCATTTATATCTACCACTATGGTCACGCAAAGGGCGCGGACTTCCATAAGCTTAAGCATGAGTTCTATAGGAGTGAGCTAGAGAAGTTTAAGCTTCAGGATGGAACCAGCGCTGCAGATAAGTTTGATGAAAAATTTGTGGAGTTCATTAACTACAAAGAAGACTTAGATACAATACTGCATTACAATGGACCACACCCTAAGGTTCTTGAAGAACATATTAGTAGAAACTTTAAAGATAAACACTACTGCTGCGAGAATAGCAAGAGTATTAAGAATTGGAAAGAAGACCCAATTTATATTAGAGAGACTCTTCCCAACATAGCGCTGTGGATGCTACCGCCATGGCAGAAGATGGGTGAGTTCTACAATGTGATTAAAGTATAATGAGTGCATATTTAGGCTCAGGACCATATACGTGTTATCTCTGTCAAGATGAATACGACATAGTTTTCGCTGATGAGCGATTTTATGGCAACATTAGCACTGTTCATGCTACACTTCTGTTCTGTGAAAAGTGTGGAGAAAAGGGTATGAACTTTTCAGAGAGAGTAGATAGTTACAACAAGACATTCCCCAAGTATCCAAAGATGACCTTTGATAAAGGTTGGATTATGGGGTGCTGGAGTTGTGGTAATAGCTATGGGAATGCAACCTCATATTACGGAGCTTACCCGAATGGATATTTAAAGAAAATTAGGTCTTTATTTCCAGAGATAAACTATGAAGATACACTACATCTTTTTAGCGGGTCTCTTGGAATGCAGGATGATTACAGTATTACGTTCAATGGTGTAAAGTTTGACTGTAATGAAGAAGTTGGGGCCGATGTTGTTGGAGATGCAGCAGAGTTATTAAAACACTTTGAAGACAGAAAGTTCAAAATAATTTTAGCAGACCCACCATACCAAAAAGATGACGCAGAGAAATATGGCGTGCCACTGGTAAACAAGAAAAAAGTAATACATGAGTGCTATAAGATTCTTAAGCCGGGTGGTTTTTTAGTCTGGATGGATGAGCGCCTACCAATGTATCGCAAGGTGGAGTTTAAGAGGGTTGGAGAAATACTAATAACGAGGTCAACTAATCATAGGGTTAGAGCCGTCTTTATTTTTCAGAAGGTAGATAATGGCTAAGTGGACCGATATACCTATTTCAAATAGTGGCTACTGGTGTGACCCTAAAAAATGTGAGATTTGTAGTGAGTGGTATGATTTCTGTATATGTAATTCAGATTGTGCCACAGATAAACTATGTGAAGACTGCGTGAGATGTAACGAATCTTATTGTCATTCCTGCAGATGGACTAAATGAAGAAACTAATTATTCTATTATTACTGGCAGGATGTATTTGTCCAAGACACAAAACAAGAACTTGTTATCACGAAGATACAAGACCAAAAGTATGTAGCAATTCTACATGAAGATAAATTTTTAAGATAGGTTATCTTATGCAACACGAAGCACATTTTATAGGCCAAGCAGGAGAGTATCTTGTGGCCGCAGAGATTATATCTCTGGGATATGTTTGCTTAACTACTCCTCCGAAAGTTAAGTATGACCTAGTGGCCGACGTAGATGATAGGCTTATTAAGATTCAGGTTAAGACTATTCATCTTCCACGCAAGGCATCAAAGACAGGCAAGCTGGTATACGAGTTCTCTCTCAAGAAGAACCGTAAAAAAGAATCTGTTTATGAGAAGGATGATATAGATGGCTTTGCTCTAGTAGCATTTAACCAGCGCCAGATAGCATTCATTCCTCTAGTAGATAAGACATCAGTATCGTTTAGAGTTAAGGGTGTATCATATGGACAACAGACTAAGGCTAAGTATATGGACGACCCATCCTATTCTTTTGAAAGCTTCTTGGAGCAAATAAAAGTAAAGGTTTAACATGGGATTTAAAAAGTTTCTTATTGGTATATTCTTTATCCTACTAATTGGAATTGCTCCCGCCCATCAGGGAGATGACTTTATTATTCCTCCTGATAAAAAGCCTGTTACCAAATCTAAGACTGTGACGCAAGCCGTGATAGTCGTTAAGCCAGAACCGTTTGCTATTTCTTCTAACATAGTATTTTTGGTAGATGCATCATCTTCGATAAGCAACAGCAATGATATTAAAAAAAGATTTAATAAAGCATGGGATTATATAACCGCTCAGTTTGCCATGGACGAACTATACTTTTCTGTATGCGTATTTCACGACAAGGGCAAAAGTAAATTTAGACCCTGGGTTCACGCTGGGGGAATGCAGGGTATAAAAGAATTTGCAAAAGCGAAGGCCTGGATATTAAAAAATACTGGTTTATATTCTTGGGCTAGAAAAGCCCTAGGCAAATCTCTTCGCCAAATTAATCATTTAAATAAGAACTACAATGAGAGAATGAGACTTACTGTTGTTATTATTTCCGATGGAGGTTTTACTGAAGCCGCCAAGTATATACCAAAGACTAAAAAAGTAAAAGGAAAGAATGTAAAAGAAAGTTATTATAAACCAATCTGGGATATGATAGTATCTTCTCAGAGGTGGAGAATATCAAGAGGAATGGCACAGGCTAGCATACTTACCGTAGGAATTACAAATAAGTATGCCTGGTCTTATAGTGTAAAGAGGCCAGACTCAGAATGCCAAGACTTTCTAAAGGCTGTAGGCAAAAGTTATGGCGGAGGCTATGTTCTAATAAAGGATAAGAAATGAATAAGTTACTTATCATACTAGTGCTCCTTACTGGATGTATAACTCCAATCACTAAGCTCGATGACCTTCCTAAAAATCAACTAGTCCATAAACAAAATAGAACACTAGATAGTTTTAAAAAATACTACTTTACACCAGAAGCCTATGAGGCAATAAAAGATATAGGTGTTTATAAAGGCTTCGCCGGGCAGGCTGCGCAGGTATGGGGCATTAATATTTGGACAGACATCCTATCTATTTTTACTGGAGTAGGGCTGGGTAGAAAAATAACTACAAATGGCGGGCCTGGAGAATGGTATAATGGTCTCGCGATTCTTGTTCATGAATATATTCATCAACTAGATGATATGGATAGAGATGGCGATGCAGAATTTATTGACCACGAAGAGTGGAAACAAGCATACATAAAACTATCTAAGGATAAAAGATACAGAGGAATAGTAATTTTTACAGAGAATAATTCAAATGGCTGGTTTACAAATACATTCGGAGTAGGCGAATATGCAGAGCACATAGCATACTCTGGGGCCATTGCATTTTGGCATGGCGGCCCAGAATACTTCCTCAATGTATACAGAAAAATACTTAGAATAAATAGAAGGCAGAGATATGAGACATCAAGAACTAAGTAGTGATGACCCACTAGTTTCAATTGTGGTTCCGGCGTACAACGCGCAGCCTTTTATAGCACAAACTCTAGACTCTCTAGTAAGACAAGACCTTAGAGATATTGAGATTATAGTTGTCAATGATGGCTCTACTGATGAGACGAAGAGAATAGTAGACCAGTTTTCATTTGACCGCCGCATTAGGTATTTTGAGAAGGAGAATGGTGGAACTGGCAGCGCTTTAAACATGGGTCACAAAGAAGCTAAGGGCAAATATATGACCTGGTGCAGCGCAGATAATATATACCTTCCACAGTTCGCACTAGCCTTATCTCAGTGTGTCACCATGGCAAAGAATCAAGGTTGCCATTTTGTATATTCAGACTTCTGCTTTATGGATGCCAATGGGCGGGAGCTTAAAAAAGTAATTCACAAGGCTCCTCAGCCACCACAAGACCTAGTAAACGGCTATGATATTGGCATGTCATTCATGTATACTAGAGAGCTCTGGGAAAAGGTTGGAGACTACTGGGAGAATATTTGTGAAGATTTTAATTGGGTTGTGCGAGCAGCAGAGTATACAAGGTTTGCTTTAATTAGACATGTTCTGGCTGGATTTAGAGTGCATGGCAATCAGATTAGTGGCAATAGAGGAGAAGAAGAGGCGGCTGCATCTGATGCTTGTAAGGCTTTGGCACAAGAGTATCTTAAGGGTGGCAGGTACGACAATGTTATTAAGGCAGAGGCAGAATGTCAGTATCGTCCTCAGCTAGTAGAGCTTAAAGATGCATAAAGATATTAGCGTAGCTGTTCCTACTCGTCATAGATATATGTGTATGAGAGAGTTTACAAGCTCTTACTTTAAAACAATACCATATGGTTTTAAAGTAAGAGCCCCTGCTCTAAACATTATTCATGATGCACCAGACGAAGGCTATTATGATAAGTCAGTTTATGAGGGGGATTTAGGTGACGACCCTATTGTTAGAGATATTGTTCTGACAGAAAAGTCTAGTCTTACAGAGCTATGGAACTGGTGTGTTATGCTGGCTCCAACAGACTGGGTGCTTATTTGTAATGACGATGTAACTTTTAATGAAGGCTGGGTAGAATATTTAGAAGAGCAGATAGCCACAGATAAATATGATATGATTCATTTATTTCACTACGGAGGAATGTGTATTCATAAGCGCCTCATCCTAAAGATGGGTTGGTTTGATGAACGCTTCAGGGGTGGTGGGTTTGAAGATATTGATTATCAATTAAGAATTAGTGAAGCTGGACTCAAAGACCGTGTCGAACGCTCGCATGATTACATTAGGACAGAGGGCAAGGTTGAGGTCGGCCACTTCATGAACCACATAAGAGACGTGCAGGCTAATGGCTCATGGGCTGGTGAGAATAATGCTTCTTGGATGTGCGAGAAGTGGGCCCGCAGGTCACCATACAATTATAAAATTCCATCCTTCAGACAAGTTAGAGAGCCCGATTGGCACCCATCTTATACTAAGAAGTATGAGAAGAAGTATGGTCTTAGATGGAATGAGTTCGAGGATAGAATAATGAAGTCTATGAGGGGAGAGGAGTTATATCTATGAAAATTGGAGCAATGACATGCTGTTGGAATGAAGAGGCTACTATTGTTTATACGATAGCAAGTCTGCTTCCTTTTGTTGACCACTATGTAGTGGTTGATACTGGCTCTACAGATAAAACTCTCAAGCTTATTAAGAAGTTTTTTAAGACAGAACTAGCTCATGGTAAGCTATGCCTTATTGAATATGGCCCGCTAGTAAACTATGATATTAGTTTGCCTAAGAACGAAGCCATTCAAACCCTGAGTGCTGAGGGTTGCCATAGATTTATTAGGCTAGATGGAGATGATGTATTTTACGCAGCAGGAGCACAGATAGCCGTTGAGACAGCCAAGACCCTTCCAGATGATGTAACTCTATACACTCTTAATCATTGGGAGCTATATCAGAACAAATACATACATACAACCGATTGGACTCTTGGTCTCATGAATGAAATTGCTGGACTTACGAAGCCAGAGTTTCTTTGTATGAGAATTCCTCCTCCCTTTGAAGGAAGATTCAGGGGCTCCTATGGTCATGCTCGTATCTATAGAACAGAGGGTGCAGTATCTATGGGCAGGTGGACAGATGAGGCATGGGGAACTGGCCCAGGAGAAGACATTGGACATCCCGACTCACGCAGAAATTGCATAGGGAATCCAGATGAAGTTCTTGTTCACTACGGGTGGGCCCGGCCAATGAATAAGAAGATGAAGAAGAATGATATATGGACCCACGGTGGAGAACCAGACCCTCGCGTCACAGGCTTAGAGAAACGCTGGGAGCTTGTAGATAAAACCAACATGGACCGATTCACCTATGGAATAAAATACTGGCCTAGACAAATTCTATTTCCCTTCAGGCAGCATCCAGAAGCAGTTCAGCTATTGGCGCCACAAGTAATGGAGATGCTTGTATGAAGTTAACTTGCATAGTACAAATCTATAATGAATTAGAGAAAGATAATCTACCGCGCTTTATGGATTCAATAAAAAGATACTGTGATACACTTATTGTTTACAACGATGGGTGCACAGATGGCAGCATGGATTATTTAACACAAGATTTTTTCCATCACCAGCTTGATGAGATATATTTTATTCATGGAGAGAAGAATAATTTCTCTAACGAGATAGCCCACAAGCAAAAGATGCTAGACAAGGCTATTGCCATTAATTCTGACTGGATTTTCTGGCTAGATTGTGACGAAGTAATTGAGGCTAGAGGAGAGACTGGTGGTATTCGCGAAGTATGTGAGACAGCCACGTGCGATGCGTATGGATTTAGAGAAGTAAATTTGTGGAGAAATCCACGTTACTATCGTCTTGACAATGCCTATAATGATGGAGAGTTCTGTAGACTGTGGAAGAATACAGGCAAGCTACACTACAATAGTAAGCCCGGTCTTCATCAAAGACAATACCCAGAAGGCATTGGAGAAATTAAAACATCAGACATTAAAGTAATTCACTATGGATTCTCAAGTGACGACAGAATTCTTAATAAGTATTTCACCTATAGAGACCACGGCCAAAGTGGTTGGGCGCTACATAGGCTAATAGATGAAAGAACTCTTAGAGTTGCTAAGTCAAACGATGAATGGTTTAGAGATGTTCCGCAAGAAGTAGATTTTCAAGAAGTTTATAAAACCCCAATAGCCTCGAGAATATAATGAAGTATAAGATTGCCACCGCCATATCTGTATTTTTTATGTCATGTTTTGCAACATATATATACATGGCTGAGTCAGCTATACCAAGAGAATTATTAATCAAGAAAGAATATAAAGATTCATTTGAAGCAACGTGTGCCGTAGTAACTTCCAATACTAAGCTTCATCTAATTGATTCTAGAGCTAGAGGAGGAACAGGTGTCCTTCTTTCTAGTGGATATATTATTACAGCAAAGCATATAGTAGACTTAAATAAGAATGGTAAAATTGATAAAGAAGAAGAGGTGGTTAGATTAAAGTTCTATAAACCTTATGAGAGAATCCTTCTTGGTAAAGTTAAATTTGCACCCGATGGTCCACTGATTCTTAATAAGTGTATAGACTATGCAATAATAGAACCAGATACTAAAATGAAATCTAATATATCATTAGTGAGTTCGAGAGAATATAAAAATATCAGAGTAGGAGACAAGCTTTACTCTGTAGGTAAGGCAGCAAGTAGATACCCTAGCATTTCATTTGGTAATAGAACAACTGATATAAAGATACATACATCACACAGGGCGGCAATACAACTATGGTATGGAAACAGTGGCGGCGGAATTTTTTCAGAGAATAAACTCATAGGAATCGCACACTCTATAAAGTATGATGTATGGAAGAGAAGGTTAATTCCTGGTTGGTCAGCATATATTCCTGCCGATACAATTAGAGACAGCCTTAAAATGTATGGGAGAGAAGGGTTTGTTAATTTACCAAAAAATAACACAGACCTTAGGAACGCACTAATCCTAGTGTGCCTCTTTCCACTAGGAGTATTTTGTGCAGTCAGACTCGGCTCTTTATTCCGTTAAGCAGTGTGCTACGTGCGAGGAACTAATGCCTAAGTATGAGAATGTATGCTATTGTGGCGGCCCAGTTAAGTTAGTTAAGGTGAAAATAGACATGTCACTCCGGGCAAACTCTTACTACATTAGAGCATGGTTAGAAAGCAGGAAGAAATGAAGGTTCTTGTAACAGGTGGAGCGGGATACATTGGAGATGCCGTAGTAGAGAATCTAATAAGAAAAGGTCACCATGTACACGTGGTTGATAAGCTGCTTTATACTGATTCTTATATGCGACCTGGCTGTAAGTTTACTAGAGTTGACGTAAGAAGCCCAGAGTTTTTTGAGATTCTAAATGATAATCATTGGGATGCAGTTATACACTTGGCCGCCATCGTAGGAGATGGGGCGTGCAATACCAACCCAACAGAGACAGTAAGTATCAATGAGGAGTTTGTAAGAGACCTGGTTAAGTCAACACCAGCAGCAACAAGGCTTATTTTTGCATCAACCTGTTCTGTCTACGGAGCTAATAATGATATTCTTAATGAAGATAGTCCAACGAATCCTCTCAGTCTGTATGCTGGTACTAAGCTTCGCGCTGAAGGCTATATTTTACAGCATCCCAATAACGTTGTGTTTCGTCTTGGCACTCTGTTTGGCATTTCTACTCCTTTTGGGCGCATCAGGGCAGACCTTGTTGCCAATATATTAACGTTCAAGGCTTGCGCAGGAGAGAAGATAACAGTCTTTGGCGGCGACCAATGGCGCCCGCTTGTTCATGTTAGAGATGTAGGCAGGGTTTTTGCACAAGCTGCTGAGATGCCTTACAAGGGAACCTTTATTCTTAGCCACAATAACTACAAGATTATTGACGTAGCTAATTATGTAATGGACGCAGCCCCACAGAACGGTGGATTAGAAGTTACAGAAATGAAGTTTGAAGACCTTAGAAATTACAAAGTAGATAACACTAAGGCTATAAAAAACTTGATACATACCCGCATAGGACTTGAAGAGGGCATATTGGAGATTATTAAGATTCAAAAAGAGGGAAGAATCAAAACTCCGTGGGCCACACACTATCATAATGCAAAATACATAAAGGAATACAATGAGTCTTAGACCAAGAGTTATAGATATTCCGATGCACACGGATGATAGAGGATACGTCTATTGTATTATGGATGATATGCTAGATTGTGATATTAGAAGAACCTATATCGTAGAGAACTTTGAGCAGGGAACTGTTCGTGCCTGGCATGGGCATGGACATGGTGATACATTTATGCATGTCCTTCGTGGCTCAGTTAAGATGGCTGCAATGAAGATGGAAGACCATGGAAAAGTAATAACTGCAGTACTGTCTGAAAGAAAGCCTCAGCTTTTTAAAATTCCAGCGGGCTATTACAATGGGGCGGTTAGTCTCACGAAAGGAACTCGCATACTTGTTTATTCAACATTAACTTTTAAACAGTGCAAGCTTGATGACGAACGCGCTAGCTGGAAAATAAATAAGGATATTTGGAGAGTAGATAACAGATGAAGACAGCAATTCTAGGAGATACAGGAATGCTTGGCTCTATGGTTAAAGGCATTCTTTATGCAGATGGAATAGAGACGGTGGGATACAATAGAATGAATGGCCTAAGCATAGGATATGATTTAGATACGTATAATATGCTTGATAATGTTGTTGACCCTGACGTTAAGTTTATTATCAACTGTGTTGGTGCCATTAAGCCAGTATTTAATGACCCAAACAATGTTCTTAATGCAGTATATACTAACTCTATTTTTCCTAGAGAGCTTGCTGACTGGGCCAACATGAAGACCGCGTGGGGAGAGGGAGATAAACTTGTTATACATATCACAACCGATTGTGTATTTGATGGAGAAGATGGTTGGTATACAGAAGTTTCTCCACACAACGCAACAGACCAGTATGGCAAAAGCAAGAGCCTGGGAGAACCAGACAACTGCATGGTGATTAGAACTAGCATTATAGGACCTGAGTGGGGTGGCAATAAAAGAAGTCTTGTAGAATGGCTTCTTTCCCAAAGTGATGGAGAGACAAATGGTTTTCTAAATCATACATGGAACGGCATAACAACTACAGAGCTATCAAGATGTATTAGTGATATTATTTGGCATGACTTGTATTGTGACGGAGTATATCATTTGTTTTCTAATGACATCAGCAAGTATGAATTGCTTAAATTTATGAATCGAGCTTGGGACCTTAATATAAAAGTGAACCCAGTAGATGCTGCGTCAAGATGCAATAGAACTCTAAGAACTACGAAAGACCTTAACTCGATTCTTCAACCTCAGTCTACAATTAAAATGCTTGAGAGCATGACCTCATTTATTAAAATGGATAGAACAGAATATGAAAATATTTAATGTCATGACAGTGTTCGGTATTAGGCCAGACTTTATTAGGTCTAGTTTGATACTTAAGAAGCTTAAGGCACATCCTCAGGTAAACCTACAATTTGTTTACACTGGGCAGCACTATGATGAGAACCTCAAAGGAATTTTCTTTAAAGAACTAGGAATACCTGAGCCTGATTACAATCTAGATACGAAAGCTGGAAGTCACCCACAACAGCACGCCAAATTAATCTCGCAGCTCGAGCCAGTAATTGAAGAGGCTAAGCCAGACGTAGTAATGTTCCTGGGAGATGCGAATGCAGTTATTGGTTGTATAACTCCTTTAAAGATGGGGATTCCAATTGCACACGTAGAAGCCGGGATGCGTAGTCACGATTGGGAAATGCCCGAGGAGAGAAATAGGGTTATTATAGATAGGGTGAGTGATGTATTATACGCCTATCAACATGACTATAAGTGTAAGCTAATTCAAGAAGGTATTTGTCCTACCAAGATTGTTGTAACAGGCAACACTATAGTAGATGTTCTTAATGAACATATGGACTCTATTGATGCAAAAGCTCCAGAAGTTCTAGAGCGCCTAGGGCTTGAGAAGAAAAAGTATGGAGTCATGACTCTTCATAGAGATGAGGTTATGAGCAACCCATTTAAAGCCACGTCTATATTAGTCAAGGTAGATGAATGGGCTCGCGATAATGATACTCGCATTGTTCTTCCATTAATGCCAAGGTTTAAAAAATTATTAGATGACGCGAGGCTTAATCCAGCTCTAAGTCATGGCCCATATGATAATATTATTTTTACAGAGCCTCTAGGGTTCTTTGATTTTGTAGCACTAGAGAAAAATGCTTGTATAGAGTTTACTGATTCAGGTACAAACCAAGAGACTAGTGCTATTCTAGGGACGCCCTGCGTTGTTCTAAGAAGAAGCACTGAGCGCCCAGAAACATTTGATAGTGGTATTACGGTAATGACAACAGAGCACATATATGATGCTGCAGATTATGTTATTAGATATGGAGTGGCAGGACCAGCACCCAATTTCTCTCTAGGAAATGGTAATGCGGCAGATATAATTGTGAAAGATTTAGTAGATAGACTTAAGTATGATTTCTACAGGGCGGGCGGCATGTTCGGAGAACATCAAAAGGTTGACTCATTCAGAGCAAGAAATTGGGAGCAATTCCTATGAACATAACAGTAGCTCTTCTCATTTATAAGTCTCCAGCCTATTTAGATTTTGTAATGAAGTCTCTCCTTGAGCACCCATCTGAAGAGCATAACGTTGATTATCTGATAGTGTGCAACGATGCTACAGAAGAAGTAATAGATAGAGCAGATTATTGGGCTAATAAGGTTGGGACATCATATATAGTTCATGAGAATATTAATCCAGATGACTGGTGGATTCAGAATGTATACAACGCATGGAATAGGTGCTTAAAAGAATGCAAGACTGAAGCCATTTGTTTCGTCAATAGTGATATGGCGTTTAGTAATGGATGGCTAGATGCATTAGCTCATTTTGATATAGATAGATTTATTCCTACTAGTTTACTAGTAGAGAGTGGTAGAATGCCTAGTCTTGCTGGGCTTATTTCTAAGAACTTTGGACAGACGTTAGCCACGTTTGACAAGGTGGAGTTTGAAAAGTTTGCAGAACAAAATAAGGGTGAGACTCTTGGTGGCTTTATAAAAAACCAAGGGGCGTATATGCCTAGTCTATTTAGAGCAGAGACATTAAGGCGCGCTGGTGGCTGGCAAAAGAATAGGGGAAATATCCCCGGAGATAAGATTACTTTTGCTCTTCTTCACAGATATTTTGGCCTCACACACATCATGGTAGAGAATAGTATAGCCTATCATTTCCAAAGGGGCGAGTCAATAGAAACCGGTGACGCATGATACTTCCAGATAAACCAACAGAAGATATTATTAAATATTATTTAGATTCACAATTGTTTTGGACTAGTGATTGGAATAATTGCAAATCTTGCAGTATGTGGTATGAGTTTCAAAAAATAGTTCAGCATTTAAAAATAGATTCAGTTGTTAATGTTGGCATTGGCCCTGCGCAGCAGGGTAAAATGTGGAACTCTTTGCTAAAGAATATATTCAATGTAGATACTTTTACTAATATTGATTTTGATAATAGATTTGTAGATAATGCCAAGGCTTCTCCAAATACCCTAATTAATAATGCTGTGCTATGTGATGTTAGAGAGATAGATGGGCCCTTTGGCATTAATACATTTGATTTATCATTCTGGTCTCATGGTCCAGAGCACATAGTAAGAGAAGAGTGGAAGAAAACTTTTACAAAATTGGAGAAGATTACTGGGAAAATTGTAATTCTTCAATGCCCATGGGGTAGTGGATATGATTATGACCAAGAGCACCTAGCCAAATCTATTGAGCCTAAAGAGTTTGAAGATTATGGTTACAAAACTTTACACTGTGGAGTTAAAGGCTCTAAAGATACAAACATCTTAGCATGGAAGCTACTATGAATGAAAAAGAATTTTGTTATTGGCTCAAGAGCGCATTTGAGTTATCGGATATAAAAAGTTTTAATGAGGAGCAGACTAAACTCATTAAGGAACATTTAGATTTGGTATTTAATAAGGTGACATCTCCAGATGTTACACAGTATCCTTTTGCTTATCCAATGTATCCTACTAGACCCTATGAAGTTACATGTATGCCTACTGAAGGCCCAACTCTTGAGCTTGACTGTGACAAGTTTTTAGAAAAGCAGGACTATCCAAATCCACCGATGAGTGCTGGAGGCACAAGCGCTGGAGATATAAAATATTGCAGCCCTGAAGCGAGTTGTTAATGAGGCATGAGGACTTAGTAGAAGAGATTGCAAAGCAACTTAAGCCTTCAATTTATGTCGAGCTTGGTGTGTTTCAATTAGAATGTTTTAATAGAGTTGTTCGCCATGTTAAACAAAAAGCCTTTGCTATAGACATTAAAGATAACTCAATATATATGGACCCGGGACCTGAAAGGTCTTTCCATAGATGTTCTACTGAGGAATTTTCTAGCACATGGCATAATGAAATTAAGCTAGATATTGATATGATATTTATCGATGCTGACCACAGTAAAGATGCTGTGCTTCAAGACGTTAAAAATTTCTTGCCATTCTTGAAAGAGGATAGTGGAATCATGCTGCTTCATGACACTTGGCCTCTTAATAAACAGCAGACGGCACCAGGATATAGCGGAGATTGCTATAAGGTTACTAAAACTCTCAAGGAAAAATTGGGAAATCATATAGAACTTATCACACTTCCGGTTCCATATGGTCTAACCTTGATAAGGAAGGTCGGAGATAATTGGCGAAATGGAAATGCCAACAACCCCAAAGCACAATAGCTTTGTTGACCCGTTTACGGTAGACCAAATAAAAAGATTAAATCCTAAATCTGTTGTAGATGTAGGGCCAGGAGATGGGTTTTATGCTAAACTTATTCATCACATTTGTGATAATCCTCCTGAAATTATTGGAGTAGAACTCAATAGTAGGTGGGTAAATCATTGTAACGCTCTAGGATTGTATAAAGAAGTTATTGAAGGAAGCATAAGAGATAAGATTGAAAACCTCTCAGGCTCCTTAATTATTTTTGGGGATGTGCTGGAGCATCTTGAAAAAGAAGAAGCAGTAGAGACACTAAGATTGGCTATTAACAATTTTGAATGGGTGATTATAAATGGTCCTATTGGGTTTCAACCGCAGGCTCATTCCGAACCAGCAGAAGTTCATAGATGTGGGATAACAACAGAAGACTTTAAAGATTATACGATAGATGAATATAATGAAATACCCAACCTCATGATGAATTGTTTACTGAAGGGCAATAATGAGCATTTGGATAGTTAACGACCTACTTACATGTATCCCTGGCACCAGAACATTCTGGCATTTACTTCTTGAGATAGATGGAACAGTAGATAAAACAGGAACTCCCTATAGCAGGCTAGGTAAAGTTATAGAAGAGGACCCGGGAGAGTGTGACCTTATTATTAGGAACGCCACGTTCTTCCCTCCAATTAAAAGAGACTGTAAACAAATAGCATTCCTGCAAGACAGCTATGAAGACAACACACAACAAAAACAAGTAGTAGATGCGGCGACTCACACTGTATTTAATAGTCAGTACACAAAGAATAGGTTTGGTGGAGACGGAGATGTTATTCCTATTGGAGTAAACCAAGAAATATTTAAACCAATGGCGCAGTGGAGACCAGACGACCAGATATTTCAGAGGATAGGGCGGGTTGGTATTTTTGTAGGAGACTATAACACTACAAAGAACACTAGACTCTTCGAAGAGTTGGCGAAATCAAAGTCCTACCTTCATTTTATTTATGTTTCTAAGTCAGGCCATAGAATTAATTTGCCGAATGTAGAGAACTATGCAGGAGGAGTTGACGAACAGGCTATGGCGAGACTCTATAATAGGGCAGACTTCTGTATATATACCTCTCCAGTAGAGACCCTACATCTTACTTCTGTTGAGGCGGCTCTTTGTGGCACACCAGTTATTGGAACCAACACGGGATGGCTTGCAGATTTCCATGACAATGAAGTAGGGATAAGAGTAGATGTTCCTAATTTCGATAACTTTAATAAAGCAATTGATGAGCTACTTGAAAATTCATATTCACCAAGAGAATATATGCTCACCACCCCCTACACATGGGACAATTGTAAGAAAGAGTGGGAACAATTAATTGAGAAGGTTCTTAATGAGTAATCTTAGTGGCATTGATGCGATTATCTTTGACCTTAATGGTGTTCTTGTAGAGGCATCGGGATGGCATGAGCAAGCATTCAAAAGGGCAATGCAAGACTATGGTTATGAAGTATCAACTAGCGTCTCGAGCAAGGGTCTTACCACTACTCAGAGATTAGAAGAGCTTAAAAAGTTAGGCAAAGCTCCTTCTGATTATTTAGAAATTGTTCGCCTTAAACAAAAATATATACTAGAAACTATAGAAGAAAAATGTAAACCAGATAGTAGAGTAATAGAAGCTGTTGAGTTTGCTCATGAGTATACCAAAGGAAACATAGCAGTAGCTACAAATTGTTCTTATGAGTCAGCTCATAGAATGATTGAAATTTCTGGCATTGCTCCACTATTTAATATTGTGGTTACAAGTAGTGATGTCAAAGGAAAGGTGAAGCCTCACCCGATACTATACATAGAGGCATATATTAGACTGGGCGTTAATGCAAAAAAATGTTTAGTCATTGATGATTCTTCTACTGGTATTATGGCAGGGGTTGATGCAAGATGCCGGACGCTTAGGCTAAAGAATTTTGAATCTTTAACAGCAGATAGATTAAATAAATATTTAAAAAGATTGGAGATAAGAATATGAATAAAGAACAGAAAGCCTTGTTTGTTAAGTTGGTAAAAGAGGGCGCACCTTGGCGCGCATTTCAAAAGTCACTTG